>ENA-UOTX01002160-UOTX01002160.1-compost-metagenome-genome-assembly--contig:-NODE-2160-length-10462-cov-13.602696_pt1 | contig 10462 bp, 6 predicted proteins | sample MGYA00238143_ERZ746982 | MGnify/ENA primary metagenome ERZ746982 (study PRJEB28758, sample SAMN06268862) | compost metagenome | isolation source: single cell | place: USA: California, Emeryville, Joint... | reverse complement strand
GGTCTCTGAATACCAACAATACCAAGACGCCACCGCTGAAGAAGAAGGTGAATTCGATGAGGAAGAAGCCGCATAAGCATATTCCTGCATCATTAAGCCTTTCCTTTTCTTTACAGTATTAGAATACATTAAAGTTCATTTAGGAAGGGTTTACATCTTTATGCTTCTCGCTTAAAAAATTTATCAGTTTAAAGTGTAGACGCTCGTACTCGTAGTTCTTTAATATCAAACGAAAATCACCCAAAATCTCCTCACCTCTTAGTTATGTATCTAAGCCTCGTTTCGGAGTAAGTTTCACAATTGCTAACACTAAGCCAGAAAGACTATTTTCAATCCCAGTTTGCTCTACAAGACTCGCTTGGACGTAAGTTTCAACATTGCTAAGATATTCTTAACATGAGAAAGAGCATTTGTTATATTATTATTTGAATAATGAACACATTACATTGTTCAGAGATAATCATTTTAATAAGTTGAGTAACAACAAAATTTGTAACACACACACTGAATGATCCTTTGTTAAGGATCTTCCATTAATGAAGTTCATACTAAGCATTGCTCAACACATTTATTAAACAAATTTCACAATAATTAGTTGCAAAAATTAATACCCTGCCTAATTTGCATGTCTTATGATATTCTTTCATCCCATTGGAACAAAAGAAATGATTTCTTGAATCTCCCTGTGAGCTTGTGACTTCCGCTACAGCTGCTCACGATTCATTTTATCCATCAAAAGCCTCTCCAATTCTCTTCGCTTTTCGGCAACTCTGTCAATTTTTCTCTGGACTAATTCCAAGTACCCGAAATTTCTTTGCTGTTCATATTTGAACCGTTCTTCTCGCTCCTTCAGCTTCTTCCTCAGCATTATAGCTTCATTTTTCGAGGAGTCTTCGATTGTTTGATCTTCTAAATTCAAGTTAATTACGTAAGACGCAAGAACGTCCTCAAACTCGAGCACGTTAATCTCAATCAGCATTTGCAACATAGCTGCGACGTCTTCGTGTCCATCCCGCATCGCTTTGTTAATAATCGCAGACTCCACGGTCAGTAAATTAGTTAAATAGTCCTCAACGGAGGACTTGGAGATTCTATTCTGGTTCTTTTGTTCGGCGTCGCTTCGAGTAATAAAATTCTTGATTTCATGGTTGAAATAATTATTGATATGCTGATATCCGCTGAAGTTCTGCTCGGTAGTAGTCTCCTGGAGATCCTTTTCAGACTCTGATTCCTCAAAAAATTTCTTCTTTGCTAATTTTCCGTAGACATCCCTATGCAACTCATCGACTTTCCAGGCAACATGATGTAATATTTTCAATTTTGCCATGTATTTATGATGAGTTTCATCAGATGATTTTTTAGCCTCCCGAAGAAATTTCACTTTTTCGTAATAAGCCCTTTTTAATTCATTTCCATCGATTTTCGGTTTTATATCAGAAGTTTTCGACGATGAGCTCGCCGTTCTCTCTCGAGTCACATGCGCTTCGGAGATGACCGAGACACCCGAAGGGTTTTTTTGGATTGACATTGATGTATAGCAATTTGTCAAATTCTTTTCAGAGGCTCCTGATGTGGTTGAGATCTCCGAACCGAAAGGTATAGGGGAAGTGCTATCAGGACGAGTAATCTGCTTCTTTGAGAGGATATTCGTAGAATCTACTCTATCAGTCGTTTGCAAAGGAGAGTTCGATCTCAATCTCGAGGATGAGTCTGATAAGTCATCAGAGAAGTTAGAATTCATCGTTTCTTTCCTCTTGCTAGGACCCAAATTATAGAGTCCTTTGCGAAAAAGTTGAGGCTTAGTTGTTTCAGAGCTGATTGTGCTCAGGTCGCCGCAGAGATCCTTCGTAGGTGAAGTGTCTACCCTCTTGGCTATTCGAGGCTTTAGAGGGGAATTCCCTCTTAAGAGATAGCCTTTGAGGAACTGATTAGTTCTTTTTTCTTGTACAGCGCGGATGGTATTGCTGGCAGATGGTAGAGTTGAGTTTGCTTGATTCGGTTGGGGAGACACTTCAAAGGATATGCTTCGCTTGGGTGCGATTTTCCGAACTTCTGACATTTTGATAATTAATTGTCAGAGGTTCAAGACGTGATGAAATTAATAAAATGATCCTGTTTCGGCGGCCTGGTTATTCACGACTGACTTTAACAAGTTTAATAATTAAGTCAGTGATACTTATCATATTTGAAATTAATCAGAATAATCGTTCGAATCAAATCTTAAGTCTGGGTTCTTTTGCGAATGCCGACGATGTTTTGCTTGCAGCCAGTTTTCGCTCAAAAAAGGGAAAATTAGAGTGTTTAGGATGCCACGAAAAGCTCGATTCATAATTTAGAAGCTAGACAGTATGAGACCAAAGAAAAGTAGGTTTTTTTCATACTCTCAAAACATTTTATGGCTAAGTTAAGAATTGCTATAATATCGATGAAATTGGAATCTTTTTGAAAAATTATTTATTGTCAGGGCTGGTTTCAGGCAGACGATGGTCCATAGAAGCAGCCTATTCCTAGTTCTATTGAATATATCATAATTGATAAATATCTAAACGTCGTCGATATGATTGATTCGATTTAAACTTTGACTATTTTGATCATTTTCTTCCGTACCTATAGATCGAGTTTGCATGGTTCACTATGACTTAATGGCTTTAATGGCGTTCTATTTCTCAGCAGAGTTTTGGACATTAAATTAACAGAGGACTCAAGAGTAAGAGAACTTTAATAGAATGAAATTTCCCATAAAGCTTGAGCTTTAAAGCAGAAATTATATTTTAGTCATTTCCTCAAGCGAGATGGAATAAAATGTTCTTGGTTGCATATTTCTTTGATCCGAATAAGTGCCTTCCTGGCTTGTACTACAGAAAGGCAGCAAGCAAACATATAAGGTAGCATATAAGGTAGCGAAGAGAGTGCAAAAAATTTGTTGAACTAATTGAGTCTCCTCCAAATTATTCAGATTTTCTTCATTATGAGTAGCCTCTCGGAAAAATTTGTCGAGAAAATACATAAATAGCTACCTAATCGTAGAATTGATGTTCAGTGAAGGTGGTGGCAACAACTTTCCAGCATAAAATTAAGAATGGTTTGCCTACCGTCGAGTTTTTCTCTTTGGGTGAGCAGTGGATGTAGAAAAGTCTCATTTTGGGAGGCTCTTGTAGCAGCTAATGAATACAATTCCATTAAGATGTCTGATCTACCTTTAATATGTTGAGTATATAGTGTATTCGATGACATATTCCCTTTATTCCCTAGCAACTTCATTTCCTCTTGGCCATTCAGTTTCTGACGTTCATTAGAGCACTGCTTTTTGTTCTCTCACATGTTAAAATAATGTTCAGATGGTGGTACTTTTTAATAACTAATAATATCGAATTTCTTATATGGATGCTCCTCATAAGCCTATCCAATTAGCATTAACCTTTGATGTGTGATATCTCTTGTACTTTTTCCGAATTTACCTTTTTTCTTCAAATAAAATTTAACAATTTTCATTTTAGGGTCTTCTCGTTTATCATCCAGCTTACTTTGCTCTTCTACTTGAAGAGAGCAACTTCAGGTATTCATAGTATCACCTTGTTGTGTTCATTCCGATGGATATGCATTCTGAAACTTTGTTCATATTATTGGAAAATTCTCTCGTTTTCGAATAAATTCATTCAAATAATAATCATCTTGTTTAATGTGTCATACAAAAACACTGAATTTGTTTTTTGGCAACAACGAAAAATGTTCATAATTAATGATATTCAACAATGACAATTTCACTCAAATAGAAATGGAATGCTACCGCTGCTCACAAATATGCAGGTTAATTGGCTTTAACAATATAAAAAGGAATCTGAGGAAATATGCTCTGGTTCAGCAAGCAGAAATGATTACTTTGTTGGCAGTTGCTTCCAAGTACTATGGAATAATTAACAAAAACATATTAATTTTGTCTGTCAACCACACAACACAACTGAAAAAAATTCCAACCAGTCGCAGCTACGGAATCCATGCTTTTCATTCTAACAAGCTCCTCTTAGCAAGGCTAGAAGGAGCTTAAATATCACAGTATGCGAAATTCAATTGATGATTTATTCCGAGACTATTAATTTGAAGTGATTGATCGAATATATCTGCCTCTAACACCAAAATCAACAAACAAAAATAACCGAATTAATTCTACTTACATGGGAAAGGTCAAGCAATCTCAACTTCTCTTCATGTGTTAATGCTCTCTCAATATTTTAAGCTTCTGTTTTCACTTTGAAACTATATTCGCTTTATTGCTTGATAAAGAAAGCACGCTTTTCTTGTTTCATTAGCTTCTTTTGATTTACTGCACAATTTTAAACAGTGATTAGAAGTTCAGAGAGGAACATTCAGCACTTTATTTAAATTACGGTGTTTTTCTGAAATAAATTTGATTATACAGAACCAAATGGCCTCTGACTGCGAGATCATTTTCAAAATAGTCGTCCACACTCAGTTCAACGAATCCGTTCGAGTCGTGGGAGACATCCCAGAGCTCGGGTGTTGGGATCCGAACAAAGGATTTGAGCTCACTACCAATCCTCAGCAATATCCTGTCTGGTACAATAAATCCAAACTTATGCTCAAAAAAGGTAAAGACTCGGGCCTCTAAATTTCTCCCACTACCAATAGCCATTTGCTAACAATGCTCGTATTTCTTAGGTCAGCAGCTGAATTACAAGATCGTGATTTTCAATGGTAATTCTCTCAGTCGATGGGAAGATTTACCCTACGGAGCCAATCGATCTTACAAAGTTACCAAGGATAAGGTGCTTTTGGAAGGGCGCGAGGGAGTAGCTGCACAGAAAGAAGTTGTAGTGGTTGACGCAACGTCAACAAGTAATCTTGATGACAACTTCGGCTCAGGAGTGTTGCCAACTCCGACTGCGATTGGGGATTTGAAGCGCAAACGACTTAGTGATAAGGACTTTGACCCTTTCAGAATGGCAGAATCGGAAGAAGTAAGTCTATTTTAATGTTTTGAGATATATAAGAATTCTGATGACCTTGCATCGTTCTCTTTTTCTCCTTTCCAGGCATTAATGCGTTTTTAGAGCTCAGATGATATGAATTTCAGCCGAGAGGGTTCGTTAGAGTACTCGACTTTTCCTGGATATGAAGAGAATGTCCACAGATTGAGTGAAGATCGAAAAAGCCCGATTGTTGAGTTGAAAAATCCCCAGCCGAATATTTATGAGAAAGAGATGAATATTGAGGAAGATGATAAGCGAATGACGGTCATATACGAGCAATTTCTGACCGCGAAGTCCAGTAATAGGATGTTCCAGCCCTACAACAATTTTTCACACCACGAATCGGTTTTCTCATACAATGAAGAGAACGTGAAGCTGTTTAACACGGAAAAGATTTCTCAATTAATTGTCGTTTCGTTAGCAATACCTTTTTCAATTACGATCCTTGATGATTCCTCGAAGACCAATACCTTGTTTGGTCGGTACAGCCGAATCAAATTCGAGGAAGACAAACGAAATATCGCTTGGAATCTCTACACAATATTGAAAAATAAACTCGGCAGCAAACTCACCTGGTTTGGTTGTGTTTTCGATTCCTATCCTTTAGCCATCAGAGAAGACATTCGCGATTCTCTCACGCATTCATATGGCGTAGTTCCGATTTTCATTGACGATCCAACATACAGCATGATTCGAAGCGACTCTCGAAAATTGACGAGCTATAACGAGTTCAAGGACGGCGAACTTGAAGACACTTGGGCCCGACTCGAGAACTTCAACCAGCGCGTTTCGCAGTTCATCTCGCATCATTGCCACCAGGATGCTACAGTGATCTTCCTGCACAAGGAGTTCATGCTGCTTCCTCAACTCCTCATCGAAAAAATGTCAAAGCTCGATATGTCTTTCTATTGGGATGAATGTTTCCCTTCGAATATGTATCGAACGAGAAGCATCTATCGAAAGAAAATCGTGGCTCAGTCTTTGCTGAATTGCCGTTCAATTATCTTCCTGAATCAAGACGACCTCCGCAATTTCGTTGATTATTGCATCACTACATATTCCTGTCATATCATCTCAAAGAAAGGGGTCTTGATCCTCAAATTTTTTGGAAAGCAAATCGCAATCGATTCAAAAGCGCTGATGTTACAGGCTATCGTTCCAGAGGTCGTAGGCGACGAGAATGTGAAGAAGAAGTTGCAATGTATGGAACAGTTTCTGTCTTTCGTTACGGTGTTTACGCTGGGGCAATACGACCGTATTGAAACGTTCCTTACTGCGGTTAGAGGCATCAAGCTGCTGAAAGGCGGAAAAACGAAGCTTTTTGTGATTTGCGAGGGATTTAACCCTCCAAACTGCCAGCATCTGATCGACGGGACAGGCTATCAAAAGGACCCTAACCTCGATATCGAAATGCTTCGCGTAGAGGATCATAGCAACACTCTCGAGTTCCTCAAGCGATGCGATATATTGATCGACGAGCAGAACGCGGATATTTCATTTAATAACCTCCCAATTGAGTTTATGATTGTCAATACAAAGCGCGCGTTGTGCTTGATAAATTCTAACTACAACACCGAATTCCGTGCCGGGAACGTCGTGAAATGCGATTTCACCAGCACAAAGGAGATCGAAAGGGGCATCAACAAGCTTATCGACAAGCTGCTGCTGCTAACTCCACCAGCGACGCCTACCGATATCGAGAAGCTTGTATTTGCGAATGCTTGGCAATCGTATGAGGAAGTTATTTCGGCGATTCAGTTCATTAGTTCGTTGATGACGAACAGCCAGCTGATTTTCATCAAAAAAGACCTTAAACTAGCCATTGCGGCCAACGAGGACTGCAAATTGATAAAATCCGAGTTGCTTAACCGAGCGATCAAAGCGCAGAACCGCGTGATATTCATATCTATTGACAGACTGCTCAAACGTGGCAAAAAGACCATCTTCACGGCGAATAACACTGACGCTGACATTTATATGCTGCGCATTTTTAAACAGTATGAATTTAACCACGTTTTGCTCGAAAATATCGAGAAACTGGCTGTTTCATCGAAGGTCAATAACGTCTTTATCATCAGCGCTCGTAGTCAGTACTTCTTAGAAAATCTGTTCAAATCACCACAGTCGCTAAATCTTATTGCTGAAAACGGATGTGTCTATAAAAACGCGCATTCTACGACCTGGCATTCGATTTCGCGTGCAAAGAGCGTGCCACTAGAAGATTGCTTTAAGATCATGGAGAACTACGCTTATAAATTCGAAAACGCGCATATCAAGAAAACCGATAATTATTTGAGACTTAAATTGAAAGAGATGGATCGCAAAACGAACGCGATTCTTCTGAAGAACCTGTATGAGGAATTGACCAAGCAATTAGAGAGAGTTGAGAGTCATGAGGTAGCGATTTACGATAAGAGCGTCCATGTGCGGCCTTATGGACTTAACAAGGTAATTTGAGATTATTCTAGTTAGGAGATGATAATCGTTTTCTGCTATAGGGTTCTCTAGCGCAGATAATCCTGCAGAAAGTATATATTGAGCAAGGAAAGATCGATTTTGTGATCGCGTTTGGACGTACTGAGTCGGATGAAGAGATCTTTGCAGGTATTCGCAGGAGCCAAAAGATCTGTCAAGAAATTTTCACTCCAGTAAATCTTGAGAGCGTGTGAATGTTGCTAACTCTTTTTATGAATAGATAGTGCCAATTTACTGTAAAGTGGGAATTCGACCCTCCTACGGAAACTACTTTACACGAACTAAGGAGGAGATCCTGCCGCTCTTAACTAAATTAGCTGAATTTGTGTAAAGTGCTGTTTTCAGATCGACAGATCTCACTTACTACTTTTATCTCTCTTTCACTCAGATTTAGACATAGCTTTTTAAGAAACGAAGTTATGAGAATTGCTTGAAAAAATTATAAATTGGATCTAAAATGTATTTGATTGTGTTGCATATCACTCATAGCAGGGTGGAGAAAAATACCCAGTATATCTTCATATGAATACAAGTATGTGATTATGACGCTTTGAATTATTATTTTTTCTCGCATATCTTGATAAACGACACTAATCCTTGGTTCTTCGCTCATAATAACGTTTGGAGGCCTCTCAATAAAATACGGTACTTTCTTAGATGAAATGTTAAAACTATCACTGTTATTCACCTGAGTGATCCAAAAAAGAAACCAATCCGTCTGCGAATAGCGTTTCACTAAATTTTCAGTCTTTAAGATGGCATTGTCTTTTTGTAGAGAGGGGAGAACAGCAAATTATGCATTTCTTTACATTTTAATAATTAGTCATTTAGTTATCAAGCTGTTTATTGCTACTAGGTTTTATCACCTTCCCAGGAGGACACGCGCTGTAATCGACGGAAAAAACATTTGGCTTACGGCAGTCGAAGCATTTGTTGCAGCGTCTTTGCTCGCAGGTTCCGTTAGTGTAGCAAACGCATCCAAAGCCAAGCTCTATAGTACACATTAATTGTTTTCTGTCTTGTGGTGTGCAAACTTTTCCGAAGGCCGATGCAAGGACCAGAAATCCAATAAGTAGAACGAATAAGCGATTCATTGTCGAAATTAGAAATCAAATGAATAATTATAATTTTCAGAAAGGAGCATAAATTAAATTGCTTAAGTTAAGAATTCTTGAGTGAAGAACTCTTGAATTAAGAACTCTTGAGTTAAAGAACTCTTGATTTAATAACTCAAGTCTTGATTATTGATTTCTCAGTATCAAAAACATTTATAAATTCATAGTGCGAAGATGATCCAATCAGAGTCTTTCTCCTTTTCTTGGTTCGAACTTTTTCTTTGAAGGCTATAATCATGACGATAAAAAATATCATGGTCTATTACCTCCAATAGAACCACTTAAATCTAAAAATATCCCAACAATAGCAATGGAAACTCAAGCACATAGGAATCGTCATTTGAGATGTACAATTTGTTTGATCTATCAATGAATGCAGAATTATGAAAACCCTATGATCGGTCAATTTTCTCTTGAAAAATGTTCACCCAAATTTCAAAAATGGAGTTGAATTAATGAAATAGGATCGATATACTTCATGAAACAGTGAAAATATATATACTAAATTCTTAATCCACAATTGTTTTCATAAGCTCTTTTGATTAACTATCTTGTGAAGAAAAGACCTGGCTTGTTAATAATTAATAAAATAACCTTCCTTGAGAACGGCTCTGCTAGCAAGGGTTCAATTCTAGGCTGCAAATAGCTAATGAAAAGGGCTGAAAAGCGTAATGAAAGTTCTCAACATCTTATTTTTCTTTTTATAATTTCACATGAGATCATAAAAAACTTTTACTTTCGCTAAGCAAGTACTCAAAATAATTTTACAAAAAAGAGTTCACGATTATATATTCATTTAATTGCTGTGATTTTTTGCATTTGGACTCGAGCACTTGCTGCAATATTCGTTTGTGGAGACTCTAATCTAATCTGAAGGAAATGTATCAAAAAGTGTATTCTTGAATGAAGAGTAGTGATGGTTCTATGCTGTGAAGCATGTTAAGAGATTTTCGACCACTAACGAACCACCCAACGCTTAAATCACTGATTAGCTTGACACAAAGGGAAAAAATCTCATATTTGGGTGTGATTTTATAAATTGAAATCATTTTCTCAATTCTCAAAATTACCAGAAACAGGTGCAAGATTCTTATAATTCAGATCTCAAAGAGCAAAAAATCTCACGGATAGATTCTAAATCTATGAGGGTGATCGGAAGTTCTGGTAATCTCTTTGACAAAGCTGATTTCTTTATCATCCAGATTCTGCTCTCGGTTATGTTACATTTTTGGAGTTATTTCTCATTCTCTTAATACGCTATTGTATAGAAATTGCGCCTCAGCAACTACTTTCATAAAGTTCACATGGAAAAAATATGATTAGCGTGATCGACGTTAGCACGAAAGAAGAATATGCCAAATTTGAAGGAGCTCAGACCACCAATACGATAGGTACACTGAACATCTGCAATGAGATTAAAAATGAAATTTTTTTTTTCTTTATTCATCAAGGTAACAGCTGGACTCATGTAAAGGAGATTTCAAACACCAAGTTAGTGGTCTCTCAACATCATCGTTGGAACACTTCTGCAAAGATGGAAATATTTGACCTCTCCAAGAAAGGCCGAGCGATGAAAATTCGCTCTTTTGAGGAAATTAGAGGGCGTAACTATTAAATTATTTTGTTTAGGTTCCACAAAAATAATCTTTTTTATCTTGAATTATTTTCAATCATCTCTCATGTCAACAAACTCAATTTCATTTTTTCTAGCAAATCTCCCTTGAAAGAAGCATTGAGAGCATTCCTTCAGGGAGGTTAGAATTAACAAGAATCAGAATTGATTGTTTCTTAAGAGGAAAAAAATGGCGAGGAAGGCATTTTGGTGTTATGCTCAGAATCAGCTCAGAATCATTATTTTCAATACGAATAGCATCGCTTTGAACT
>ENA-UOTX01002159-UOTX01002159.1-compost-metagenome-genome-assembly--contig:-NODE-2159-length-10468-cov-8.666923_pt1 | contig 10468 bp, 4 predicted proteins | sample MGYA00238143_ERZ746982 | MGnify/ENA primary metagenome ERZ746982 (study PRJEB28758, sample SAMN06268862) | compost metagenome | isolation source: single cell | place: USA: California, Emeryville, Joint... | reverse complement strand
AACTATTAAATTATTTTGTTTAGGTTCCACAAAAATAATCTTTTTTATCTTGAATTATTTTCAATCATCTCTCATGTTGGTGCTCATTTTCTACCTCAGACACTGACCATGATGATACAATCCGAGGAGCAGCATTCTTTGCACCATATCTCTGGAAAAAAGCATAGCTTATCATCTATTCAAACTCGATATTCACTCATCAACAGTGAGCAATCTCATCAGACTTTGTCAAAAGTCGAAATGGCATCCCCACTATAGCACGTCTATCTGTGATTAAACACTTTTATTCTTGATACCTCAACTTTTGATTCGAAAATTACATTGCTAGTCAAGATATAGATGCGAATTGGAAGATTATTGCTACAATTGATCGATATGGAGAATTGCTCGGAAAAGGTGGAAATGATAGAACTGCAAAATTGGTAATTTTCAAGACCGGAAAAGTTATATCCATTGTGCAAAAGTCTTGATGGAAGTATTGATGAATCATTAGTTTCCTAGTCTCATTACTTGAACCCAAGTGTTTATCAGGTCAGTTTGCTTCATCTAGACGAGAAAATTATTGTATCCATTGATATACTGCTAGCTGTCTGTTCTCGTTCTTGAGCGCCATCTGAATTCTATTTTGAGCTTAAGATCATTATATCATTCAGCTTCTTCTCAGATTTATAACGTTAGTAGATGACAACCATTTCATATCGATAAAACAAATAAATCAAGAAAAAATATATTCTCTTATTTATAAAAAGAAGTTTACTATATTCTGAGTAAGCAAACTTATTTTAAATTTTCCTGAAATCAGGCTGAAGAGAGGTAGCTAAAACCGATTTTATGAATAAATCAAAAGATAATTTACCATTGAAAAGCCTCAGCTAGTTCAAGATGATAAGAAACTTCTGAACATTCTCGAAAATTGATTTTCTTGAAATGTTATAAGAGTTGGATATAATATAGCATTCCTCATATTTATTTGGAAAAATATGATTTTAGGAAGTTTGGTGAGGATAAGTTTTTAAAAGCAGCAACTCAAAAGCAATTACCCATCCCATATCGGCTAAGATAACTCTCATTATTTTTCGGCGAAAAATAGCGAGAAGAGTTCGTTCGCTACATGTTCGACATGAAAATAGTAAATAATCGAAGATTATCTCAAATGTTATGAAACCTTTATCGCAGCAAAGGAAAACCTGACAATTCTGCTTTTGATGCGGAAAGGAGAGGTTAATAGCTAACTTAAGTATAGTGCTATCGTTACCTGCCTTTTGCCACTTTTTTCCCAGCGTGTTCAATCATTAATTAGGCGAATAATGTCATGAATTAAATAAATTTCATTCCACATAGATCTCAAATACTCAATGCAAAAAGAAGGTAATGACCATGAATTATCAAACCCACATAAATTCGTCGAACGAATAGATCTCTCATCTTTTGGTAATTTATCAATGATGTGCTTTATTGTAGCTTTTTACCATGGTTATGAGCCATGCGCGCTTCTCCTTTGAAATCTTTTCATTTTTCTGAAAATTGAGTTTGGACACTCTCAATCACTTAATTCATTTAATTGATAAGAATCGATGCCTTCCAATATGCTTCTCTGGAGCCATCAAGACACTAACACCATCAGTGTCCTAAATCTCAATGAAATGCAGCCATACACTCTCTGTCAAGGAACGCAACTCAGAAATTCTGCTAGTAACTCAAAATTTTGAGTCTCTCTCTTACATTTGTAGATCTGCCTAAAACGAGCCATCTTAAAGAGATTCCAAACTCAAGACTTATAGTATCGCTGCAACATTCCGAGCATTCTGCCAATATGGAAATATATTATCTTCCCAAAGAAGGAGAAGCCAAGAAAATTTACTCTCTTGGAGAAGTTTTTGGAAGTAATTTTAAATCGATTTCTCGCCGTCAAGAAGCAACATTAAATGAACTCATTTTGTATTATACTTTGATCACGCTTTTCTTCCTTTTATAATTTTCTATTCATGACCGTCACCTCGTGCTTTAGTGACTGGAAATGGAGATGCTACCTATAACACTCGAAGAGATTTGCTTGGTGCGATTTCCATTGGAAAGGAAATAACTTATCACCTCTTTAATGTCACATACAGTAATTACCACAGTCGTGTGAAGCTCTTGAGAAAGGCTAGTTGGCCTTCTCAACCTGTCGCTTATGGAGGTAAATACCGTACTAATTTCTCACAACGACGATTTCCTCTTCAATGAAAGCAGTTATCTAACCTCTTTACCTGTAGGTCGAGATGATGTGATCTCGAGCTTTGATTTCGATCCTGAAGGAGGGTTTATCGCGTTACTCGATCAACAAGGGACATGTTCCTTAGTAGATGTTAACACCAACAATTATTGCCTTCAATTGGATACGAACACCGATACAGGTGATGATTATTACTTAATATAATTATTCACTTCTAATTTTTCACATATTTTCAGATGCATGGAGCCGTTGCAGATGGAGTACGAATGCTAATGAACCATTAATATTCGTGAAATGTGGTTTGAACAAGCTTGAGCTCATCGATATTGAGAAACAAGACTTCCTTTCGAAAGCTTCGATCGACCTTGAAGAAGAATATAGTATATATGACAAATATCCTTGATTTATAATTCGACTCTAATTTTCAAGAATTTCGCCCAGACATGATATCATTCTGATTTTTCTTTCTATATAGACTGGGGTGAAAACATCACCTATTCCATTGATGTCCGCCAAAGTGATTACAACTTGCTTGCTTCCGGTGGCACTGATTGCAAAATCAAGATTTATGACCGCCGTGAATCAAAAATTGTCAGAATCTTCGATGGGATTCATTCTGGTAACATTTTCATATCCCGTTATCGTTTTTTCTGATCTTGGTATATTTAAAATGGTTGTGTTGGCTGACAAATAAATTTCTTATTTTTAGAATTTATACGATCTGTACGATGGAATTCAAAAGGCGATATGATAGCAAGCGCCTCATTCGAAACCGTCAATGTAGTAGACTTCAAGACTGGAAAAGCTATGTTGCATCCAGAGATCATTCAGAGTTACAGTAGTTATTGATTCGTTAAACTATTTATAACTTGCCATTCATTAGTGAACGGAGCAGAATCCGTCTGTTTCATCTAGAGAGGTAAGCTGGAAAAGTTCGAGTGTACGAGATCTTTTCTGAAATAGAAATCCAAAGAAATCAACGAACAGATCTCCACATTTTTAATCTTAATTTTGTGAAAATATATTTTGATGATAACTTTATTTGACAGTAATTTCTCTTCATTACAAACGGAAAAAAATTAAAATCAGCTTTTTCGGATGAAACTTAACAATAACTATCCCAAATCACACTGAATTAAAATCACTTGTTATGCAATAACTTAGCTCTGGCCAGTCAATAACTGGTAAAAATCCTTGCTATATTCAAGCTCCATGTTTTCTCTCTTTTTGTTCACCCAAGTGAGTTTTTAGCATTGGGAAGCGGAAGTCATTACATATAAAAATATCCTAATCGTTTTTCTTAATTGGGACTAGATTCTCTAAATTTGTGGTTGTGCTAAGGGCGAAAAAAAAAATTTTCCCAACAGTTTCTTTTTCAAAACCCAGTGAGTTGGTTTTTAGAATTAAAAAATCAATAATTTTCCGCTCCGATCTTAAAAATTTAAAACATAATGCTGTCATAAAAGAAGAGCGTCGATACCGAAAAAGCTCCGTCTCCAACTCTCTTAGCCTGGTGCTCACAAGAGAATAACACCACAGCATCGCCAAACTTGAGACAAAGCAAGACGATGTGTATTTTAAAGGGAGCTCAAATCACAGATAGCACAGAAATTACTATTACAATTTCAAATTCATCCACTTTACCGTATTTATATCGCTAGATTCTCAGACTTCTGTACATGGAATTCCAAGCATGAAATTACTTGTCTCGCTCAATCATCTCAGCCTTACATCAACTAACAATAGCAGTATTGGATGTCTCACAAAACAATGCGAAGAAAATTTACTTTTGAAGAAATTCAAAGAAGTATATTAATTTCTCTTATTCAGTATGATAATAATATCATTTTCGTCCAGAAACTAACTTGAGTGATGTGACTTATAATTCGAAGAGAGTTGTCATTGGTGCAATCTCAGGCTGAGAAAGAGATAACTTATTACTTGTACAGTGTCGGGTATTCTCGACAAAAGAGCAATGGGAGTCTAAAAACTATTTTACAAATCCAAGTGGCACTGTCAGTATCTCTCTCAAGCACTTCAAAGTGTTCCTTCTCACATACGTGCCTGTTGAAAGGCTTCTTTCACAAAATAAATAAAAGATTGCTGCCTTTCAAAAAAAGAATTTTCTAGAAAAATAGCAGAACCATAAACTCGAAATTTCTCGTGATTTCGTCCCGGCTGACATCTCAGACCTAAAAGAAATCACAACCCAAACACCAAAAGAAGAACACCGCCAGCGAAGAAGCAAAAAAAAAATCCAATTCTACTTTTGATGGGTCAATAGATGGCTTTTGAGTTTTTTGCTGAAAAAAAATTGAGAAAGACCGTCTTCCATGTGAAAATCAAAACGAAATGAATAAAAACGACCATTTTGCTCTTCAACCTCTATACAGAAAGTATCAAGCAAAATTCAGAAATATCGATATTAATACTGAGAGCTCGAACCTTTAGAGAGCTCTCAATCACCTTTTTTTGTCTTAATTTTCTGAAAAGATCAGGTTCAAATCTACAAATTACTCAAAACCCTCCTAACAAATGGAATTGAATTTTTATTTATATGAAACTTCACAAGTACGCGACACTCAATTCAAAGGCAGTAACGATACACTTAAAATGTGTAGTTTTTTCTCATTCTATTTGCTCCCTTTAATGGACGCAAACAGCGAAATCTCTCATTGTCTCAGGCTTCGAGTGATATTAAAATATCCTTGATAATCGCAAACATTCCAAAATAGGAATCAAAAATTTCAAATCTCAGAAAGAAAAAAAGGATTCTAATTTAATAAAACTAAGAAAATCAGAAAATGGATTTCTTGAAGATGATTCGCCAGAAAACCTTTGAAAATATGTTGAATAACTTAGAGCCCCTTGGCTCATTGAAATCAGAGCAATATCGAATTCAAACAGTTCACTTCACATAATGTAGACAAGATTAGCTAGCTCAGAAGACAACGGAATGAAATTATTATGCAAATAGAGAGTATAGATTTGGTTTTCAACGATAAAATGAGAGAGATAATGAATCAATTGATTAAGCTAGGGAGGTTATCCCGTTCAGACTCATATTAAAGCAACGTCTGAGATTAGAGACTTGAAGTTTTTCAAATTTAGCGCCTTTTTCGATTTTAAGAGATTGCTGCTCAATACATGTTAAATGTTAATTTTTCATCACCGTACAGAGTCGGATTGGCTCACGGCTTGTGATTTTCTTCCTCGGAGGTTAATTTCAATAGGAACCTCCCTCATAGACAAGAATTTTCATACTTACTCATTTTAATGCAAAATATTCTGCCAAGTTCACTTTCTCTGAAAGGGGGCAGTAAATGTTGAGTAGTACGCTGTTGCAGCAATTAAAAAACTCCTTGAAGAAAAGCGAGAATGACTATGTTGTTCCAAACACCTTGATTCATACAATCTCAAAATAGGCTCGGAACTCCGAATAATCAAAATTTGATTAATGCCTGCCTCGGTAGCAACCGATATTCAATTTTTTGAGGCTCATAGAAGGAAATTAGTAGCGAACCGAAGCCCCGAGCAGACCTATTGCAGTTTTTCCCCTCTCTTTATACCTTTATGGAATACCTTGAGACCAGGTGCATCAATTCGAATTTTCTTATCAGAGTGAAATAAATCCTTCGATCAACCTATAACCCGCCAATTAAAATTCTCCTTCAGAATTCACTTGGAACTTAATTAAATAAGACCAGTCAACCTAATAAATTAACAGTCAGAAACACTGTTTCTTCCAATTCTTAGACCCTCAACTAATTCAGTCAAAAAACAAAAAAAAAAAGAGCGTGATCCCTGCTTAACTGCTCAAAGTTGAGGTTAGGATTGAGATCTAGAGAGCAGCGATCAATGTTCATCTAATTTTGTAACTCTGAGTATTAAAATAGCATTACTTCAGATTTTATTTAAATTTGAATATTTCAATTTCTACGCCGTAGCAATTTACAAAAACAGTAGATTTAAATTTGATAACAAACGTTTCTCCCTCCTCTACCTCACTTTTTGGATTATTGCATTACTGATATCTAAGTTCTTCACCACTCAAGGCTCAGAACTCGATTTTCTGACAGCAATCGACTCGAAATAAAATTGCGCCTGATTTATTAAATAGTATCGGGACTAGAGCAGAAGGAATATTCAAATTTTAGAAGAACTTAGATGCAAATAAATTCTTATTTATTCCAGTTAATAAAGAAAATAGAGCGATTAACTTGATTAAAAATCAGTAAATCGATTGATTAACAAGCTTCGAGCAATTATAGCCATCTGATAGAGTTAAGTACCTCATTTAATAAATCGGGTTAGACACCCGATTCAAGTTCGGGCGAATGGGGGTAGGACCTTAACGCCATTAGTCATATTCACTTTTCTCTCCTACTAAACAAAATTTCTTTATAAAATAGCTGACTGAATTAAGTGAATACTTATGGAATTTCGGACCTTTACATACACTAATATTTGCCTATTATAACATTAGACATAGGATTCACTATATAAGGGGATAAAAGCAAGAAATTTATAATTCTATTGCAAAACAAAAGAAATGAAAAATTCAGTTTTCCAGGAAAGACAAGAAGAATGCAAACGTCTTTTTGAGATGAGATACGGTTCTATCGGAGTCGATATTCACTACCACCCCATAACATCTGTGGCAGTAACACCTGATAACAAGTATATCATCTCTGGATCTGAAGACAAGTCGATCAGAATCTGGAATAATGCAGACAAGACACTTCTTCATTGCATTAAACAGGCGCATTCTGAACTAATAACATCTGTGGCAGTAACAAGTGACAACAAATTTATCATTTCGGGATCCATTGACAAGACTATTGGGGTATGGAGTATAACAGACAAGGAACTTATTCATCGATTCCGAGGAGAACATTCAAGGCCAATAACTTCCGTGGCGGTGACAAATGACAGCAAATATATCATTACAGGATCTGAAGATAGAACAATTGGAGTATGGAATCTTGCAGACATGAAATTTCTGCATCGATTCGAAGGAGCTCATTCCGACACAATAAGATCAGTGGCAGTAACAAGTGACAGCAAATACATCATTACTGGATCTGAAGACAAGACAATTGGGATTTGGAGTATTGCAGATAAGACTCTTGTTCATCGATTCGAAAACGCACATTCAATGATGGTAACTTCTGTGGCAGTAACAAGTGACGGCAAATATATCATTTCGGGATCTGAAGATAGAACAATTGGAGTATGGAATCTCGCAGACAAGACACATTTCCATCGATTCGAAAAAGCACATTCTGAGACGATAAGATCAGTGGCAGTAACAAGTGACAGCAAATATATCATCACAGGATCTCATGACAAGACAATTGGAATATGGCAATTTGCCGACAAGATACTTCTTCATCGATTTGAAGGAGCCCATTCTGCCAACATATCATCAGTAGCAGTGACAAGTGACAGTAAATATATCATTACGGGATCTCATGACAAGACAATTGGGATTTGGAATATTGAAGAAAAGGCACTTTTTCATCGACTTGAAGGAGCGCATTCTGACGATATAACATCAGTGGCAGTAACGACTGACAGCAAATATATCATTACAGGATCTTATGACAAGACAATTGGGATTTGGAATATTGCAGACAAGACTCTTGTTCATCGATTCGAAAATGCGCATTCTTCTTATATAAGTTCAGTGGCAGTCATATACAAATATATCATCTCGGGATCTTATGACAGTACAATTGCAATATGGAGTATTGAAAATAAGACTCTTGTTCATCGATTCAAAGAAGCCCACCCTGGTGTCATACATTCGGTGGCAGTAACAAGTGATTATATCATCTCTGGATGCGATAAGTACGAGATCGGAGTCTGGTGGATCGTAAGCAAGACTCTTTATCATCGATTCGAAAAAGCGCATTCTTGCCCGATAAATTCAGTGGCAGCAACAAGTGACGGCAAATATATCATCTCGGGAACCGATGACAAGACTATTGGAATATGGAGTATTGCAGACAAGACTCTTTGTCATAGAATCCAAAGTTCTGAGAGAATAAGAAGAGTGGCAGTCACAAGTGACAACAAATATATCATCACGGGATCTTTTGAGAAGACAATTGGAGTATGGAATCTTGCAGACAAGACTCTTTTTCATCGATTTGAAGGAGCGCATGAATCACCCTTAAAATCCGTGGCTGTAACAAGCAACAGCAAATTTATCATCTCAGGATCTTTTGATGATACAATTGGAGTATGGAGTATTGAAGACAAGACTCTCCTACATCGATTCGAAAAAGTCCATTCAACGATGATAACTTCGGTGGCAGTAACAAGAGACAGCAAATATATCATATCAGGATCTGGAGACAGGACGATTGGAGTATGTGATATTGCAGACAAGACTTTCCTTCATCATTTCGAAGAGGTGCATCCACGATGGATACCATCAGTAGCAGTGACAAGCGATAGCAAATATATAATCTCAGTAGCATGGGATAAGACAATTGTGATCTGGAATCTTGCAGACAAGACACTTGTTCACCGAATCGAGGAAGCTCATTCTGACAAAATAACATCAGTGGCAGTAACGGCTGACAATAAGTATATCATAACAGGATCTCATGACAAGACAATTGGAATATGGCAATTTGCCGACAAGATACTTCTTCATCGATTTGAAGGAGCCCATTCTGCCAACATATCATCAGTAGCAGTGACAAGCGATAGCAAATATATAATCTCTGGATCATGGGACAAAACGATTGGAATATGGAGTATTGCAGACAAGACACTTGTTCACCGAATCGAAAAAGCTCACTCTGGACCCATAACAACGGTGGCAGTAACAAGCGACACTAAGTATATAATCTCTGGATCTGAAGATAGGGCAATTGGAGTATGGAATTTTGCAGACAAAACGCTTTTTCATCGATTTCAAGAAACACATTCGTCGGTTGTAAAGTCAGTGGCAGTAACAAGTGACAGCAAATATATCATCACATTATCTCACGACAAAACAATTGGAGTCTGGAATCTTGCAGACAAGGTACTTTTCCACCGATTCGAAAACGCACATCGTTCCAAGATAGCATCAATGGTGGCAACAGGCGACAATAAATATCTAGTTACGGGAGATGAAGGTTATACTAAAGTGTGGAGTATTCCAGATAAAAAACTGCTTCATCAATACGAGGAAGGATCTGGTATCCAAGTAACATCTGTTACAGTGACCAATGACAGCAAATATATCGTTTCAGCTTTAAAATCAATGCATGGACCTCGATTTTATCTTACCCTACGGAAGTTCGAAGGAACAGGAACGTGTGACGGAGCAACTTTCTATCTACCTTTCAAGTATCTTTTCAACGAGCTCTGCTCTCCTGCATCGGAAAATGGTCGTCCAAATAACTCTACTTTTTCTTGGTTCTCGGAGGTGAATTATTTCCCTCACCGTTGGAATGCGCTACATTTCATCATGTTTCTTCTTCCTGAGTCTGCTCATACAGCAAACATTGATTTCGCTGTCGAAAACAAAGTTTATCTCTCAATTGATAAATATGGTCAGACACAACTTGATTATGTACTGAAGTACGACGGTCCTCAAAATCATCAAACTGAAGAGCTCTTCTCCTATTTCTTCAAGATGTTACCACGACTCATAAATTTCGAATCGTCGACGCGAGCTGAACTTATTTGTAGTGTATCAAAAGCTTCCTTTGAAATCTACAAGAAATTTGGAGAATTATCCTTTCTAACAGTGTTTAACTCATTATATACCAAGGAGAAAACTAAACCGTTCCTCCGAGAAACAGACAAAGTTATTTTGCCTTCAGCAGGGCGTATCAAAAATAATGAAGATAAACAGTTCATCCTTTTTACTGACGAGCTTGGCAAAAAAGATGTTGACAAGATTGACGCTGCCGTAGCTGTGTACACACTCGATTATACTGTGCTACTTTACTGCTCTTCCTATCAAATTACTGACAAACGAGTACTTGATTTGCTCAGGATTCTTGCTGCGATTGAAAGCAGTGAACTTCTCTCACGTACCTCACAAAACATCATCGATTTCCTCTGGAAAAAATACAAGAGGCTTCTGTGGATTAAATGTTCCTTTTATGGGCTTGCTCTTGCTTTGTTCGTGTCCTTTGCTGTGACACGATCATTAGAAGATAGCGATGTAGCCTCCAAACTGCTCATTGCACTCGATGTATGTGTAGGAGTTATTGCGGCGTTCGAGTCTCTTCAGATGGTGTC
>ENA-UOTX01002158-UOTX01002158.1-compost-metagenome-genome-assembly--contig:-NODE-2158-length-10473-cov-11.688053_pt1 | contig 10473 bp, 5 predicted proteins | sample MGYA00238143_ERZ746982 | MGnify/ENA primary metagenome ERZ746982 (study PRJEB28758, sample SAMN06268862) | compost metagenome | isolation source: single cell | place: USA: California, Emeryville, Joint... | reverse complement strand
ACTCCGCAATAAATTTGAGTCCAGGTTGTGAGGTCGACTGGAATTGTCTTTTCAGGCGCAGTTGAAGGTTTTTTGATTGATATTGAAAGACCTGCGCTGGAATAAGTCAAAAGCATAATATTGTTTGCAGCGCTATCCGTGTAATCGCTAGATGACCAATAAGACATGAAATTAGAAATTACAAGAAACCCTGTTTTATCGATAATGCCCGCGATTAATGACTTTGAAGCCGGATTTTGGTCCAGCTTGATCCAAAAGATGAGAAAGTTTTCTTTAGTTGTTGCTTTTTATTCATTTAGATTATGTCTGCAAAGGCATTTACGTGGTTTCAGGCCCACTTCCAAAGCTGAGTATCCCAACGCATCACCTACTCGTCCATCAATGACTAGAAAATCAGGCTGAATTCGATATGGGTATCTAGATGTGGCTAAAAAAGCTTGTTAATAACAAACTTGGTATATTGGCAACCTGTCTTTGGTATTTCCAAAACATGGAGAGTGAAAACAACCAATATCAGAGCATTTTGGAAAACAACTTTTTTCATTTTATTTGCAGAGCTGAATATTTCCGAAATTATAAATTGTAACTCGAATAATTTTTGGAGACTCAAGTCGATTCTCATAAATTTCTCTAACAAGCAGAGAGGCTCAAACTTCACACTTTCTGTGAAATATTAGCTTAAATCTGTCGCATTATAATAACAAAAATCTTGCTTCGCCTTGGAAAACAACGGTTTCTTAGAGTTTTCACCTTTTTCTTTTTTTTTTGGCTTTAGAATATCTAATCACGGTTTTAATGAATGAAAGTGTTTGTGTTTCTACTATTGAATCAAATTCAAATGTCTACAATCGCAATCTTGCGCCAATTTCAGTTTTCAACTGAAATTGTAGCGGTAATTCCTCTCCAAAGTTTGACTACGTCTCCAAATGACTCAAAATAAAATACAGTGAGAGCCGATGAAAACTAACTCTTTCAACAATTAAAACCTACTAAGATTAATTATTTTTATCTTCTCTAATTAATAATTCCAAAGAGTTTAAAATGTGAATCAGGGGCAACGTACACCGTTCGTAGCCAGTCCTCAGAACAAAGACCGAAAGTCAAGCACTGTACTATAGTTTTATCGAAAAAAAGAAGTAATAGCGCCAAAGAGCCTTTTGAGAAAAAAAAAAGTGCATTGGCAATACTCTGATAGAAATTAGCAGATGTGTACACACTAAGCTCAACTCTGACACAAATCTATGTTGTAGGAAGGTGCCTCAACAGAATCTTTTCTCTCCTAACCAACTACGGTTTATAACTTGGTGGTTAGGCAACAGTGACTCCTTCCCAATGAAATAGCGATATTTTTAACAACAAATAGCACAATTCTATATAGCTTAGAGAAGGTGAATTGACAAGAGAAAAATAGTAGTAAACATTTATCTTCGAAATCAATATACGTGGAAAAAAATTTAGAATAAAAGACTTGTGAAAATGAATGAAAATAAATAGTTTAACAATACAAAAAGATTCAAGGACAGTCAAGCTGATGTGATGATGTGATGAAAATTAACTCGTGAGATAGTATATGCCCGCCTAGATGGAGTAATAAGACATGTAGCGATAGGGTGATAACCACAAAGGGCGATATCTATTGTAATTTACTAGTTAATTACTGCAGTATTTTAGTCAATTATCATTATTTAGTTCGCGATAGTGAATGATAAAGCAAGATCGAGATGTAAAAACAGTATTCCATATTTATTTTGGCTATTTTAATTCATTAATAGACCACTTGACTATCTGATGACAAAGATTTTTTTTCATAAAATTACTATACTTTTCCATATTGAAGTAACATGTGGATTCCATTCTGCTTAAGAACTTAAGGCGTATTTATTTGAGTATGATTTAGCCGGATTCAAAATAGAAAAGATTCAAAAGAAATACTTCCTCCGTCCAATAATTTCTCTAAATACTCAATACTTTTGATTTATATTGATACTTTCTTTCAATCGATGGTTGTGTATTACCATTACGAGAGGGTCTTATTACCATTCAACAATCTTTGACTTAGCGAACTTGGAGCAGTATAAATTACATTCTGTTAATTTCTTATTATTTCCATGATGTATATTTTCAATTTCGATTTTGTTTATTTTAGATCATATTATAGTTTAATTGCTTTTTGAAAAAATTTTAAGAACTTTTTTGAATCGAAAGAAATTGCACTAATTTTGGATTTTTCATTTAATTCCGGTCAGAAATTCAAGCATAGGGTGGGTTTATTTGAATAAACTCATTTTCTGACTTGCCTCTGGAGCAGCTTTCCTCTTAGAATATGAGAACTTTTCATGCAATTTTCAAAGACATCTTTCATCTTCAACTCCATCCTCATCTGGAATCAGTTTAGCATTTGATGATAATCATGGTATATTTCTAATCACCTAATTTATCTTGTTTTTTGCCTTTTATTGGGCCTCATAATTCACCTCAATTTCTAGAGACAAGCGTTTTTCAGCGTTCATGAATGTTAAGGACAAATTTTTCATACTGCCATCTTCTGAGTGGCCTTACAATGTTTGCTAAAGATAATTTATTCAAATGAGGTTTAAAAATCTAAAAATATTAACTCGACTGACTCAAGCTGAAAATAACTCGCTTATGAGCTTTACGGCGGCAATCAAACGCTTATTTTCTGTGTATCGTCTGTTCCCGCTCGGATTTCCAAAGGATTATTTTGAAAATAGAAGAGCTATACTCAATCATGAAAAAAACTTTCGGAGAAACCTCCTTGTCTGTACTGATTGTCATGGCAAATAAAATTAATAATGAATAGAAGCACTAATTTAGATTTTGTTGAAAGGTCGTGTGATTCTTGCACCCAAAACTTTATGAGTCTATTTCATTAAATTTTTTAATTTCTTAGTCCGCGTTTTAAATCTGAGATCCTGAATTAAGATATCTCTTTCTTATAAGGGGTTTTATGACTTAAAATCTATAATACACTCATTTATTTAGCATTTCATATAAAATAAATGTCAGGCGGTATACCAGCTGAAGCAACAGTTTCTCTCTTCGTCTTTGCATCTCTCCTTATTGGCGCAGGATTTCGAGAGCTCTATCGCAAGTTCAAGCTCCCTTTCACACCATCGCTGTTAATTTTCGGAATTCTTCTGGGTTTTGTCGCAAAACGGTTCGGGCCAGATCATAATTTGATAGATTCGGCCTCCCATGTTGATCCTCACGGTATCATCATTCTCTTCATTCCAATCTTGCTGTTTGAGTCAGCAATGAACGCCGATTGGTACATATTTAAGAAATCTTTCATAAACATCCTTACCTTGGCTGGACCTGGCGTCGTATTCGGTATCGCTTTCACTGGCTGCTGGATAAAAATGCTTTATCCAACAGATGAAGCCAAAAATTTCACATGGTTTGGAGCGTTTACCCTCGCCTCGATCATATCTACAACAGATCCAGTCGCTGTTGTGGCCCTTCTCAAGGAAGTCGGAGCGCCTCCTCATTTTAATACCCTAGTCGAAGGTGAATCCCTGCTTAATGACGGTAGCGCTATCGTCTTTTTCAATCTTTTCCTCGGACTTATGAGCAAAGGTGATGCTAGTCCATTGGGCATTGCAAGAGATCTTGTGCAATTTGCTGGGTTAGGTCCCCTCATCGGAATCGTATTCGGTATCTTGGGATCCTATTGGCTTCGACGAATCATTAGAGACGAGATCCTAACATCATGCTTGACCTTCTGCATGTGTTTCCTGTGCTTCTATGTAGCAGAGTACCCCTTCGGTAGTTCTGGTATATTGGCTGTGGTTTCTTGCGGACTCTTCATGGCTGTCTTTGGCAAAACAAAAATCGACCATGAAGCAGAGCACTCTCTCCATTCAGTTTGGGGTTTCCTTCAATGGAACGCTGAAACCATCATTTTCCTCTTAGCTGGAATAATCATCGGAGTCCAGCAAGCCGAAGACAGTGAAATAGAGGGCTCCGATTGGTTTAAGATGGTCATGCTATATCTCGGTATTACTCTTGGTCGTTTGTGTATGATCTTCTTTTTCTACCCCATCCTACGCAAGAGTGGTTATGGCCTCAACTGGAGAGAGGCTTTGGTTCTGTGCTATGGCGGATTACGTGGAGCAATCAGTCTTGCACTTGCCCTGGCAATCCCCGGCAATATAATTTCTAGTCGAACTAAAAAATTGTTCGTGTTCCATGCTGCAGGTATGGCCACCCTCACAATGGTGATCAACGCCACCACCGCTGGCTGGGTAATCAAGAAGCTCAAGGCTATAAAGGTTTCTTCAGCGAAATCGAAGATAAAGCTTAATTTCCTCGCCGAAATGCACGTCAAAGCAAATCACAAGCTCAGCGATCTTCAAAAACAAAAGTACTACGAGCTCTGCGACTGGTCTCAAGCTAAAGCCCTCGTCGGGTTAAGCGAGGAAGAAAACGCGATTTTCACTCAGAAAATTGTGGAGCAAACAGAAAAAGCGTTGACTGTCGAGTACGATCATCTCGCTGAGATAAGATTCAGGATTTTGAAAATCGTTAAAAAGATGTTCTGGGAAAGTTTCGAAGAAGGACAGCTCTCTGCGGCCTCGATTATGCTGCTGTCTTCTGCCTGCGACTCTGGAATCGATAAAATTTCAAAGCCGATCATGCTTTGGGATTACATTTACAGCCATGTGTTGAGATGGAAGGGTATTAAACTCATGCAAACCCTTATGAAAGTCCCAGGGTTTAGAATCCCTGCAAAGAAATATATCGCAAGGTACATTTCCCTGCTCTACCAGGTCACAACGACGTTTATTTTGGTCGCTCAGGATATCCTTGACAACCAAGATGAAGGTGTGTTCAGCAAAAAGCATTTCCATGTGGTTATGGAGGAGCTCAAGAAGAACTTGTTGGACGCTAACAACTACCTCATTTCGATCCAAGACTCATTCGCTGATACTATTAGAGCGATTCAGGTCAAGAGAGCCGCTTTCAATATCATTCACTACCAGATTCATATTTTGGATGAGGCTTTAGAAGAAGGCCAGATTGATAAGAATGAGTATAATGAAATCAGAGGCGAGCTTGATAAGAAAATCTTGAGACTAGATAAAGTCGAAGCACATTCTGTGTGGTCGGTGCCCACCTTCGATGACTTCGTCGTGCAATTCCCAGTGTTCTCAATACTCACTAAAGCGCAATCGACTATGCTCAGAGACGCTGCGGTGACGAAAACCTACAACAAGAATGAGAGTTTGTACAACCAGGGTTACAAAGTGCAAGACATGTTTGTGATCCTTAAAGGTGTTGTTAAAGAATACTACAATGGAGACGAAACCAATGGACTTAACAAGGGTATCGGAGCAATTCTCTCCTTCGCCAACGCAGTAGAAAAGCATCAAATTGCCATCAGCAACTGCGTTGCGCAAGGCTATGTTGAATTGAAAAGAATTCCAATTGAATTAGTCAGGAACATTATGAGATCGAACAAAGAGTTCGAAGAGCAATGCTACAAAAACGCTCTCGTCAACTTCGTCAGATGTCCTCATACGAACTGCAAAGAGCTTTCGACCTTAGATGACAAGCGTATTCTTGAGTTCGCTGAAGGAGCGAAAATCGTTCACTTAAAACCTGAAGAAACCATTGACATTGAGCACGGGGCAGTTATCTTCTCAGGTTGTATTCTGAGAAAATCATCAGGAGTCTCTGCAAGCGATAACCCAGATGAGATTATGCCGAGAAAATTAACTCGCAAGCAGACAACCCTTAAAAATACTCTGCCACAGACCTACGAAGCAGTCAGCTACATTCCAAGGAGCGACGATGCTTATGAAGCAGCTGAAGAAACCGTGCTTCTTATCTTCCAGATTAGTCTCAAGACCTTCGCAGAGGAAGCGCAACGTACTGTTCCTGTGAGTGTGTTGGAGCAAACTGAAATCCCAACCACTGAAGCGGAGATTGATAACGAGCTACACACAAGGGCGTTTAGAAGCAGGACGACTAATCTTTCAAAAGCGTTGGCGAGAGAAAAAGCTGTTGATAACATGTACATGAATGTCTTTGGAAAGAAACCAGTGAAAATAATCACTGAGGTTAGAGAGAGCATGGAGAACGACTCCAAAGATCTCCTCAAAAAGAAATTGTAATACTTGAAATCTATTCTCATGAATCTAATTTAATGTTTTCAGGTTGGAGGGCCAAGATGACAGTGAAAGGTTAGAGTTGTAAGAGGTAAAGATGGCCGACAGGTCTGCTTGAAAGTATATTGGTGAATATAGAGTATTGCTGTTATTCGGAGGAATAACACAAGCTTAAAAGAAGTGAGTTTCAGAGTTTTATATTATTGAATAGTGAGTTCAATACATAAGAAAAAATCATAAGAAAATAGCTTTATTATTTGAAGCATATAAAACATACTACTGAGCAACTCACCATTATTCAGCGCTTCTCATAGAATCGACTGCATTATTATAGATAAGGACCCAATTACCATGAGATGACAACAATCTATATGATCTTTATAAATCTCAGAGAATTTCATCTTATGTTCTTATGTAAAGATTTTCAAGGATTCATTTAAAACAGAATTGTTGAAAGATTATTTTTTTTTTGACTATAGCAACAATATAACAGAAGAACAGCTAATATTTATTTCCTAGGCTCATATAACTGTCTACTTATCCTTGAAAAAATGTATAAAACTCTTCCTGACTCATCACTTTGCCGTATTTCGGATCATCAACATCTAAATCTATATAGTCAGGGAAGGTGTTTTTCTTTCCAGCAACTAACGAAAGTAAATCAATTATATGAGTTGCAATTCGTATTTCAAATACCGTTTATAATTGGGTCATAGATCGGAGGTGGTGCGTTGTAGATAATTTTCAACTCTTTCTTGCTTGTCTTTACGATGGAAGCAATCATATGAGTGCGATCACAAGCAAAATGCTCTAGGAACAAATCTCCTGGAACGACTCTAAAGCACAGTGCTGGTACAACAATAGAGATCAGCTGGCAGGGTCCAGGATTAAGTAATACGCTCTTTTTTTGGAAAATCGAAACTCTTTCTGTAATATTCTTCAAACTGACAAGGAAAAGATAGCTCGGTGTCTAAATCATAGACGACTGATGGCGACGACTTGTGGATGAAAATAACATGGTAATCCCTATACGGAAATAATAGAGTCAAAGGGGATAGGAGGTCGAAATTACCAGATGACCAGGTTATAAGGAGATCCTTTGCCCTCTTTTTGGTATCTGATGGCAGACTGCTTCTTTCGATTGGTAACAAAAACTGCATAAAATTGGTCTTTTTTGTCGCTGGAATTTTCTGATTGATTTTTCCCAAAAATTTCTTTGGCTTTTTTGCAGAGCATATAGACATTCTCTTCGCAATAGCAGGATGTATATATACAATCTTTGGCCTCGAAGAGCTTTATCGCCAAAGCCTCTTCTTTGAGTTTGGTTTCTTCTTGACTCAATTTTTCCATACCTAAATAAAAATTTGAATAGGAATCTGAATTTTTAATAGTTGATGTATACATGGGACTCATTGCCTTCAATCCCGGAAATATCCCAATTATATAGAAAATTGCTCTCAGAATCTCTGACTTGAGAGCTATTTAGATTGTTATTTAACCTGTAGTTGTGGGATTGAATACTCAAAAATGCGCAATATCGGACTTTATGAAATTTTCAGGAGCTGAATTCGTTCGATAGAATTGGAAGTTATACTCTTTATTGTGAATTTTTCATATGGCCCCAGAGCCATTTTTAAGCTTTTTACAAACTTATCAAAATCCCACACTGAAAGAATTTATATATCTTTCTCTTTGATTTTATATGCAAGTGATTTGTTGGGATTTTTATTACTGCGCCTTAAAATCATCTTGTTAAAGTTCATTATTCTTTGTAAATATATTATCATTATTATCAAACCAGGTTAGTTGGCTCATTTTGCCTAAATTTAGGACAATTCAAATAGGAAGACTCGTCTAATAATGATATAGTCCGAATGCTCTTCTCTGTTTATTTATCGACTGTAGCAACTAACAGCACATTAAACTAAGATTCGGTTCCAAAAAATCTAAATCTCACCTGGATTTTCTGGATGAATGGCCCATTCACTCCATGATCCATCATAAACAGCAACATCTCGAACTCCGGCCAGCTTAAGAGCTGTGTATAGCACACTCGCTGTAACACCGCTTCCGCAAGTTGTTACTATTGGCTTTTTAAGGTCCACACCTTTAATTTAACAAAAACACAGCAGATAAATGTATCTCCCTCGGAAATAATCGTAATATACCTTGGTTCTTGAAAACCTCCTTGATTTCTTCAGGACTCTTGAAGGTATTGTCATCTCTCAGCACCCATTTAAAGAACACATTCTTGGCTCCCGGGATATGTCCGGATCTCAACCCTAGCGAAATTATCATTTTTCATTTGTTGTAGCCTGCAAGATAACCTCTTGGATCAGGCTCTAGTCCCTTGAATCGAGCTACTGCTCTAGCATCAACCAATTGGAAATCCTTCGGAGGTTTCGTCACCCATTCTTGAATTTGTTTCATGTCCTTCACCAAAGCATCGTTTTTCTTGAAGGTACCATCAACCTTGAGGGCTCGAGACCCTTTCGTCCAGCTCGGTTCACCAGTTTCCGCTTTTCCGACCTCTTTTTCCCACTTTGGAAGGCCACCATCAAGAACGGATGCTGACTTCACTCCAAACACATGAAAAGTCCACAGAACACGGGATGCTCCCAAAATACCTTCGTCGTCGTAAATGATCAGCTTGTCGTTTCCTTTGATTCTGAGTCTTTCCATGTGTTTCTCGAATTCTTGAAGTGTAGGGAGCATATGAGGCAATTTTGTTGATTTGTCGGAAATTTCATCAATGTCGAAGAATCGAGATTTAGGAATTCGCTTAACTTTGTAGACCTCGTCCTTTGTCTTGGGGACACCAGGCATGTAGCTGGATTAGAGTGTAAATGGTTACGAGGTCAATAGATAAATTTTACAAAGTTGCTGAAACAACTTTAACGGAGCTGTCTGGAGTCTCGAGAAGCTTCGCAGCTTCTTGAGGAGTGATGGCGATTGGCATTTTAATTCTCTGCCTGGCGGCAGTCTTGGCAGTACAGAAGGTAGCTTTGAAAAAGACCTGATACATCTTTGAGTGTAAAGATTCGATTAGTTTATAATAGATTCTACAATTAGTTAATGAGTACTATTTTAATTTGGTAAGATACAGACTATCGATTTGGTAATTGAACGGACCAGAGCTATAAGTAGTTTATTTCAAATGATTTTGGGTTTCTATTTCGTTTAGAAAGGCCATTGGCTTAACCACCCGTCGTGCAAGTTATCAATCGTTTAGATATTATTGAGATATTATTCCAGAATCCATGAAAAAGTTTGACTTTTTTACATTTCTTCTGTCAATAATAGCACATTTTCTTCTAAGGAGATGCTTCTAACAGTTTCCGAAGATTCAATGAAATGAAACTTGTTTGCAAACTACCCAATTTAATATGCTAAGTTTTGTTTCACAACGTTTTAATCTACAAAACGGTCAGCAAATAATTTTTGATTACATCACTCTATTTTCAAGCCCAATCAAAGGCAACTCCTAAAATCAACTGAGAGTTGAGATTATTAACTTGCATGTAGACTATATATGAGAGGAAGCAAGAGATTCAAACAAGAAAAAATTTAGAATCCCCTCTGAAAAAATTTTTCAGGTTGAGTCGAAAAACGAATATGAAAAACCCAAAGCTCACAGGTTTAGTCAATCCGATTTTATTTATATTTATCTGAATTTGAAAGGCTCAGACCGTCCATATATGTGTATTCCAATGAAACAAGTGACTCCGCCAACGGAGAAAAGCAAGAAGTTGGTGACTACTCTGAAGTATCTTTTGGTTGCTCAGCTCGTGGCTATGGCTCTCTCCATTATGGTGAGCTCAACCCTGTTTATATACATGCTGTTCTGCTGCCTCTTTTTATACCTCTCATACACTCAGCTTGATTTTTGCTCAACGATTGTGTACATTTTCTTCTCTGGGTCTCAACTGTTGGATTTGATGCTTACTTTTGGAACTTTTTGGCAAAATGATATCAGCATCTCAGAATATGGCGTCGTTCCTTTCGTCATTGAAGTCGTTCTTACAGTCTATATCATCACAGCGATTTGGATTGTGTTCCAAGCGTATAAAGAATTCAAAGCAATCTCTACCGGTAGCTCAGGTGGTATGTATTCGGGACTTCAAGGCAGCAGGGATCAAGCTTCAGCTGAAAACTACTATGGAGCCACAGGTATTTTTTTTTTTGAGTGCTGTGGGGTTTATTAAGTAATTTCCTTTAAAATAGATGCTGACACAGGAGATGACGAAGAAAATCCTGCTCCACCGCAGCAAATTAACGCTAAATTCACACCATTCCAAGGAAAAGGAGTAAGTTTGATGTGAGAAATGTTTATTTTGGAAAT
>ENA-UOTX01002156-UOTX01002156.1-compost-metagenome-genome-assembly--contig:-NODE-2156-length-10489-cov-14.468786_pt1 | contig 10489 bp, 6 predicted proteins | sample MGYA00238143_ERZ746982 | MGnify/ENA primary metagenome ERZ746982 (study PRJEB28758, sample SAMN06268862) | compost metagenome | isolation source: single cell | place: USA: California, Emeryville, Joint... | reverse complement strand
GAATTTTTCTCAACTTATGCTATTAGATCAAGCTATCACATGAGTTTGAAGATCGGCAAAGAATACATCTAAACCTGTTGGGTTAGAATCTATCATGAGGAAGGGAAAGCAACTGCTGCTATAGTCCGTCCAAGTGAGATCTAATCAAGCATTGCAGATCAAAAAATGTAGCTGGTATCACAATCTCATGATAACAAGATATGAAAAAAAGGTTTCCAATTGGTATAATGATGGAATGCAAGATTGCCCCATGAATGGCTGCCCTACAAGATAAGTATCCTAAAGAAATAAATTGAGAGTGAGGTGAGTGAGAACAAATCGCTGGCAATGAAAATATGTAAAGTTAGATTCGCTTTAAAGATATGTCTCTCTATTAAAAGGATCTATATAAGTCTCATTCCTGTTGCCACTTATGGAGGCTTAGTAAATGAGGACTAGAACAACAGTAAGGTTTTCTCATGACTGCTTAGAAATCAGAGCAAATCGTCGACATTCAAATAAAATCCTAAGTACGATTCCACATTCTAAGAGAACTACGCGATTTGATTAAATTTGATGCTTATTTTATTAATTGTTGAAAGGAGTGCAAAGCCTCGCTTGCAGATACAAACATTATTAGATGAATTAAACCAGAACAATTTACCTCGATCGGATATCATTACCAAGAACAAAAAAGCAAAAACATTGAGTAGAAGCAGAAGTTTGTTCTGCATCATTAATCAGACTGAGGGTTGTTATTTTGCTACAGAAAGTCGCATAGAAAAGTTAATAACTATTTATTTCGAGCGGTTCCAAACTCTAACGATTTCTTTCAATCATAATTATCAATTTAAAAGTTTTCAGTAGTTCCTAATTTCATGGAATAAACTCTCAAAAACACTTGGTTGAACTCGGCCAATCGACTATGGAGGTAGCCTTTACCTTAGACATATGTTTTAGAAAAGATAATCTTATTTTCACTCACGATATCTTTTCTATCGTTAATACAAGCAATAACTAAGATATACTCGCAATACAGAGTTCTGAATTTAGTTAGTGCAATAACGTTGCTTTTGTAATAAAATTCTCCATCATTATGAGTTCCAACTCAGTATTAGTATTATTCCTTTCCACCTTGCTTCTGTTAGGAGCTTTAGGATACGCTCCACCTCCAGGTTCGGAAGGCCCCTCACATCGCGCTCGCGAACCAAGAGAATATTGCAAAGCTGTCAACTTGGACCACGAAGAACATTCTTTAATCGACCTAAGCGTTCCAACCACGCTAGCTCATACCCAAACTTCCTGCAGTAAAGTTTTTGTATTTGAAATCACACAAAATCTCGTTGGACAGAACATCTTGATCGAGATCCTGCTCACTGGAAAAGTCCCAGAGCGAGAAAAATTCCTGCCTTTTCTAGCTGTGAGGAAGAACGATCGTCCTCATATTTATGTCGAGGGAATAGCAACCTACAACGTCGTTGCTGATGGTTCTGATGAAATTGCTTACAATTTTACTTTAAATTACCATCATTATGTCGTTAAAAAGCACACTTTCGCTTTGGGCGACAAAATATATTTCGCTTTCTACCAAAGAGACTCTGGCTCTGGTGGCAATTATGACGAGTCTATCCATTACACGGTCACTCTGAGTGCTCATGCCGACATGCCCTGCCCAAGGCAATGTTCAGATCACGGAAGCTGCAATACTGCTACAGGCGTCTGTGCATGTCAAAAGGATTACTACCTCCCAGACTGCAGCGCTAAACTCAATGAGCATACCATTGAAACCACCTACGATGTGTCGATAGCATCTAATGAATGGTACTTCTTCTATCACGATAGAAGCCAGGATCTTGACACCGAATTAGATCTCAAAGTCCGAGAATTAGATAACAATAGGATGGCTATCATTGTCCGATACCAAGGCGAAAACATCAAACTACCAAGCGAGAGGTTTTTCCACTATATTTACCACATGAAGAAAGAAAATCCGGAAGCGGTGTTTGGCATTTCTCATCTCGATTTGAAGAAATTGGGATCAAGTGTCGTAGTTGGAGTGAAGAATAAAGGGAAGGACACGTTTTTAAATATCGTGACTGAGAAAAAGAAACGCACTCCGCGATATGTTGTGTATTTGATCATCGGCGGAATTATCACGATGATTGGAGGCCTGCTGTTCTGTGGGATTTATATCGGAGAGCGAGAAGATAGAAAAGGAAGATATGCTAACGTTACGGCGGAAACAACAAAGACTGATGAGACTCATTCAAGTATTGAATTATCAGGAGTAGGCACCGATGGGAGTGTGATCACGAAAAGGAAACCAGTGTCTTCTGAAAAGAAGTAATAAACAAAGGTGGATTTGGATTAGCACCTTAAGGAGAATATAGTGTGAGAGAAATTACAAATTGAATTGAGAAAATTAAGGCAATGATTTCATGGCAATTAAGGTAATGATTATATGTCAGTAGATAGAAAGGGTGCTATATTTCAAGGACAGTCTTAAATTTTATTTGAGTTTCATGCAAGAACAGCTTTCATAGTGGTAAATAATCAGTAAAACTTTAGCATGAAAAGAAAAAAGAATCAATAAATTTGAAGGTCCGAAAAGGGACAATTAGACACCGAATTGTTCAATTTATCTTACCATTTTTTACCTTATTATAAAAGGATTAGTAGCAAACGTATATACTAGTGGATTCTCTGTGAAAGACGATGGAGGAATTGTTATTTAAATCCGAGATCCCTATCGATTTGTTTGAACGATTCTCTTGAAAAGGGTATCAAATTCGAGACGGCTTTGCAGAACGCATTCATCAAAACATGGGCTACATGAATTAATTAAGAAAGTAATCTCGGTTCTATTTTTATTTACACCAATTGTTCAATTATTGAAAGGAAACTTCTCAATCAGAGTTAATCTAAAAATTATCCTTTTCAGTCTTTAATGTTCTGAAAAGAATTCAAGCACGCTTTACTTTGCCAAGTCCTTGCTTCAAATTTTGGATTCAGCTTTCAAAATTACTGTTCTTCTAGAGATCAGAATTTTCGCGAGCAATTTACTGCAATTGGTATGTTAGAACATTTTACATTTCTGAAGTCTCTAAACCCCAATACATACTTATTTCAGGGAGTAATAGCCCTCACCCTGAGAGCAGCTTCTCTACCTTCAAAATGCTTTTGAAAAATGTCTAAAGTGTGGATTAACTGGTTTAAATCGCTGCTTCGCTCATTTGCAGAGAGAGAGAACTCATTGCTAGTTATTTCTGCCTTCTCAATGTACCCACTGCAAGAACGATCTCTTTAAGAGAGTAACGGCTTAATCCTTCCTAAAACTTTTGAATCGCCAGGCTTTGTCAGCAGCATGTTAAATTTCTAAGCTTAGGTTTGTTACCTATACACCAAATTTAAACACTGAGACATTATCCTTAAAAGAGAGATTAGCTTTAATTCCATCTAAGATTAGAAGTTCACTACTGAGCTTCCTATTTCGTTGCTCACTAAAATTTCTATTTTAATGCACTAATGAAAACGTACGCTTATAATCAAACGTGCTGACGGTATTTTCATTCTTGTCTCTATGTTTCCCTGGCCCAATTTGATTGCTTGATACTCAGACAGCGGAAAGGAAGTTAGAGAGCTATTTTATTTGTTTGACATTATAATTTTATTCGAGCCTGTTTTATATTTTAACTATTTTGTTAACTGCTTCAGAAAAAGGGAGTTACCGCGAAAACATTAAGACACTGCTGACGGCATTCAAAACGAAAGGAAATATTAAATGGCATTCATTCTCATCGGCCAGAATTGATTTGTCTAGGGTGAGCAGAGTTCGTTTGGAAGATTTTGGCTGTGTTTTGTCATCATATTCATCAATTATTTGCTTAGTGACACGAAAAATCTATGAGTTCACACCGTTATAAATGGACAGCTACTATTAAAGACAGTCGGAAAACTGAGAACGTTCAGTCACTTAAGAACACTTGCTAATAAATTCTGTTTTCCAGACGCAATCCAATGTGAAACCTTGGATTGAGTAACAACCCAATTTCTTGCCTCACCAACCCAAAAACCTGCTATCTGTGCCAGAAACGCGAGCAATTCTGTCCTCTGACCTATTAAAGTGACCAATTCTGGATATCAAAGCGCTTAATCTGAATAACGAAAGAAAAATACCAGAATCCAAGATTAAATAAATTATGAATCTTGAGGATATTCATTATTTTAAATAATAATGGTTATAGTCCTCAAAGCTCCCAATTACGCCGCTTCCAAAATTTTCGATAAGCTCATAGAGGAACCTTTCGCACGAGGTAGGACCGTGAAACACTTATTTTTCGAATGGTTTCTTCGTACTTCGCATTTTGAATCAAGAAAAAAGCCCCAAAGAAGGTTTGAGAACCTTATATTAATCTAAATTTGCATCCAAGTGTTCTAATTGATTGAAATTGCAGGCCTTAAATTTTTTCGAAATGCGAATAAAAATTCGCGCTCTCGCTGGCTCAATAAATTTCTAAATAATTTTTTTGCTAAACCATCCAATGCCCATAAGAATTTTATTAATCCATTCAGAGGAAATTCCTATTTGTTCTCATTATAACCTTCGTGAAGACTTTCTTTTTTCGCTTTTCAGAGCCTTACTCCGAATCATATCCCAATATTACCAGATCGATCCGGCTAAATCACTAGACTCAATACAACGTCCATTGCTGCCTTGCATAGGGGGAGAAAGAATGTTTTGGATACTTCGAAAAAGGCCTCGAACCATTAAACTAATATTTTAGAAGACAAGTTAGAAAATTATTGATTCGGAATCGTTTGCGCCTCGAAATAGTTCTGCAAATAAATGAGAAGTTAGATTTAGATCCAATCAGAACTTAGTAGATAGCTATTGCTCGGAACTGTTAGAAGCAACAACTTAATGTAAATTTATCAGATTCGGATTGTTTCATAGCCACAATATTTCACAGCCCATTCGAGCAATTTTTTTATAAAAGATAAAATTTATCGGCAATTAAATGGAACGTTTTCACTGCAGCGATCCTGTGCCTAACAATCTTCCTCCCGGAACTTCTTTCTGGAGCCACAAGCTAGTCATACCCCTTTCTCTCTCCTTTCTCCTTGTGCCTTGTTTTAGTCGATTACCCTCTGCTCTTCTTTCGAGCATCGTGGTTTTTCCCATTGTGTTGGGATTAATTGAGCTCAAACCAAAGTACAGCCCGAGGCAGTTGAGGACAGCAGGGCTTATCTTAATAGCCATATACCCACTGATTGTTTCCATTTTAGGCAATCGGAGATGGTTACTGTTTACTGTGAATATCTCTGGAGTTTGTTGTGTTACAATATCCGAGCGGCTATCAGAGGCCCTTGTGGCTCATACGATCCATTTCGTATTATCAGGTGTCAGTTTATTGTCTCAATGGAGCTCGAACGAAGACGGAGGAATCGATTTTTTGGGATGGAAGCTTGAGTTCATGGCCAGTTTATTATGGATCAGCGCATATAAGTTCTTAGGAGACAAAATCGCGCAGTTTGAATGGAAATATAACATGCTGTTGCAATTATACAAGAAATCAGAGGAGAGAATAGGTGATCTCAATGGAACTATACAGGATAAAGAAAATTATCTGCTTAGTTTCGGGCATGAGTTCAAGAACCTCCTAAACGCGCTGCTGGGAAATTTAAAGCTCGCGGGTAAGAGTTTTTCGCATAATTCGGCACTCCGATCAATGTTTGTTTCGGCTGAGATGATGAGATATATGGTGATGAACATCCTGGATTCGGGAAAGCATAGTCATTCTTCCAATATCGACATCAAGCTGCAAAAAGTGCATTTGCCTTCCTTGCTTGAGAACATTTGGAGCATTTGCGCAGAAATAATATCAAAAAAACCCAATTTAACAGCAAAGATTACCCTATCAGACCAGGTCCCTCATTGCTTGTCTCTGGATCAACAGAGGATGACCCAGATTTTCCTGAATCTGGTTACTAACGCTGTGAAATTCACCGAAAAAGGCTCTATTCACGTCAAAGTTACCTGGGAACCTCTCAGACCGAATACACCGATACGTCCTTCTCTAAGTCCGTCGCAACTAACGAGCGAACAGCAAGACACTGATCCGTCTTCTTTCGATGACAATTTGACTAAAGAGAAATTTGATGATGAGCTCATCAAAATCAATGAAACAAAAGCATTCGTTCAGCCTGAAATTGGGGCTTATGAGGTAAATTTAACAAAGAGAGAGTGGAAAGGGAATATGAGTCCTCCTCGACAACGCACAGGGAAAAAGGGCATGTTGAAAATTTCTATCCAGGACACTGGAAGCGGCATGTCTGAAGAACAATGCAAGAAATTGTTTGAAAGATTTTCCCAGGTTTCTGAGGAGGAAGAGAAACGGCAACTGGGGACTGGCCTGGGGCTCTGGATCACGAAGCAAATTATAGATAAAATGGGTGGAACGATCTCAGTCGATAGCAAACTGAGAATGGGCACGAGATTCGATATCTCTATTCCTACAGTGATCGAGGACAGGGCTTCAGGGCTCTCCATAGAAATTCCAGGAGGCTCTTCACTCACTGGAGCGAAATTACTGAGCTTGAATTCGGGAAGCCTCTCAAAATCTGATTTCTCGAGGCAGTATTTGACGAAAAGCAATTTATTTTTCGATAAAAACGTTAGCACGATCCGGCTTCCAGAAACTCGCTCAGACGTTCATTCGAGCCTCAGAGACCAGCGCTGGGAATCGACTACGTCCTTGGACACGCCGGTGATACATCCTCATGGGATCTTAAGCGCGAAACGGGAGGAAATCTTGGAAAAGACAGCGAATCCCACTGAAATACTGATTGTCGATGATAACGTGTTTAATGTAGAACTTTTACGAAATTTCGTTGGGGAAAAGCTCGGTTTTCAGACTATTGTTGCTTATAGCGGAGCAGAAGCACTGGAATTGCTTGACAATAATGAGCCTCAGAATATCGCACTTGCTTTAATAGATCTAAATCTCAAAGATATGACTGGAATTCAATTGAGTGATGAAATTAAAATCTTGACGGACGCACATGATTGCGGGACGATTCCTTGTTACCTCGTCTCTGGAGAAGACAGAGAGTACCTCGAAAAATTGTGCGATGTGTCTGACAATCTGAATGGGTATTTAACAAAACCAGTTGACTTTGATGAGCTTCAGCAAATTATATTTAAGCACGCGCAGCCATGATGATTCTCGGAAAGCAGGTTGAAGGAGCTCTTACACTTTTCGTTTTGATATTCGCACTTTTTTCTCCAAAAAAATACAATTTTTTACAATATTTTTCTTCGGATATTTTGAATTAGCTATCATACCATTTTGGTTTATTTTCTTGTAGTAGACCAACCGTAGTTATGACGTAATAAAAGATGTGCTTAGTTCTGTAAGAGTACACATATATATTCCTTTCTTATCGGCTAATAACATTAGCTGCATATGAACACCTAACCTCAGCTAACCATCAAATGGTCGAAACTATGAGCAAAGTAGAACCTATTTCATTCAAATATCTTTTTCAAACAATAATGAAGATATTGTTGGTGGAATGTCATTTAGATCTCTGATAATTGATTGTTTAAGATAGAATTCAATTATAAATTGCAACGAATTTGCTAAATTCATTGAGAATGTCAATCATTTCCTTATCAAGTTACCGATTAAGGTATGGTTACAAATTAAAACTGCTCTTCGTTATCATCGAAGCTGATGTCCCGATAACTTTGCTGTTGCCTCGAGTCATTAAGCTGGCCAAGATTGAAAGGGCGAATGCTCTCATTTTTCCTCATCATGCTGTTGTCACCTGAATTCATGAATGAATCTTGGCTCGCTTGCGACGTGAAAATTGGCATCCCTTTCGGTTTGCTCTGAGCACCTTGGAAATAGTGCTTGTGATCATTGCTTTGCTGGAAGATTTTCTTATGATCACTTGGACTCATTGTCTTCGTATTCACCGAGTTCCCTGTGTTTTCCTTATTATCATTAGAAGCATACTGTCCAGAGTCTTCTCCTGTATTCTGATGTGATGACACCGAAACGAAAGGTTTCCCTCGCAGTCTCTCTTTAAGCTTCTGAAGCTCTTCATACTTGTTGGGCGACTGATTTCGAGACGCATTTGTTGAGAAATATTGCTGCTGTCCTTGCTCTCCCTCTTCAGTTTTCTCTGATGCGTTCTTAGGAACGTTGCTGGTGAACATAGGACGTTTGACATTAGTCTTTGGAGTAAAAGTAGCTCCAGCCTCACTCAAAAACTTCTGTTGCAGCTGAGCATGCTTCTGTTTCTTCTCATCATGATAGCGGTAGAGTCTCTCATGTGCTGGTTCAGTGCTATTGCTGCTAAGTCCTCTAGAAATTAGATTTATCATAGGACTTGTGACGGTCGCTGCTTCTTCCAGTTCTTTTTGTCTCCTTTTCTCAGCAATTTTCTCGTTTTTTTCTTTTTCCCATTCAGCCATCCTATCGTAAGAATTGCCTTTTCGCCCCGACAGCAAACTTTCAGGAGTCTTAGCAACCAGCTTTGGTTTAAACGTGCATTCGTTCAGAGATTCTTCCTGTCGTGCGAATGCCTTCAGCGTGGCATTCCTCTTTTTATCGAAATGATCAGCGTATAGATATTCGCTTCTTTGAGTGCTGGCCTCACGTGCAGACCTGATATCTTTCTCAACACTGGGTCTCCTCGATGAGTTAATTCTAGGCGTAAAAGAGCACCCAGCAAGCTCGTAGCTCTGCTTCAGCATCTCATTCTCTATCTTTTGACGTTTTTTATAAGCGCTCTCATTATGGAGACGCTCGAAAGTGTTCGAGAGCAGCTTCGTTGAAGGATATTGAAACTCTGAAACGTTGCTCGCGTTGCTAATATACGACGAATTTCCAGATGCCTTTGTCGTGTTCGGTTGGAAAGTGCAGCCCATCAGCTCCAACTCGACCTTTACAGCTTCTCGTAAATGCTCGCTTTCTCTTCGATAATCACGCTGTAATCGCTTAAAGACATCACTGCTCGAATCTAAGCTCTTCTTCCTCGCTGAAGCGTTCGGTTGGAACGTGCAGCCCTTGATCTCGTTCAAATATTTCTTCTCTTCGTTGAGAAGTTTGCTCGTGTTAAGAGCAGCAGATTCGTTGTACAAGCGTTCGTGGATGGAAGAAGTGTTCAGAATAGAGTTATTGGCATCATCACTATGAAAATAGTGTGTAGAGAAACTCTTGGTCCGGGTGTGCTTCCCGTGAAGAAATGAACTCGGCTCTTGACGGAAGCTCCCCTCAAACGTTTTAAGAGGCGGTTGGACAGTCGAAATCTTCTCGAAGCCGAAATTTAGCCATCTGCGATTGACTTGAGACAGGGTTTCGATCATTTTGTTGAGCTTGCTGATCTGCTTTTCGTCAAACTTCGGCTTTTCAAGCTGCTTCTTATAGAGCAAGTAGAGTCTGAGTGCGAGGTCGTAGCAATCAGAAGGGGTTAAAGATTTAAAAAAGTCCGCGAGCTGAAAGACGATGGCAGGGTTATCTTGGTCGTCGTTTCGTTCTGGGTAGTTTTCTGTTTGTTTTGCAGACAGGATACCATGATTGTGTAAAAAGTTCGCAAAAGTCGTGGTCATTTTTAGCTGATAAATTTTAAACGGTTTGAAATGAATGATTTTTTCATTACTTAAAAATCAGATTCGATCGTTAGAAATCTAACGAATCTATGCAACTAAACACGAAGCAATCCCCTGGGAAAATGTGGGAAGCTGAGCTCATTCCGCACTCTATTAAAGTCGTGGATGACTTAGTCGTCAAATTTAATCGACAGGGACACCAATTAAAAAGTGCTACTGGTAAATTCTAAGGACTAAAGTATTGCTCACTTGACTCTTAATTCTGTGCATCTCTTGTTTCATTAGATGAGCGTGATTTTAATGGGTTAAATTGCTAAATGGCCAATTGCTAAGTCATCATTTGATTTGATTCGATTTTGAGTTTCTTTTTCAATTATCATCACAAAATAACAAAAGCAACAGCAAATCAAATGAGTAAATGAATCGGTAACACAATAATGTCTTTAGCAGGCTAAGATCGCCTGTTCTGCTATCTAATTCGTTTTTTTACAATTCATCAGCACCAGCATCATCAGAACCAGCGCTGGAGTGTCCAGATTGCTGATAAACCTTGCTGACGATTGGGTTGCAAATCTTTTCAAGAGCCTTTTGTTGCTCTTCGAATTCTTCCTTCTCAGCGTCTTGGTGGCTGGAGAGCCAGTCTTGAGCTTCCTTCAAAGCGTCCTTAATGGTTTCTTTCTCATCATCAGAAATTTTGTTTGCGAGCTTTTCAGGGTCTTCAACGGTGTTTCTCATGGAGTAAACGTAGTTTTCAAAGGCGTTTCTAGCGTCGATTCTTTCCTTTGCGACCTTATCTTGCTCGGCGAATTCCTCAGCTTCCTTCAACATACGATCGATTTCTTCTTGAGAAAGTCTTCCCTTGTCATTGGTGATGACGATCTTTTCTTGCTT
>ENA-UOTX01002155-UOTX01002155.1-compost-metagenome-genome-assembly--contig:-NODE-2155-length-10498-cov-3.342769_pt1 | contig 10498 bp, 6 predicted proteins | sample MGYA00238143_ERZ746982 | MGnify/ENA primary metagenome ERZ746982 (study PRJEB28758, sample SAMN06268862) | compost metagenome | isolation source: single cell | place: USA: California, Emeryville, Joint... | reverse complement strand
GTTATGTTTGTATATATATATCTATCCTTATTCGTTACGATCTTGCTTATATAGCGAGGTTTCTTCATTTGAATGACTCCTAAACCAACATCTGTATTGACAAACCTCTGTTACTTATTGATATATATAACCCACCTAGAGCTCACATTTTGTAAAGGACTGGTAATAATGTATTCATAACTCCCTCAAGAGACTGACATAGGTAGAGGCCATTTGTACCATTCAAGATGATGGTTTTGAGCTTTGCATCATTAGGGTTGCTTTTTCACATTTTATAATAAGTAGCGATAATATAACATTATTTTCGAAATTTTGAGTTTGTTGAATGGAAGAAAATCAAGAAATATGCAGATAATTCACACTCAACTTTCGAAATAACTTATCAGTTTTGGACAGAGTTCTAAGATAGAAAATGGTGGATTAGGAATAAGGATATATCAAAAAAATTCATTAAATGCTCTGTTGCATCATCTAAATCGGCTTTCCTATCTTGCTCAGTCTAATCCCATGATAATTGACTCCTTATTCCTAATTTTTTCATCGGTTATTTGTTTATTCTTCAAGAGAGAAGTAGTTTCCGCTGAGTTTCTGTTCCTTATCTTTCACGGAATCCAGCTTGTTGATACGAGGACGGAAGTTGGTTGGGTCTCTTCTGAAAGTGATACCCATCAACGCAAGGAACTTGTTCATACCATCAACCAATGGCTGAGGGGTATTTGCGAGACATTTTTTACCAGGCTGTCCTTCGTAGACAATGACACTAATCAAATTTTTGTTGGTGAGCAATGTGCGATTCATTAAAATTAAATTTTACGCATCAGCGAGGTAAGTAGCCATGATAAAGTCGTGCTCGACGACGAAAGCGGTCTTCTTTGCGTTAAGAATGAATCTTTTAATGAGCTTGGAGGCGATAATTCTCTGTTCTGAGTCCAAATAAGCTGAAGGCTCATCAATCAAATAGACACTAGCAGCCTTTCCGAGAGCAAGAACCAGTGCGACTCTTTGAAGTTCACCACCTGGCAAGAGTGAGTCTCAAGGTAAATAGAATGAATCAGTTACCAGAAAGCTTTTGGACCTCATTATCTTTGATGGTATCGATCTGGAGTGGCTTATAGACATCAGTCTGGAATTGAGAATCCAGCCATCTGTCTTTCAGCTTAGTCTGGAGAAGGTCAAGGACTGAACCCTCGAACTTTGGAGCAATCATTTGAGGCTTGTATGAAATGTCCATATCTGGGATCTAATTATGAAGCATAAGATTAGTTTAATCTGTTTTCCTTCAAAAATTAATATTACATCAGGATTCTTTTCTTTGTCTGCACCAGCAAGCATTCTGATGAATGTCGTTTTACCGGTACCGTTCTCACCGAGCATGACAACAATCTGTGAGCTTGAGAATTTACCCTCGTTGACAGTGAGCTCGAAATCTCCAAGCTTTTTGTACAGCTTAGGATACTTGTATATAGCGGTTGTGTCGAGCGCAATTTCATCAAGATTGTCAGCAATCTATGAGAAAATTTTCAAATTACAACTTATCTACAAAAATTGATAGTTGAGTACCTTGAAGGAGAGTTCGACGTCTCTGAATCTCAAGTTTTCAGTAGGAACGAAGCCAGCCAAGAAAACGTTGATACCTTCTCTAACGGTAAAAGGCATAGTGACGACGCCGTAGACTGATGGTTCACCGTAGAGACAGCAGACAAAATCTGACAGATAGTCCAAGACACTGAGATCGTGCTCGACAACGATGACGTAATTTTCATTAGTAAGGACGCCTCTGATGCACTTTGCAGCAGTAAGTCTCTGCTTCACATCGAGATAAGAGCTGGGTTCATCGAACATGTAAATAGCGACATTCTGCATAGCAACGATCATAATAGCCATTCTCTGAAGCTCTCCTCCAGAGAGTTGGCCGATTTCTCTATCAACGAGATGGCTAAGCTCCAACAGTTCTAACAATTCAGCGCTATTTTTCTTCTGATCCTTCTTTTCGATGATATCTCTTAATTTTCCTGAAACTGCCTTTGGGATGCTGTCGACATACTGAGGCTTAATGGAGGCTTTGTAGTTATCTTCAAGCAATTTGGTGAAAAAGTTTTGCAGCTCAGATCCTCTGAAGTATTTGAGGATTTCGGACCATTCTGGCACATCGTTGTATCGTCCAAGGTTTGGCTTGACCTTACCTGCGAGGATTTGCAACGCAGTGGATTTTCCAGTACCATTTTGGCCAACAAGTCCGAGAACTTGGCCGTTTCTTGGAACTGGAAGTCGATGCAATTTGAAGCTATTCATGCCATATCTGTGAGTTGTGAGCTTTGAGAGGTTAGTTGGCAAGTTGATGATCTTGATGGCTTCAAAGGGGCACTTCTTGACGCACAAGTTGCAACCAATACACAGCTCTTCGGAAATTTCGGCTTGTTTTGAGGTAGGTTGAACTTCAATGCAAAGCTTTCCTGCCTTGTTAATAGGACAGGTCTTTTTGCACTCTTGCTTGCATTTCTTTGGTTTACACTTGTCCTTGTTGACAATAGCGATACGGATTCTCTCGTTTTCCATTTGTAATTGGGATCTTACGTTTTAAGAATTGCTTTTCTTTACAATAAATAAGTCGAAATTAGAAGTGCTACTAATTTGCCTTAATTAGCTTTCTACTTTGTATCACTCTGAAATATTGATAAGATACACATGAAGGTAAACCTCGGTTAATTTTTTCCTAATCTGACTCTCTCTTAAAAGCATAGATAAAACTCGATAAATTTTCGCATAACCCAGCCAATTTACAAGAAAATGGAATCATTATAGAACCCAGATTTATTTGTAATCATACTCAATTAAGTGCTACCCAAACCTCACCATTAAACTTAACTATTTTTTGTTTGCCGTAATCTACTGCGAAGAGGTTCCTGTCGTATATCAACGCGGATTTCGGACAATGGAAATATAGCTTCTCACAGAGTTTAATATCTGTTAGCTTGTGCAGTTTTTCGTTTGGTCCGCCAATCAGCCGATTTTCTTCGTCATATTCTTCATTAATTTTAAACAAGAAACAGTCATCTACTCTCCCGAGAGAAGAATCACCGCCAAAAATAAGAATGCCATTTTCGTTAATTTGGCAGCTCTCGCAGTTGGTACCGAGTGGGAATTTTATTTGAACAGAAATAGGAGTCCATACGTTTTTTTCGATGCTGTATCGTTCGATACAATTTGTTTTTGTTTTGCCGAAACGGTAGACGTATCTATTATTATAGTTGCAAATGCTCGCGTCTGGCAATTCATAGTTACAATCAGCTATCAAGGACCACGAGTGGTTTGTTAGGTTAAACTTCTCGCATGATCTCAGCAGATTTGAGCCGTTTTCACCTCCAACGACCAGCAGATAATCATCATTCATCATACAGATTGAGTGACTCGATCGCTTGTGATTCATTGGCTTTCGAGGCATCAGTCCTTTCTTCTTTTCATCAAGTTCATACACAAAATTGAACCAAACACCATCGTTTACTCCTCCAGTCATAATAATCCTACCATCAGGTGTGCAAATTGAAGCGTGATTGTATGGGATATCAAATGAAATTTCTAGGCTAACCTGCTTTAGATCTACAGAATGCTGAATTGTGGCACCGTTATCACAGATGGTAGGCAGTGTAATCTTGAGGTTCTTCAGGTCGAATAGATGCAAAAATCTTGTCCCTGGTTCCAAAAAGAACAGAAGCTTTGCTCTCGAAGTCATATGAAAATAGTTTCCCATAGTGACCTTAGTATCTTCCGGCAACACCTCACTTTGATCCCTAAGTGCATCTAAGAAAAAGGCAGAGTCTCATTAGCAAAAAGATCATGATTGTAAAGCACTTACCGAAATTTTCTTGTCTGTTGTAAGAATTATTTACATAATTATCTTGCCTGATCTCTTCATAGTCATTTTCTCCAAGATCAGGAAGACTAACCAGAGTCGGTGCTCTCATTCCTTTTGGATTTCCAAAGTTATTCATACAATTATCTCTTCCGTTATAAAATGTATTGTTCCTCTTCCCATTCATTTGATTCGAACCGTATTTGCCTTTTTGTTGATAGGTTTCGAGGACATTATCAATAAACCCATTTTCCAAAAGGTTAAACACATTCGTGACATTCGTGATATCTTCAATGGGAACAAAGTTTGCGCTATTGTTGTTAAAATTGCTAATGCCGCGATCGATATCTCTCATTAAACTGTTAAATGACTCATAGAAATTAAGGTGGTTGCGCGGTTTCTGTTTTTGACCTTCCTTTCTGGGCGAGTGAGGGTTATAATTGGTAAGCAGTGGAGGATTTTCACCCTGTTGCTGGATAAGATGTATGCATTTGATAAATTCGGCTTTGATGTCATCCTCCATCTTTTTCTTCGGGATATTGTTTTTGGTGACTGCACCCGCAAATGTGGCGATCTTACGCACATTTTCCTTAATGTTTCTAAGGAAGCGATCCAAATCATAAGGATTCCTGGAATTTCTCGCTTCCGCCAGCAAACACTCCTTGTTAAAATAGTTATCATAGGCAGCGACCAAAAACCCAGTATCATCATAAAATGACTGGATCTTATTAGACAAATAATCGTAGTTTTTTGCATAGGTTTCGTTTTGTTGGTCCAGAGTCCTCTTTATTTCATTGATTTTAGTTTCGCATTGCTCCGAAAAGTTCCGGATCAATGTCCTTAGTTTCTCTTCGAGGATTTTCTTCTGTGATCTAACGTGGGCTGTGTAAGCTTTAACTCTATTCTCCCCTTCTTTGACGAAATTCAGCAGTTCAGGGTCAACGACCTGGCACTGACCAAAAAACGTTTGGTGCTGCTGGAATATGTTATTCGCATCTTCTATAAATTCTTCAATTGATACAATGAATTCCGAATGATCAGTTGAATGCAATGGATCCTCTTGGACGCATCTATCACAAAAGATCGGGCTGTTCTCACAAGAGGCGTGAATACAAATCTTATTGAGGAACTCGCGATGATGTTTTCCACACTTAAATCGTTTAACATCTTGAGCATTCATCATCTGTTGCTGTGACCCTATTTGTATTGGCTGTGACAAGCTAACGGGAGTCTGCTGCTGTTGAATCATTGGTCCTTGGCTATTTCCTCGATTGTAGTTGGGAGTTCTGTTAAACTTGTTCATTCCGAAGGAATTATTCCTGCTCAGCTCTGGACCGCTTGCGTTCGAGTTATCTGTCATGCTTTTTTGATATGATACGTTTGAGTTCTCATGAACATCATAAAACCGTTGGTTGTTCATTTTCGGAGTCGTATACTTTCGTTGATTATATTGAAAGTTTCTGCGATCTTGATAGTCCCCCTGGTTTGGGTCGTAGTTTTCCTTGGGATAGTCATATTCCTGATAATTATCGTACTCTTGTGGGTCATATTCTCCTTGCTGGAGCTCGTAATTGGCATCAGCGGGATTCATTTTCGTGAAAAAGAGAATGAATTTTTAAGGCGCAAATTTGAAATTAAGTACTCGTATCTAAAAATTTGAACTTAGTTCGATTGCCGACATTTCAATATATTTTAATTTTGATCTCCACTCATCGACAGAAAAATTAGAGAAGATTATACTTATCCTATCAATGCTAAAATCACCTTTCATCACCGACCCTTGATCGCTTAAATTCAAACATTGAAGAACTGAGAGAAAATAGCCAAAGCTAATATTGGACAATTCTAATCCTCAGAACCTTTAAGATTCGATTTAATTGAGTCCAATGTTTTGAAGAGGCATAATGTTAATCCCTCTTTATTCTCATTCGTTATGTGATTTATTTTTCGAAAAATAGTTTCGTCAGCAAATGCTGATTTGTTAATTGCTAATTTCTCGATTTTATCGCTTCCTCAAATAGGCCACGAAACCCCGCGCTACTTTGAGTGAATACTAATAGCAATATCTGTATTATCTAACCTTTTCATTATCCTAATCAATATTCTAATTTGAAAATATTCCTAGCCTTTAGACCTTATTATCTCCTATAAATCCGCAAAGTTGATTCAGCTTCGCCTTTTTAGATCATAGTAAGGTTCTTGCTTATGGGCATAAACAAGGCTTAGATCATTGAAAGGGATTTCATCATAAAACTTTGCTGGAAATAAAGAGGACTCCGAAAAATTTCTCTTTCGAGGGTATGAGGGATTTTCTACTAATCATTAAAGTTGAAAAGTGATTTGAAGCTTCATTTTCAAAGTAATTTGATAATCATGCCTGAGCAAACAGTAAACAAAGTATGAGTTAAATTAGAGTTAGATTAGATTGACATGTTTCTTCAGAGGAGAGATTGTAACTGTTAATGAGTTTTTCTTCTTCTTCGTAATGTCTTGCTTTTGGACGAATCTGAGTTACGTGTCATCCACAACGAAAAGATATTTTGTCTTGCCACCTTCTCGAAAATTTCTTTTTATTTTAGAAATATCAAGAGAAGCTCTTTCTAAATTTCTTTCGACAACTTGTCGGAGTTTAGGGTCGTGCTTCTTCACGTTCAATTCGCAGTGCACAGGTTCTTCAGGGTTCACTGTTTCCAAAGTAGAATTGTTTGTAGTCAATGTCCGATATGATTCTGAGCATTCCTGCAATTGATATCTTTGATTCGGTTTCTGCAGTTGATCTTTCCGTTGCTGAGGGTGATAAGGAGAGGCTCGGTATTCCTTTGAAGGAGGGCCACAATCGATCGAATGATAAAGAATTTGTTTTCTTTTTGATTTTGGATTGGCCGCCTTCTTTTTGGCGGCAGGGAGGGATGGTAGTAATAAATTTTCTTTTTGGATCTTTCGACCCCCTCGGTTTCCTTCTGTCTTCATTCTGGGACTGATCTCATAAGGACTAATCTGCCTAATCCTTTTTCTTTCAAATTTGGGATCGAGTTTGGGGCTTTTTGGACTGATATCGCGCTTGTTCAAGCTTGATGTCACCACTGTCCTCTTTTTATTTGGCTGCGGCTCTAATAATAGGTTATCAACTCTACCTGCAAGAGTCAAGAATGTAGTGCCATCTCCTTGAAGGCAACTCCTTATTGGTTTCGGCTTGGTGGCGTACGGGCTTTTTGAAGCGAGATATTCCTCGTAAAATTTCTTTTTGATCTGAAGGAATTTTTCTTGAATTCTTTGGTCGAGAGTCTGTTGGTCCAATATTCCAGGGGTTTTCCGACCACGTGAGGTCCCATCGTAGGAAACGTTGAGCCAATCCATGCTCTCTGTTGTATATATTAAAATAAAATTATACTGAGAAATATTACATACTTTGCTTCAAACGGCGGGTTGAAATCTAACCAATTCCTGTTAGCAATGCAAAAATGGATTAATTTTTCCAATCCTACAACCTTTATTTTTTCGGAACGGCACTCCGAACTAAAATCCTTGTGTTTCGTTGAGAGGATAGCTCTTGTCTCTCATTACTCTATATAGATTAGACTCATTGCCATTTAATTAACAATTTTCACTTAATAAGGAATCTATCGTGTCTAGCGATACAGCAACAGAGATAAACAAATCAGCAAACTGGAAAAAAAGGAGAGCTTCGCTTATGGGATATATTGGATATTTGAATTGATCATTTAATTCCTTGAGGTGCTTAGTGTGACAAAATTATTGGTATTCTGATAATTAAAGCCAAAATGGTCAATCTTAGATTGCGAAAAAGACTCGCTGCTTCAGTCCTTAAGTGCGGAAAGAAGAGATTGTGGTTGGACCCAAACGAGCCTAATGAAATCTCCTTGGCAAATTCAAGTAGATTCGTCATCCCAATGAATCCTGAAAACTCTTTTGTTAGGAATGAGCATTAGAAAACTTATCAAGGACGGTTTGATCATGAAGAAGAGCATCACAATTCACTCTCGATCTAGAGCACGTGCTCACGAAGAAGCCAAAGCCAAAGGTAAAACTATCGAGTCGATTGGCAAGCAATATTGAATACTATATTCCTTAATTAGGCAGACACACCGGCAGAGGTAAAAGAAGAGGTACTAAAGAGGCCAGAATGCCAACCAAGGTTCTCTGGATTAGAAGACAACGTGTCTTGAGAAGACTCCTCGCAAAGTACAGAGCTGCCAATAAGATCACCAAGCAACTGTATATGAAAGCATAAATCCACATTCTGAAACTTGACTATTGCATAGTTACCACCACTTCTACCTGGCCTCCAAGGGTAACCAATTCAAAAACAAGAGAGTCTTGATCGAGGCAATCTACAAGAAGAAACACGAAAAGGATAAACAACAACAATTGGTCAAGCAAGCAGAACTCAGAAGACAAAAGAACGCTGACACAAGAAAGAGAAAGACTGACAAGAAGTTCGTAGCTGATGAAACAACCGTTGGTACCACCTCTAAGTAGCTAATCAGCGAAAAGGGGAATAAAGCTTGAAAAGATGAGTGGTGTAAAATCTATGGAATTAAATTGTTTGTATTGAGTGCCATTCACAAAAAGCTTTACAACACGCGTAATCTGTCATTCTATAAAAGAACTCAAAAAATGGGTTTAGATGCTTTCGAAACTCTGAAAATAAAATTTGTCGCCCTGAACTAATATGCCTGTTGTACGAATTTGTTTCGTTAAGTTAGCAATCTTAACAGATCCAAATTAGTCGGATTACTCTACTAATCATTAAGTTAGTGGAAGTAAAACTCTCTATCCATTTATAAATGAAGGAGGTTTTTTGATAACTTGACTATCTAGGTATCATTATTTGCTATTTTGAGGAGTATAGGTTCAAAACATAGGAATGTCTTAAAGAAAAAAGTGGGATTTTTCAAAGGCATGCTCGATTTATGTTTTTGTGAGTGTATCAATAATTTATCAAATTAAATGATCTTTTTTGATCATCGCCAAGGAATCCATTTGTAACATTAATCGTTTTGCCATTTAGAAATCACCTTTGATCTGCAAGAACCATTACTGCTTTCTTTCCAGGAGCCATTTCGCAGTTTTATAAATTTTCTTATAAATTTTGCTTTCGGTATATTTCTGTAAAGATAGCGAGTGTTGCGGGTAAACATACAAATTTCTTTTTTCTTTGAGACTAGATGTGAGAAGGATTAGATTATATTTCTCAAAACATTGTTGTGATGTTCGTTTAGTTTAGAATTAATTATGTATCTTTATCGCAATATCAGCAAAATTCAACTGTATACTTATCTATCGAACTGACAATGGCTAACCTTCGATTAGGCCAATTCAGTAGATTTCAAATCTTCTACATATTTCATATAGGCTTCATAATCTACAGGGTCAGCATTCACCATAAAGACATGTTTTCTATATTCGTCAATGAATTCTGGAGTTTTAAGCTCCCACCATTTGGTGGTTGGAGGTTTCAATCGACTGAATTCTTCCTCTCTCTTCTTATTTATCCTACGATCAAGGCATTAATAAAAAAGAATTCATGATTGTTTACAATTCTCTTTCTTGCGTTCTCAGTTCATCCAGAATACCTTCGTAGCCGGTCACCAACAGCTCAGGTCCCTGAGGCTTCTCGCGAATAACTGTATCATAGTACCTTTTAAAATTAAGCCTTATTGCAAGGGATTTATTAGAATATCCCTTACTTGGCAACCTCTTGAACAGCTTTGGAACGAGTGATTCCTTTTGGTGTCCTTACACTTCTGAGCTTTTGCTGCAACTCTAACTCTCCTTTCAATCTAGAATTATCATGTGAGCTTCTAACGATAGAAATTCGATTTAAATTACTTCTCTCGTTGCTCTTCCAAGCTCGCTATTAAGCTTTCCTTCTGGTTGTAGCCAACAATATCCTTTCCAGGTTTCGACTTCGGTGCCTCCGAATAGTAAGTAATATATTCTGCACCCAGCAGATTGTCTTTGATAGATTTAGGATTCTCTATTCGTTGGAAATAAGCTGATGAAATAGATATAGGAAAAATTACCAGTGAGAGTTTCGATATGATGAGGTCTTAAATACCATTTGCTGTCAGTCATCTCGACATTTTGTTTGGCCAGGTAAGAGTAGTAACTTGAAGGAAGAATCGTCTCATAATTGGAGAATCTCCCAACTTGAGGTTTAGATTTTCCCAATGCCACTGATTCTGGAACGTAAGTAGACTCATCTATCTTCTCTTTAAGAGTAGATTTTGTTAGCAATTCAGGATCCTTCATTTCCAATATTTTATTGATTGTCGCCGTTGTCGAAGCTTTCAAGCCAGGATGATTGCGGCCAGTAGACGACCGAGGAGAAAAAGCGAGTTTTTGGGAAGTATCAAGTTTCGATTTTTCAATATTTTCGAAGCCTTTAAGTTGGGGAACTTGGCCTGGGAAAGTTTTTGTTGTCACTTGACTCTCTGTGAGTGTAATATCCCGATCAAGTGAAAACGCATTTAAATTTGTCCTGTTCGATGCTAGAGTTTGAGCTGGATTGGCAGAGAATTCGTTGAAGGGTCTACTCTGAACGGAGGTAGTTGTTGTTATTAGAGGGTTGCTCGTTTTACTCTGAGGCGGTTGCTGCTGCTGTAGCTGTTGTAAATTTTTTAG
>ENA-UOTX01002154-UOTX01002154.1-compost-metagenome-genome-assembly--contig:-NODE-2154-length-10502-cov-17.525468_pt1 | contig 10502 bp, 10 predicted proteins | sample MGYA00238143_ERZ746982 | MGnify/ENA primary metagenome ERZ746982 (study PRJEB28758, sample SAMN06268862) | compost metagenome | isolation source: single cell | place: USA: California, Emeryville, Joint... | reverse complement strand
AATTTGGTTTTGTTTTTTGATTGTTTATGTTTTGTTTTTCAGAAAGACTCAATAATAATGCTACAAGCATTGCGTCAGCTGATTGCTTGAAAAGAAAACTCATAAAAGATACAAGAATAGACTTTCAAAGACAGTTAGGAGAGCTTTAGCAACTAGTTTATTGTAGGAGACGGATTAGATCTTATTCTGATGTTAAACTTTATTGAATTCTCTTAGGATGTCAGTCTCATAATAAGTCATTATAATGAAAGAAGGTTCATAAATTCTAGATCTCTCGCCTTATGTTTTGAGATTTCTTTCTAATAATCATTATGAAATGTGAAATTTATGCAAAATAAATTTTTTCTTCAAATCTAATCCCTCTTCTTCTCGCTTCTTGCTCACGCCACTCCAGCTCTCTAGATTCTTGGACCAGTGCACAACACGAGCAAAAAGTTGTCGCAATTACATCGTCCCAATTGATATCGCTAGTTGGCGAGATATTAAATCTATGTCTGACTTTCATCTGAAATGGGCCATGTGCAAAACATGGGCAGCAAGTCAACCAAGTGTACTAGCACCCGCAGAGTAGACCATCATCTCCATGCCATGTTGAATAATTCATACCAAATTTAACGCAGGGACAATGGAATCCCTGCAGACAAGTAGTTGGGTCGCTGAAGCAACCAAAGAGACCATATTGAAAAGAGTCAGATTCCCAGTCAGTCATGACGAGTTGAGAATTTTGCATCCTAGACCCATGACAACTGGGACAGACTTGAGTGGATGAGTCATAAGACTCGATATCTTCCACAACTCCTGTCCCGTTGCAGGTACTACATGGACATTGACACTGAACTACTCCTAGCACGTGACTTCCAGTAACTTTCTCTCGTCAGTTCCTACTTCCGGACAAAAAGAAGTAGGGCAACACGATCGCGGACAGTAATGTCCGACAAGCGCAAAGAGCAGAGCACCAGCCAGTGCGATAAGAAAGCCCATGTCATCCTCAGCTCTTAATCCTTGCGTTCTTCCTTGAGAAAGGCAGCCTATTCCACCTAGAAATAAATAGCGAGGCAATAAATCCCGAATTTTTTTTTTTCAGAGGTGTATCGCAACAAGACCGAAAGTTGCAACGACAGACACTGGGAAAACAAGCAGAGTTCTTTCTTGCATCTAATTTATTTGTTTGAGTCAAGAAATAAATTCTAGAATCTAAATTCAGGATTAATCTTTAGGTTATAATAGCTAGCTTTATTTAAATCTTTTTGTATATACTCATCAAGTGCGGGTTCTAAAACATAGATGTTTATGGTATAACATTATACTCTTGGTTTAACAAGGGGGCCAATAAAGCTTTATAACGATATCGTTGAGCATTACATGACAAAATATTCTTGTAATATTCTTTTCTAATAGAGTTAGCTGCTCAGACAAAAAATTTTGAGCTAAGGCTCTTTTAAGAATGGAAAATATTACCTCACATGAAACCCAATTGATAACAGCAACACTAGCAACGATAAAAGTAAGCACTAATTTTATATACTCACTAGACAGTCAGATTGTACTGGTCACATGTTTACTAAAGTACACAAATGATTCACCCAGTCCTTTTTAACTTTCTCTGTCGGAGCTTCTAATTCAATTGTTTTATCACTCGCATACACCGTAAATGAGCACGCAAGTCTCAGCTCTTTATTTTCCTTAGGCAACCCACGCGTTCTATCAAGCCCGTCTTTGATGCGCTTAATGTCTGAAATACGAACAAATCCTCGCACTTCCGTCCTTAGATGCTTCTCCCCAGGCTTTGACCAGCACAGCCTATCTCCTTCCACACTGACCCAGACAAATCTGATGGCTGGATCTCTAAACTGTCTGTATTTGAGAAAAAATGTGCCGATTTTGAAGGGATCTTTCATGATCACGGCTATTTGTTCCTCAGTTAATGGGCTGGACTCTTCGAGTGTTTGCGACTTGGTGGATGATCTACCTATCATTAGTTCATGGACTTCAATAAAACATCAATAAATAAAATTATCCGAGTTTTTGCAGACTTCGAGAGTGTTTTTTCTGCCAGGCAGAATTTCTTCAGGCAAAGGACAGCCAACCTAACATCTGTAATAAAAATCGGACTGCTTTGAGTTCTTGCAGCAACAATAGAGATTGATATTTTCGAAATTTTGGTAGCCTGTGGCAGCTTATTTGAACCCTATTCAAAATTAAAATCCCTCATAATGATTAAATGAGTTTATATCCAATCCAAAGGATGAAGTCCTAAGGTTAAAGCGATTTTCTCTTCTAATTCTGCTTGAAATTACGTAATTATCCCAAGTGTATTTCTCATTAGTCATAATAACAGGAAGAATTTGTTTAATATTCAAAGCTCTTCAAAGGCTTTAGCATTCTCTGAGCCTGACTCTCAAAGAGTCATGTCTTCATCAAACAAAATATACTGAAATAACGTAAGTTATTGGAGTAAAAGAAATTTTCTCTCTGTAGCGGGCTTATTATCAAGTTTTAAATTTGGATATTCAAACATAAATTTAAGCCCAAAATTTCTCAATCAATTTATGTCGCAAGACCGCAAGCGATCAAGTCGTTCTCACAGAAACAGCTTATTCGTCAGGAACCTGGTAATTGAAAATATACGTTCGTTGTGCACTTACAAGACCAATCACAGAGCTTCAAATGCAAAACTGACGAGCTGAAGAAAATTTTTGAAAAGTAACTTCAAGTTTTCCTTTTCATTCCTTCTTTGCCTCCCACCTTTAACGGCCTACCCTTCTCATCTCCATTTCCTTACCAAACGCAATATCTCATTGTATTATTTAGGTATGGCGAAGTGAAGGACGTATATATCCCAACAGATTATCGGACTCGAGAGCCTCGTGGATTCGCTTTCATTGAATTCTATAATCGAGAGTATGAATTCTCCTTCAACTCTTATAATTCGCTGAATTTTTTTTCATAATTTCCTCTTTTCTCACACCTAATTGACCCCATTGCGGCTTCTTTCCTTTGGAATTTTCCAAAATTTTCAGGTTTTCATGAATAACCTTTTACAAATATATAGTGATGCACTCGCAGCGCTAGACAAAACAGATGGAAGCGACGTCTGCGGACAGAAAATCACGGTATTGCTCGCGAAAGAAGGCCGCAAAGATCCAGACGAAATGAAAGACAAAGACAGGAGACGACGCAGAAGACACTCTGGAAGTAGAGACAGAGGAAGAAGGTCTCGACGATCGAAGAGCCGCAGCCGCTCGGAGTCTCGTGACAGAAAGCGCTCTCATAAAAACAAAAAGAGAAAGGAGTCTTCTTCTTCATCGCGAAGCAACTCAAGCTCCTCTGAGAGAAAGAAAGATAAGAAAAACAAAAAGAAAGGTGACGATGAGAAGGGCGGATCAAGAGATAAAGGAAAGAAAGACTCACCGAAATCGAAATCGAGATCGGGAAGCAGCAGCCGCGAAAAAACTAAGAATGGTAACAAGAGAAGGAGCTCCAGTTCGCAGGAGTCAAAGCGCTCTAAAAGCTAAAAGCTTAGTAATTTTGGTGGCGAATTAAAGCGGTTTTTGAGAAATGAGGTTAATTTGCAAATGAATACAATTTCGTGTTGGTTGTAATTTGCCTATGAGTTTGTCGTAAGTGTATGAGTAGTAGTAATAGTACTCTTTTCCTCAACCACATCGAGAATTATCGCTATAACACACTTAAAATTCAGCAAATTCAGATTTTTAAATTCAAACTAAGAATAAAGGAGATGATAAGAACATAATTAACAATTTTTCGTAGTTGCATTAGTTTATGGAATTGAAGAAAATACCAAAAATACGTTGCGTTTTGACCCTCATCGTCGTGAGGTTCAAAACCGAATTAATCTTATTCTATCATAGAATGATAGTTAACTACCTTTAATTACGAATTCTTTAAATGACAATAAATGATTCCAGATTCTTCCATTTTTCAACTGAAACTACTTGCATTGTATAAAGTCTTAAATCTTAACAGCGTTTCAATGAAACCGTCAAGACGGTGTGTTGTCCATTTGAAATCTTACAGTGGAGAGAGAGCAAACATTTTAAACGGCATATGAATAAAATATGGCTTTTCGAAGTTTACAAATTGTCTTTGTTTTTCTTTTGGAAATAGAGGTAAAAACAGGACCTTTGCTAACTTAAAATGCCATGAAGTCATGGGTTCTCATTGGCCAGCATTTCAAAAAATTTACTAGTTAATGGAACATCTCAACATTAGCACGAGCTTTGAGAAATCTGATTGAACTCATACCCACTTTTTAACAGAAAATCCTCGTTTGCCACTACTTTTCAAGCACAATTGCAAGATTTCAGTATATCTAACAAATTGCTTGAATTAGGCATAAAGATTTAATAAAAATCTAATAGGAGAAGTTTAACGAAAAGGAAGTAAAGATGCCACACTGTTGGGGATACAGAGCCAGAACCAGATCAAAAATCTCAAAGCCATTCGGAAAGGCTGGAGCCATCAACATCTCCAAGACCTTGACCACCTTCAGAATTGGAGATTACGTTGATATTGTCATCGATGCTGCCATCCACAAGGGTATGCCACACAATTCTTACCACGGAAAGACTGGACAAGTTTTCAACGTCAACCCTAGAGCTGTCGGTGTCATTGTCACCAAGAGAGTTGGAAACAGAATCATCAGAAAGAGAATTCACGTGAGAACTGAACACGTGAAGTTCTCCAACTGCAGAGAAGCTTTCAAAGCCAGAGTTAGAGAAAACGATAAGAAAAAGCAAGAAGCCAAGAAGACCGGAAAGAAAATCTCTACCAAGAGACTCCCAGTCTTGCCAAGAGAGGAACACGTTGTTAAGGCTGAGAATGTCACCTTCCAACACCCAGTCAAATTCACCGAAGTTTTCTAAGGGATACAGGCATTCATTTCTCTTATTATTGTATGACTACATATTTAGTGCCGCTATATTTCAGCTACAGCTGAGTTGTTGTGTCAAACCCCTGGCTTGAGAAACCTCTCTAAAAAAAAAAGCTAATACTGTTTTGATGAGAAAAGTAAGAAGCGCAAAGGCTAAGAAATAAGCGTTTGCTTGGCAATGGCGCTTCGAAAACGTAAAAATAATAGAGAAGCCTTGCGCTTAGTTGTCTGGATAATGTAAAATTTATTAAAATATGAGAAAAGATTGATTAGTACTATTTCTCATGAAATATATTAAAAGAAAACGTTTTGGTGGTAGATAGCGTAGTGGCTAGCGATCATTCATTAGAAAAACAGCAAATCGAACGTAATTAAATTAACACAAAAGTGAATTGGGTTCTAAACACCGCCTTGGTAGATACGAGTGAAATTGCCTGTATTTACTGATATGTCCTTTTTGTTCTTAGACTTTGATAACCCGAGGTCAACGACGACTTTCACAACATCCTCTAGTACCATCTTAACGAGCTTTTCGGTGACATGCTAAGGAAAAGAGAAACAGTTAGTGAACAAAATCCTCAAGAATTTTTTGGTATATACTGTGCTATATTCCATGGAAGGACTGGAATTGATTTCAATCAACCACGTGTTGAAGTTATCGTCGATCATAAAGTCATAGCCATACATCTCGAACGAGTTTTTGCGGTTTTCGACCATGTCTTGGACGCTTAGCAGTGACTTTATTACTGCATTCTTCATTGCAGGACGGATTTTCTCTTCGAATACGTTATAACCCGCAAGTTCCTAAAATCATCAGAGTTGTTATCAAACGCGTTTTCAAAGGAATTCTTGCCTTTAAATGGTTGGAAAACTCCTCGTCGAACCACATATTGCCTTCTATTTCTGAAGCGTCGAAATTTTCAGAATATTTGATGACTGAGTTATTAGTTAAATGTGCATATCTAGGTTATTTATATTTCAGGAGAGGTCTCAAAGGAAATTTACCTATTAGATAAGTTGTCGAGTGAATAGTCTTCCGCACTGAATCTGACATAGCATCTTTCATAAAACCAGATATTTAGAGGATCCCAATCGGTCACAAGCACCCATTGTCTAATATCAAACTGAGGAGCAATTGATTTGGTTATTTAAGCCCCGAGAGAGAGAGAAACACAATACTTTTCTGTTTTTCACAATTAGCAAGTTCTCTAGATATTTCTGAGCAATCCACTCGGACTCCTTCGTTTTAATATGATCTAGGATGTCTGGCAGGTTGTTATGACACGCGATTCCTCGACCTCTAGACAGTCCTATGATTAGAACCTCATTAATTCATTTTCATAAGCCTGATAACCCTACCTGCTGGTTTAACGATCCAAGCATTTGTTCCAATATTCAAAGGAGATTGGAAGTATCGCTCAGCTATTCTTTTCAGCATCGAATCGACATCCTCTTTGATTTTCTCAATGGCAATGCTCTCACCAGTCAGCTGAACAGAATATTTCTTCTCAAGGAAATCAAGCAAGTTTTTATATTTTGCATTTCCTGCATTTTATAGCAATCATTGAAATTCATTACTCATCTAGATTTTACCTGTAATTTGTTGCAAATTGGAAATAATAAGCACTTCCCATTCCTCCGCGGTTACTGTTTCATACGTTCCTTTTATTAGTTGGTTTATTGTCATATCAAGCGACTGTAATCTCCTCTCAAAGATTTCCAGCGAAACGAGAACTTTTAAAATCAAGAGAGGGTTCTTGGCTCCTTCTCCATTTGAATTTTTAAAAATCTTAAGAAATTTTTCTGCTTCGGATAGCTTGAAATCCTCAATGAAATCGTCAAATTCTGCGACATCATTCAAGTCGAAGCATCGAGGGAAGAAAGTGTCAATATCCTCCTTTTGGAACCAGATGAGATTTTTGGTGCTTCTGCAAAGTCCGCTTTTCGTCGTGATAGACGTATTCTTATCGAAATGATTGACGATTTGATTCGGAGTGAGCGTGCTGAAGTCAGATTCCGCTTTCTTAACAGTCCATTTGAGGTCAAACATTTTGCTATTTTTATCGAGATTTTCTATCCATCCTCGGCTCTCTAGAGCTTTCTTCACATCTTGATAGCCGCCAGTGACGATAAACACTTTTAAGTTAGGATTTTGGGACTTTTTAAGTGCAATGAGATTTTCCATGTCACTGTTTTTGTTAACGTCTTGCATCTTTTCAGGGGATTTTGAGTGGATGATGTCTTTCTTTTGTAATTCGCTTTCGTCGACAAGGTCGACCATTGATGAAATTTTCTTCTCTTTAGGTGATTTGGCTTCTATTTGTGTATTGTTAAGCATTGCATGAAAAGTAGAAGTTTACCATTAAGTTGCTTATATGCGTTCATGACTTTCTTTTCAAAATTGATGACTTCTCTGAATTTATACTTGCTTTTTGTGGAAATGGCTCTCTTTAGACCGTTCCAAATTTCTTCTCTTAAGAAACTCTGCAAATTATTAGATACTGATGAGATCATAATAATATACCTCAGAGATATCTTTGGAGTCATTTTTGGTTGCTTTTCCAACCTTTTTCTTGAATTTCGGATGCGCGTTATGTTTCTTTAGTTTTTCGTCAGCAACTTTGATCAGACTCAGAATCTTATGTCTATAGTACACTAAAATGCATTTTTTATCCTCTTCCGTCAGACTCGTCTCAAGTATTTGTTTCTTCATAGCCAGCAAATCATTCCTTGCACTCATTCTTTTTTCAAATTTTGCTTGCATGACGCTCGCTTTACTTTTCCCACCTACTCAACAAAATATTTTTCCAAATATAGCATTAAAACAACCATACTTTCGCTCTTTTTCCCATCAAACTCAACCGTTATCAAAGCGGACGCACCTTCATTCGTTTGATTGACTAGACCAGTTTCGGTCCCTTTTTTTGACTGCACTACTCGATTTTTTGAAACTACAGTTTCTCCTTGATTCTGCTCATTTCCTTTTACCTCCTCTTCAGCTATTTGCTTCTGTAGCACATTTAGTCTCTTGCGTCTCATGATTTAGTTTACCTTAAGCATCCTCGACTTTAAAAACGTATTTTCGAGAGTATTCTCTTTCCCTTCTTTCGTCCCAGCCTGCAACTTCTTTCTCTCTAATATCAAAGAAGCGTTTGCTAATGAGTATTGGCTGCAATTATTGGCGATACCATCTGAAGAAAGCGAACGAGATAATAAACTGCCAGTTTTCTTTCCACCTTCATTGCGGACGTTCCTCATCTGATTTTTTTCGATTGACGGTGATATCTGCTCAAGGACCTTCGACTGTAGCGGATTTGTCTTTTGCAATGATTGGCTAGAAGGAAACGAACATCATGAGAATTAGAATATGATTTCGATCGTTGTACTTAGTTGCTTTTCCCGCAATCAATTTAGAGCTAGCAAATTTGTTTTTTGAGTCATTAGCTGAGCTTGACCTGGCACCCACAGCATCCGAATCACCCCCAAAACGATTTGGTCGCTTCTTTGATTGGTTAGAATTCATGTTTGAAAATTTCAAATTTTTATTTCCTTTTGTTAAAGTTGTACGCACTAATTGTTTCATTAATTCCGACAAGAAATATCCAACGGTGCAATCGAAAAAAAAGAGCAAAAGTTGTAATAGACTATCTAAGCTTATAACTCAAATTCCATTATCTTCAGCAGCCAACACTAATGCTAATGGCCAACTTCCCAGGTCAAACATCTCTATTATAGAAGAAAAATTACTGAATATTTTCTACTAAATTGAAAAAACTCGTTGTCGTTCTCTATCCTAAGGCTTTTCAAATGATTTTGGTATTTAGTGGTGAGTTTTTTAATTGCTTATCTTTCATGGGCGATTCAAATCCATGAAATTATGTTTTCTTTAGATAAAGTTTAGAAGAAATCTTTCTTAACAAACTATTGCTCTCGGATATAAAGTTAGCGTTAATTGTGTAAAGCCTTAAATATTGCGAAGCTCCTTACATTGTTATTCCAGCTCCTTGGTAAGATTGATGCAGCTTGTGCAATGCGTTGACGTAGGTGGCGATTCTGTAGCTGACACCGAGTTTCTCGGCAGTCAACATAGTTTCTTGAGTGGCCGTTGTGATAACTTCCTCGAGTCCAGTGTAGACAATATCAACCTGATTTACTCTTAGAGAGACATTTAATGATCTAGAAATACCTCTTGTGGGCCACGGAGGCTCAATTTCTCTTCTGGGGTCAATTCGTGCTTTACATTAGTCTTTGAAGCTAAGATATCCAATATCGCTTGCTTGCCTTTCTCTTCCCACTAGATTAACTGGTAAAGGACTGAACTTCTTGGAAATTTGTTACTCTCTTTGTAAGTCTTCCAGGTCTGACGTGTTCAAGGTTCTTCAACCACTCGAAGTATGAGACTGTGACACCTCCTGAGTTGAGTAAGATATCAGGAAGAATCAAAACTCCCTTCTTTTCTAGGATGACTTCCGCCTTTCTAGTGGTTGGTCCGTTAGCAGCTTCCGCAAGAATTTTACATTGGAACTTGTGGGCATTGTCACTAAAATGAGAGAAAATGTCATGGATAGTGAGGAGAGCACTGCTTTTACACGTTAAGACTTTTTTCTTTTGCGGCTGGGATGAGAACATCGCATGGGTAGTAGAAAACTGAATCATCCTTGTGTGATTCCTGGCAGAAGCCGAGGATAGTTTTATTCTTTTGCTTATATGCATTTAGGGCGTCAGGATCGATGCCATTTGGATCATAAATTGAGCCGTCATGCTCGACAACTCCGATGAGTTTTGCTCCTTCTTGAGTCATGAATTTTGTTGCCCAATAGCCGACATTACCGAAACCCTAACAGTAGTTAAGCAAATCGAAATTGATATAATCAATGAGATACTTGCACAATGATTGTCTTATCCTGGAGGCCTGGAGCCAATCCAACTTTCTTCATGATCCCTGACTCTTTAACAAATTCTTTCAGCGCATAGAACACACCAAGTCCGGTGGATTCAGTTCTTCCTCTGATACCGCCGTTCGGCATCGACTTTCCCGTGCAGCAAGCGGATGAGTTAATATCTTGATGTCCCATGAAATATGTATAAGTATCTTTCATCCAAGTCATTTCTCTCTCTCCGGTGCCCATGTCAGGTCCAGGAACGTCAATTGCGGCTCCAATGAAATTTTTCTTGGCAAGCTCGATAGTATATCTTCTGGTAAGCGACTCAATCTCACGAGCAGAATAATCTCTTGGATTGATTCTTATTCCGCCCTTCGCTCCTCCGTAAGGAAGGTCAACGACAGCGCATTTCAACGTCATCAGCGAAGCCAAGGCCTCGACTTCTTGCAGATCAACGTCTGGAGCGTATCTAGTACCTCCTTTGGTTGGAAGACGGTGTCGTTTATGCTGAGCTCTGTAAGCAGCGATAAATTCGACTTTGCCGTTGTCTCTGACCAAAGGCAGGTTCATTTTCAGAGTGTTGTCACAGCCTTTGTAGACTTCAATCCAGTCTTTGGGGATTTTGGTGTAAGGAGCAGCGAGATCGATGTATCCTAACACCATTTCCAAGAATCGAGGCTCTCCTTTTTCATCTTTCTTTTCAACGAGAGGACCGGTGGTAGGCT
>ENA-UOTX01002152-UOTX01002152.1-compost-metagenome-genome-assembly--contig:-NODE-2152-length-10506-cov-13.861348_pt1 | contig 10506 bp, 4 predicted proteins | sample MGYA00238143_ERZ746982 | MGnify/ENA primary metagenome ERZ746982 (study PRJEB28758, sample SAMN06268862) | compost metagenome | isolation source: single cell | place: USA: California, Emeryville, Joint... | reverse complement strand
TAGTTTATATAATTCAATGTTAGACATAAGCTCTCGTAACAGTAGGTAATTGTATCCACATTTTTGTGATTTAATAACTGCAAAAAACATTTCACTGGGATAAAATTTTTGGTTTCCTGTTTTTCCCAAACTACCAATTTCGTTTCAGATAGGAGGAAATGAATGTTGATATTCTGACATGTACGGGACTAAGATATATATTTCACTGTGTGAAAAAACGGTGAAACCCTAGGAATCTTTGTGGCCGATAGTTATCCTCAAAATGGTTCTTGTCTTCAGACGATTATTGACTTAGTGATTCTTTCTCAAATGAAACAGACAGACGTAGCTTCACCTAAGAATAATAAAAATAGTTTTGTTTTCTCAGGAGTAAAAAGTTACTTCCATCTGCAGTGTTTCCTGTATAAAGCTTTTTTCCAGTCTTAAAGTCAAATAGTGTTACTGTCATATCACCTGAAGCGCTCGCGATCATATCGCCGCTTGAACTCCATCTCACACAATGGATTGAATCTAGAAAACAGTGATTTGATACCAAAAATGGTCTATTATACAAATCAAAAAAATATTACCTGTGGCATCGAAAGTTTGGACAATTTTTGATTCTCTTTTGTCAAATATCTTCACATTCTTATCCATACCACCTGAAACCAATAAGTTTCCATCGCTTTGACAAACATCAATCCAGCAAGTGACCACTGTAAGAAAGTAATAGTAAGAAGAGGAAAGTAGCTTTTTGTAATTGGAAAAGAGAAATCACGATTCTCCATACAATTATTTGAAAAAATGATCATGGATAAAATTGAAAATTTACTATCATCATCGTCCTCAGTTTGCACAGGACTCTTTAAAGTGAAATCTCTCACCTCAACATCGAGGATATTAAGCAGTTTTTGATTATATTTGACAAATAATAGTGGTTCATCAGGGTTAGTGCTCCATCTGCAGCGACCGAATGTATCTAGAGAGTAGACAGTCGAGAAATTTTAATCTCTCGAATAAATTATTATGAGGAAAGCAAAGCTGCCTGGTTAAGGCAGGAGAAAAGAATTTGAAAATTATAGATATTGATTGCTTACCTCTAGGGTGTTTCATCTCCATGTTCAGATGGAAGCGATAATTGTCAGTGTTCACAACTGATATTAAACACGTTCCATAGCGATCAATAGCTGCCATAGTCTCTCCATCAGGATTGAAATCAATGCTTGTTATGATATTGTCTACATAGAATAGGGTAAATGAACTTGTATTGAAAATACTATGTAAATACCATCTCTAATGCTATATTGAGGGTGCCATTTTGATTTTCGGATGAGTTTGACAATATCACCTGCCTTCCCGGTAGTAAAATTGTAAAGATGAAAAGCTATCTCTCCTCCAACAGAGATTGCACCAAGAATGCTTCTCCGTGGATTATAGGTAGGATCTCCAAAACCAGTCACTAAAAAACGGGGTGACTATTATGAGATAGATTTTAACGATGATTCTACCGCCAGAGACTTCCTCAAACGAATAGATTTTCTTCGCTTGCCCTTTCCGAGAGGCATCAAAGACTTCCAAGCTAGCAGAGTGGTCATAATAATGATGAACAGAAACTAGGAGTCCTGTGCTCGCGATCTCCTTGACGTGTGTCCAATATTCATACATTTCTTTTTGACGATTCCGATAAATGGATCCAATTTTCAACAAATTAAATAATACCTCCGGTTACTCTGGGTTTAATTCCACCGAAGTTCGCATACTCTTGCTTTGTTTCGAGTTCAACTATACTTATCTTGTTATTCATCCTTGAGGACCAAGCAAGGAGGGTAGGTGTTGTAGGAACTATCTCTTCTATACAAAGTTAGCAGGAAACCAAGAAAGGAAAATGAGAATCCTATCAAATGAATGGACCAAAGAACTTCTACCAGTTTTTATCGAAAGAACTGTATGAGTCGGCTTTTGACTGCTATTTGACTCGCTTTTTGAGAGCATTGCTTTTTATTTTGGTAATAAGATACTGGAAAATAATTTTTTAAGTCTCAAGGAATATCTAATCTCAAGCTAATAAGTGAGAATTTGATGCTATGAGAGGAAAAAGCAAGTAACGATGGATTCCAAGGTGATTCTTCTGCTCTGAAATCATCTTGTCGATCGGCTTTGCCTTGTCAGTGATGTTTTTCGAATGGTTCTGAGGAAGCCAGCTAATTACAAGCGTTTCAAGAATTTGAAGAATTATTGACGAAGTGAATCTTGGTATTACGCCAATCCGATTTCTTTTCTTTTTTTTGTTGGTTGAAAACTCTCTAGTTCATTAAATTTTTTTTTCTCCGGCTCATCTGAATCACTTTTCTTGTTCAGAATTTTGCGTGCCATAATGAACAAATATAATCAAATTCTTACGATCATCGATCGATGTCTCCTTACAGAGCAGATATAATAGAGACAATTTCTATATTAAATGAGCGCGACAAACATACAGGTAGCATTCGTATTTATGCCACTTCACATATTGTATTTATTCTACAATTTGATACTTGATTTTTATCTTTCTGCCTTGAATCACTCTCGAAGTTGAGAAAGCTGGTTTAAAATAACTGAATATTTAGTTAAGGAAATATCAACTACATCCTTTTTATGAGACTCTCTTTCGGCCAAAAGATTATATAACTTGCCCCATTCTTTTCTAGATTTTTTTAGCCCATCATGCTCATAGTATATTTGTTAAGAGGTTAAAGTTTCTCTTTTTTGGATCTTCAATCAAATTGTTGAGCACTTCTAAACCATCACTCTTCGGCGATTATAATTCGAAAAGATGAGAGGGTGTGCTTTCTGTTCTGCTTCCGAGATCAGACTATAAATCTCAGACGATTTGATTGTAATTGCGAAATTGTTTAATTCAACTACAGTAGTCCTCGCTAAAAAAGGCACCATTACAAATAATTTTGGATCCGTAGAGTCCTCTACGCCATCCAATCTTTATATAGTGAAGTCTCTGACTTCGCCACCGATAAATCTTTGAATTTTTTCCGAATTCATGGTCTCTACACGCAAGATCCACATTAGATTTGCCGTTTTCGCTGTCATCGCATCTGCTTCGAATTTTAAATATCCAGACTTTCATTGCCACTTTAGTTCATTGAGATAGAATTTAAGACCCTCTTCTCTGTCATCTTCTATGAAGTGGTTTACGCTTCCGGCTGTTATTATCCTATTTGATTCATCAAATGATGGGTTTTTTTCCGATTAAACATGGTGGAAAATCGAATCATCTCCAGTAACAGAGTTCTCCATGAGCTCCAATTATATCAACTGTTGAAGAAAGATAGAAAAAAGCTTAGAAATTATAAATTCACAGAGATGATTAATAAGAGAGCACCAAAAGATTCTTGTATAAAAACCCAAAAAATCCAGCAACATGCCTAAAGTCAGATTAGAGCTTTAATTATTAGCCTTACTAACAACTGATATCAAGCATAGGTCATGACTCAGCCTTCCCGGCATTGTCGAAATCAATGTTCACAAGAACCTAATTTATGAGTTGTTATCAAAGTAAATAACTGAGATTATTCACTTTTGTTCTTGGTTTCCCCTGTGGCTGCTCTTCTGCTGACAATATTGAAGATAGCGAATATAGCGATTGTTCTTAAACGTGAATTCTCTATAGGAAAATATCTCAAGTTTAAATCTCTCAACCCCTAATTATGTAGTTGAGACTATAGAAACTAAGAAATCGAACTAAGCAGATTTGCTGAGAAAAAGAAAGGCAACAGCAAATAAATTTTCATAATGAAAAGAATTGTAAATAAACGTCAGATTTCAAAATATCTCCTAAGATATTAACAGCTTACACTCAAGAAATACATGCCCAATAACAACAATCATGCTGCTAAATTCTCATTTGAAATTTGTCACTATTATGGAGTTGTTATCAGAGTATCTAATATACAACATTTATATCGTCTCAACTTATTATCTTCTAAAGCTGCTTGCTAATCGCGACGATTTCTTTATCAGAATACAATAGAATTATTCATTGTGCTGATGAAATCATTTGTTTATTTCAAGTATGAATCATGAAAGAAGAAAGAAGAACAGAGAAAGGTATTTTAATAATTAAGGCCTTCAGGAATACTTTTGATTTGTTGGCTATTCAATTGATGGCCATTCATTGATCTTTTTCAACCAATCTTCTTTCTCTGCGTTCTTTGTGCTTATCTTTCTTCATCTAAATAAAGCATACTGAGAGGGCCATGCCTAAGGGTTTGAGAAGATATTTGGTTAATATTAAAGTATCAGAATTTACTTTCATCTGAGGTCCATCCAGTATAAAGGACTTTCCCTGCCTTGAAGTCGAACAGCTTTGCTGTCTGATCATCAGATGCGGTTCCAAGCATATCACCAGTCGAATTCCACCGGACACAATTGATGAGGCCTCAAAAATTAGAATTAGACGTCAGATATAATTGATTAAACAATTCAAAGATCTTACCAGAGTGAATGGCAAAGGTTTTGACAACTCTTAATTCTCGCTTGTCAAATATCCTGAGCTCCTGATGACCACCTCCTGATGCTAGCAAATTTCCGTTGTTTGGGCAAACATCAAACCAGTTTGCATCTAGAAGGTAGAAAATTGAGCCTCAACTAGGAAATAGGGCATTATAAAATCAAGTGTAACAGCTAATCCCGTAGCCTCCTTTCAGAGAAAAAAGAAGCAGGCTTTTCTTAGATTGTGGGGGATTAACTCTGCGTTATGAAAAGAATCAATGAAGAAGAGATGAAACAAAGTTTTTCTCGCATTACGATGATCGATGTGGAGGGAATCCTTCAAAGACGAAGCTTTTTTCTCAGGATCCAAGATATGGAGTTTGTTAGCGTACAACACGAAGAGTAGGGATTCGCTACTATCAGTGCTCCATCGGCAAAGAGAGGGGCTATAGACACCACCTAAAGAATAAATAACAATGAAAGATGGAAATGTGAGTATTAATTAAGAGTGATGATAAAAAAGATGATTAGAGGAAGTGTGCTCATGTCTGGAATTCTAATAATTTACTATCCGAATTGATGTCCATATGACAGCTGTAATTGCCAGTGTTCACATCTGAGACCAAGCACCTGCCATACCGTTCGATAGTAGCTATAAGCTCTCCAGAAGGATGGAAATCAAAGCTCGAAATTGTATTGTCTTGATGTAAAAGTGGTCATTGAATTCAGAATAAGATCAGCCAAACATCACTTACCTGAACTTGTGTTGTATTGTGTATGCTTTTTCGATTTTCTTAACAATTGTACGCTATAGCCTCCTTTCTGTCCAGAATACTCAATACTGTGCAAGTGGTAGGCAATCTTCCCTCCGACAGGGATTGAACCAAGAATATGTCTCCTCGCATTAAATGTTATGTCCTTGGAACCAATCACTAGAGGAAAAAATTGAAGTTGTAATTAATACAATTTGAAAGACTTCCATCTTCTATATCATCTACCCAAACTTCTTCAAAAGCGTAGATTGTCTTCACTACCTTCCGTGAGAGATCAAATATTGCCATATTTGCAGCGGAATAGGTGTCATGATTGAGCGAGACAAGCAATTTCGTATTTGGAATTTCTTTTACATGAGTATTATCTGAGGATACAGAAAAGTTGATTAACATTAAAAATCGAAAATGCATATATATATACGTTGTTCTGATAGATCGGAGTGTAGTTGGACTCCTTCAAAGTTTGTGTAATTCTGTTTATTCCCGAGTTCTACGACTTGGATCTCATTTGATCTCTCTGAACACCAGGCGAGCAATGTCGAAGGTGGGGTAGTTATCTCTTCTATCCAAGAAGAATAAGAAGAAGTTTAATTCGGTATGCTCAATAGATAATGATATTAATGAGATTACCATTCATCTGGTTTGGAGTTGGTAGGTTTGATTCATTTACAGAAGAACTTTGATCTTTGACTGCTTTGGTTTCACTAACTTTGATAATTTGGTCGGAATCTTTCCTTTGAGGTGAGGTATTTCTCATTTTAATATCTCAATACTTTTTTAACCGAATAAAATTATTAAGAAAGCAGAGATTAATCGGTTTTCACAAGTAGTTCTGAAAAATGGCAGACAAACAATAAAAATTAGTCTTATTAAATATAATAAACTGTAAATCGAGCATTGATCCTTCAATTCTAGAAATATTTAAGCTATCTCAATAAAGGTTACTGTGTAGTTTCTTATTAGTTGCATTGAAATTATCATTTTGTTTTTTATAGCAAACTTACACTGGATTTATGTTTTTCAGAGAGATAGAAATTTGCTTTTAGCAGGGGATGATAATAAAAACCTCAAGATATTCGATAAGGGAGGATCTAAGATTGCTAGGGCCTTTGATGGCATTCATCATAGTAAGTTTCGTTCCCTTGCTTAATGAATTATTTGTGAATGTTCATTTCTTCTTTTTCAGGCACTTTCTATTGTATGATGGAGACTGAGTAGTGATATGCCGTTAGTGCAGCTCTGAATAAGGCAGTAAAACTGTTGGACTCAAAGTCAGAGAAGGTGCTTTATACTGGAAGGACTTTCGGACGTAATTTATATGTTTCTATTAACAAATATCTCTGTTAAATTATTAACTAATTACAAAGAATCCGGAGAAAGCCATTTGGTTGAAGAAAACTCATGGGCATCATTACTCAATCATTACTCCCTATAAGAAATGAGACAAATTATAGAATTTTACTTATTTTTCTCTTCTTCTACCACTATAAATTTCCGGAATCTGTAATTCTCGAAAAACAGAAAATCTAAGTCAGAAATAAGCAACTAATCACACAGAGTAGCATAACAAATTTTCCAGGATTCTGTTAGTTGCAAAAGTCAGGTCCAAATGTTCACATGATTGTGAGGATACAATTCGTTTTAAATTGATCGCGTTCATGGCGACATTCAAAAATAATAACTCCCATTCCTTTTTCTAATTTTCACTAACTGCGTTTGCTCATACTCAAAGAAATTTTAGTTACGAGATGAAAAGTTTTTCGAGTTTGATTAGAAATATCGCTCAAGAGCTGAGCAAGCTTTTGCCTTTTAGAAATTGAACTTCAGCTACTTCAATCGCTTGAGAATTGGGGACAAATCAGTCATTTCAAAATTTTGAGGCTTCAATGTATGTTTTCTTCGTTTAAGAAAAAATTAAACTTAATCATCAGGTCAAAAGAAGGCCACAAAGGTATATTGAGAGAAGAAATTTTGGTGGCGATGACGATTAGTTTTGAAAATTATACAGCGAGCATATCCTATTCTCCTATATATGTCTGAGTTCATCATGCAGAAGAAACAAAATTATTAGTTAGAAAACTGGAAATTCGAAGTAGAAAAGATAAAAATGACCGCTCAAACATTTTCTCAACTTTCTTGGGTTCAGTTAGTTGAACCTGCCCCAAAATCCCATATTTAAAAACTGGGTTTTCGAGACACCTTATACAAGTGGATAATTTGCTATTTTGATGACAATATCATTTCTAAATGATATTTTAATCACAAGCTTTATATTTGTAACATAATTATTTCAGGAACACAAAAAAATACACTCTTTCTCAATGATTTGAATCAAATTATTAAATATAAACTTATTCAGAGTTTGGTTCGTATATCACATCCACAATTTTCAGGTGAAAAAACATGTAATTCCTTTCAATAGGAGAAGCAATTCCTGATTTTTCAATGCTTTAATCCAAGCGAAAATTTTGCTATTTTGACTTTGAGGTTTGATTTTTTCGTTCTATTTCTAACATTGCTCGATAAATATCATATATATTCGCGCAAATCATTAAGAATAAAATAACTATTATCACATATGAACTCTTTATAGGTACGTCTGAAGATCATATTTAAATTTCCTATCTCAGCAATTCAATCTTAATTGCAAGGTAAACGTTCGGTCGGGAAATTTTTTGTGTTAATTAGAAATTTTTGTCTTGTTTGGCAGTTTTAGAATATTGATTTCCTAAGCAAAACAGTAGGTATGTAGAGAAATAAATCTGGATGTTCAAAATCCTTCGGATTCACATCGATATAAATCTCGCGAAGGAATCTCTATGAATCGATTTGGTCGTTGGACAGCTTATGGATAATTGCTGTTGTTGATTAGCACATGATTTCGTGCAAGAAAAAATTATATATAGATCCATATTATGAAATTATCCTTGTGAAATAACGAAGCAGCGATTTAAAGAAATGAAATCACTGACCAAAAGCCCTAACTTTTTTTACTTTCATTAATTTCTCTAACAATTTTTCTGAATATTACGTAGAATCTACTTACTGAGTCTGGATTTCATTTGAGAGAATATTCTCCTTTATTCGTTTTATCTTATTCTTTGAGCCAACTGTATGTTTGTGGTCCTCTCCAAAGTGTTTCTGACAGATTTGCTGTACTCTGGTTTCATACTCTAAAGCTATTTCAATTTCCTTCTTTTGGAAATACAATTCACCAGGATTTGAAAGACAGGCGAGCTACCTATGTTTTAGAAACATGACATTAAATTTCTCACTAATTTTCATGCAGAGATAATATAAGTCGATTTGCCGCGTTAATTGATATTACCCATTTTTACATATATTAAAAACGCAATAAATTCAGTTACTAAAAAAGATAGACCCGATTGCATGACACATTGCATTGATTGTTGTCCTCTATTCAGAAGAATTCCACAAAAAAATGTTACGTATTAAATTATTCCGAAAATTATTAAAGAGCAAATTCTGTGAGTTACATTCTGCGCTGATAAGAAAGCTGTTTCAGATCTGGATGTGAGCTTTTTGCAGTTAATTCAAGTTTCTGACTGTATCACTGACACTGCGAAATCTACCCCTGAGACTGTTGGAATCGACTCTAATTGAGATATTAAAATGAAAGGGTCTTCGAAGCCGAATTTGACTCTCCTCGTCGTCCTTCTTTTGGGATTTTTGTTGATGATTTCGTTCTTTTTGTCTTTTCTCTCTTCTCAATCGAAAGAATTCAACAATTCTGACAAGAATATGGAAGAGGATAATCGCAACATTTACTCCAACAGCAGTCCAGCTTAATCCAAGCCTCACTTGGTACAAATTCAAATTCTCAAGAGAATACATCACAATAAATATTATGGTTATGATGATAAACCCGAGTTCTGTGCCAATCACGACTATTTTATTTGCAGTTGCCTTGAATACGTTTTTGGGAAGAGCGATTAAGATCGTAATCGCATTTAGTACTATCAAAACACTGAGTTGAACAATCACCCACTTCCTCAAAAGCTCTATCACAAGTATTATCATAAAATTGAATAGGAAGGTCCAAAATGTCATTATCCGACCTAAATAGCTTTTGCTGTGATACTCTTGGCAGAGAAGAGTGACCAAGCCAAAAAAAGGTCGAATAGGTTTCAGCTTGGCTTTGTTTTTTCCATGATAGAAACTGACACAGATCGCCAGTATCCAAATGAAGACAATTATAATTGTATATAAAATAGCAAATCCCAAGCTAATTTGCTGATATGCCCCATTAATAGGAATGAAAGCGTAATTGAAGATGAGGGCTGAGCAGAGATAGGGGTACCGAGAAACAAGTAGTGTCATCAGAACGCTTTTCTCAAATGAGTTACCGATTCCAACTAAGATCTTTTTGATGTTAGAACTTCCGTTTCTGAAGCATCTGGAGGCCACTTTCACCAGAAGGTAGAGTACCAAGGTAATGCCAGCAGAGAAGACGATACCACCATAGTTATCAAGAAAGAGTTGGCTAAATGAGTATCTGAAATAGTCATTAAATATAATTTGGCCTTGGGAGTCTGTCTTAAAAGTTGAGTCAGCTAATGCTTGGCTGTTGTTAAAGCCAGGTATTTTGCTAAACACATTGGGCAAGCCAAACTGCCCCAAATCAGTATAGTTGTAGAAAGTAGCCAGAGGTGTAAGATAGTTGATGTTGATCAGCTTCATAAAATTAATCCGAGCCATAATTTGTAAAATTCGCATCAATTGAGTGCTAGCCCCTTTAGATTGGATGTAAACAAAAAAAGAAGAGGCTGCTGTGCCAATAACTATTGCTTGAGTTGTAGAGCTAACCGCAGCTGCCGCTTGAGCTACTGTAGAGCCTATAACAATAGGAGCTGTGGAATTTGAAGGAATGATTCTGTAATTATTGCTCGAATTAGAATTGAACTGATCGAAAGACAATAACAAGTAGCGAACTTCACTGCTTTCAGTGTATGAGATAAAGTTGAGCTGGTACGAGTTGGAAGTAAGCTTGGTCAAAGTGAAACTCATTTCAGACAAGTTCGTGCTGAGAAGATTGGTAGAGTTTGAAATTTGATAGAGATTGATCTCTAAGAGAGAAGCTTCAAGATCCAAAGGGGTGTCGAAGCTGAGAAGATAGAGTTGAGGAGCATGCTGTAATTCAAACTTGAGGATTTGGACAGTGCTTCTTGTGCCACTGTTGCAAGCATTATTGAGGTAGAAGAATCCTTCTGAACAGCTTAGACATCCAGATGAAGTGTCATCTACACAT
>ENA-UOTX01002151-UOTX01002151.1-compost-metagenome-genome-assembly--contig:-NODE-2151-length-10517-cov-69.703448_pt1 | contig 10517 bp, 9 predicted proteins | sample MGYA00238143_ERZ746982 | MGnify/ENA primary metagenome ERZ746982 (study PRJEB28758, sample SAMN06268862) | compost metagenome | isolation source: single cell | place: USA: California, Emeryville, Joint... | reverse complement strand
GACTAATTAGAGATGATTGGCTCATTGTGATTTTTCATTATTTCTGATCAAAGCGATTTTAATAAACAAAAAATTCAAGTTAACATCAGATATGGAGCGCAAATACAAAAACATTTCAATCGGAACTTTCAAATGCCAAGATCACACCGACATGAACATCAAATACTTTTTGCCTAACAACAACCGAGAAAAGGTCGTCCTTTGCGAGGAATGTCTCAAAGAAGGAGCTTCTTCCAAAAAATTTTATCTTGACAAGCTTGATATCACTACTTATGTTGAAAAGGCCGTTACTTGTATGGAAGGCTACAAAAAGATCATGAAGGCTTCAAAAGGCAAATCCAAGAAAAAGACCGCAACTACCTTTGGGATGCTTTATGACGAAGAAAATGAAACAATCAAGAGAGTCAAAGAAGTTTTGGAGGCGGAGAAAGGCAGACTGGAGTATTGTTACGACAAGCTCCTAAGTGATCTGAGGTCCGTAATAAAAGCTGAGAAGGAAAAGGCTTTGGCCGCGATAGATTCTCAAATAGAAACTATTGAGCAAAACTTCTACTACTACAGGGCTAAAGTAATGAGATACTTCCCAGAGCAACAAGAGGAGAATAAGAATGAGCAAGAAGATGAAGAGAAAGAGGATGATTTCGAATATGATATTGTGTACTCCATGAGGAAATGCACCAGCACGGAAATGCTGAACAAAATGATAAAGAACGTGAATGACGATCTAGACGACTTGATAGTTTTCAATATCTACCAAAAAGACGAGAATAGAAGGCTTGCAATGAAAAAAGCCATCAAGGTCTTAGAAGATAACCTGAAAAGTCTAATTAACGCGAAACCTGTATTCTCAATTTCTGATGACGTAATTCACAGTCTAAAGATGGGTGTTGAATACTTTTTGGAAGCTAGAGTGAAGATAGAAAAGCCCATCCGAGCTTTGAGGTTATCGAACTGCTATTTTGACTCGAAAATTCTCACGACAATGAAGCAACATGATCAAGTTAAAGAGTTGGTTGACTTGAATACACATGGGAATATGATGCAATTGGCTTATCGAGGTTCATTGCATGGAATGAATGGTCCTACTTTCCATTATATGGTTGGCAGGTCAACCCCAACTTTAGCACTCGTCAAGACAGTATCAGGAAAAATATTCGGTGGATTTACGGATGGATTTTGGTCTCCGAAGCCAGCTATGAAGAACTCGATGTTCTCGGGGGTATGGAAGACCACTTTCAGGCCAGGCTCCAAAAGTTTCTTGTTCTCTTTGGATTCAGGTGTAAAAATTCACCTTGATCCATCGAAAAAGGAGAAAGCCATTTATATTGATAGACAGTATGGTCCGTGCTTCGGAAACGAAGATCTCTGGATTATACCATCTGCTGATGATAACCCTGTGACTAATAAGATTGTTATTAAACATGGAGTGTATAGTTCTCCTGATGATACGAGTTTCGTATCGAACTTCTTGGGAGAGAAGCCTGAGGACAATGACTACGTAGTTCAAGATATAGAAGTGTTTAATTTCTTCTTCTAGTTTCATCGTTCAAAGACTAAAGCTGCCTTCTTAAAAATTTTAGTATCTCGTTAATCTTGTTGGATTCAGTCATATTGACCCCATATTTAAAGTGGTAGCTTTTAAAAAGTACATAAATCAACGAAGCTCTGGTATTCTTAGAAGTTTCAACGGTTAAGTATGGGGGTTCAGCCTAAATCAATTCGTTTGAAAATAGCTTTCTTTAAACTAAGCAACAAAACCGATTTCTTGAATGTCCGAAAATATTTACCAAGCAACAAAGATATATATATGTATTCCAAAAAGCAGAAGTTTAGTCCTGATTCTCCAAAAATGTATGCAACAATAACTCAAAGAGAGAGAGAAAGAAAGTCAATTTTACAGAAGAAACATAATAAAATCTGCATAAAGTTAAACTCTAGATACATTCTTCAAGCTATAAGTCAAGTAATTATTGATTATCAAGTGCTTGAGGCTTGAACGGATTCTCAAGAGTTTCTTCTTCATCTATTACCTGAAGAGCCCAATTTTCACAGAGCCTCCAAATCTGGAAATAGTTATGAGGAATCGACCCAGATACAGAAAAATTACTTTGATCGAAGCGTCTTTTGATGAAGTGATGAGCGATTGGTATTTATCAATCCATTGTATCTGTGTGATCTCACCAGAGTGCAGCAAAACACTCACTAATACCATAGTTGTATGAATCGATTGAAAATACTGTTATTTTACGAATAGGTGCCTTGGTCTTTGTATTCCAAAACTTCACAGTGCCATCTCCATATCCGATATACAGTTCCTTGCGATTAGGAGCAAAGCAACCACATCTTACATTCGCCATTTCCTTTGTAAACTTCGCTTCTGCGAATTGTGTTCCCTAAATAATTTTTTTGAGAAATATATCCTCAGAAAAAATATCAATGTAAATTACTTTGTCTGAGCTTTTTATTTTGATAAGCGCAAATGCTCCAGGAGAGTATTCTCCAAGGAAAAGAAACGAATTTTTCAAGTCAAGGTCGATGGAACGTATTTTTCTCTCTTCAAATACCTTAGCCTCATATACCACTTTTGGAAATCCCTTGATAAGTCAATAATAATGGTGAGTCCCTTCCTTCAGTTCAATAATTACAGTGGAGGTGTCAATAACACAAAAATTGCCATTGCCTGTCCCGACAAATAGTCTCTGATGGAGCATATCAGCTTTCATGCATAATAAACTTGCACCTATCGCTTCACCAGCTAGCAGAGAGCCAAAAGCTAAGGCAAAATTTGTCCAAATATTTATCTCACTTGAAATCTGCAAATCTGCTCCCATTTTCAAGTATGCTAGAGTGCCGTCTTTAGAAATCGTATATACCGTTTTGGAGCTGCTATCATAGTAGATCGCAGTGATCCTCTTTGAATGACATTTCATTTCCAGTACCTGTTTACAAGCCAAGTTAATGAAATCTCATCGATAAATTGGCTTGCTTGAGTATAATTCGAAAATTGATCTTTTGAAGAGACATTTAGAACGAGCAGCGTCCCATCTTCAAATCTGCATAGTATGAATACAAGCATTAAATTTTGGCGATAGGAGATAAATCAGCATTGTTACCCTGCAAAAAGGTAGTTATCGGCATTGTCCCAATGGAGGCAACGAATCTTATCACCAACGTTCAGACATGAGAAAAGGTATTATTGCATTGCATACTTGAACTTTTCCAAGACTCTTTTTCCATAGTAGCGCGAATTCAAAGCCAAATTCTTTCTTTTTTAGGCAAAATAACGCACCAATTTCAGTGCTCTTTGCCCTTTCGGAATCTTTTGACTCCTCATTGCTCTGACTCGACAGTTTCTTCAACCAATTAAATCCGGCCGTAAATCCTAAATATTTTTTATCTGCTCTCGAAATGGCACTCATGTCATTTTGCGCCACAAAAATCAGGTCATTTGTTGTATCAAAAGCAAAGTCTCTGATCCCTTCACTGAAACCCCGAATCTCAGTGAGCAGCTTTGGTGGTTGCGCTGTAATATCTGAAGCATATTTATCTAACTGAGATACCAGTTTAGCTTCCTAGTAATGAGTTTTTTTTGTTTACATCCCCGAATTTCCTAAATTCAAGCGCATTCACGATTTCCTCCCTTGATAAGAGCATCTAATGAAATAATGCATTTAGTTTTGAAGATGAATACGACACCTGAAGATAAATTTCAAGCCCTTGTCTCCTCTTTTCATGGTCTTCTTGAGTTTTCGTAAATTTGTAGGTTTTTCCAGGAAGTTCTGGAAGGCCTTTAAACTTTTGACAGAGGAGCTTGTTCAATTCAACGAAATCGCTATATCTTTTTTGCAAGGTCCAAGTGAAGCAGTTCTTTTTGATCACCTTTACTAGGAAATATACGACGTCTTTCCCTTTTTCGTTTGTTATTTCGTACTTGGTTATCATTATCTGTGACAGGTATGGAGAGTTGGTAACGAGAATGGTTAGAATTTACAGCCAACGACGGAGGAGGTTTTAGTGACTTCATTAGGCTTTTATCAGGATATCCGAATAAAACTAACCAAATTCGATAAATTTTCTATCATTTTTCTTTAATTGTGTCATAGTTTTACCATTTGCAAAGCGAAGTGAAAATCAAGATTGTATTTGTTAAACAACCTCATTTGGCTCCGGAATAGTGAGGTAATTGAGAGTTTTCTGAGCTTTTTTCATATACAATATTTTCTGATGCTGCCTTAGTGTTGGTAATCCAACAATAATTTAATATTCAGATTTTGTTTGCCAAGACTGCTAGTTACCCAAGGCAGGGAGCAGAAATCAAGAAAATTGCAATCAGTTGAATAGAGAAAGCAATCATTTTTTTTTTTAAGTTTTCAACATGAATCGATTTTTGGTATGACTCTATATAGTTGGCAAACACTGGAATTTTTTAAATCCTTTTTCACATCTATTTTAAGAACTCACTTAAAATATCACTATTTTTTTCCTGGCTTAACTTTACTCTTGAAGTAGCATATATCTCCGTCCTGAACAATATAGTCTTTTCCGTGCTGCTTCGTGATGGAATTCTGTTTCGTCTTCCAATTGTCTCCCAAAGCTTTAAAATCATTATACTTAATAATTTCTACAGTCGAAAAATATTTTTCCAGCTCAGAGTGTATGTTCCCAGCCGCCTGTGGTGCCTTGGTGCCTCTTCTGATTGTCCAGCATCTAACTTCATCTTCTCCCATAGTGAAGTAGTAAATGAGATCGAGACACTCATATCCTTTATTAATAATATTTGAAACTTCTGATTTTATGGGAATGATTTCTCCACTGCCTTTCTCTTCCGCCTGCTTACGTCTCTCCTTCAGCATCTTTTGCTCGTATTCCACAGAATAAACCTTTATTTCTCCATGGACTCTCTCTTTAATCCATTGTTCTATCTCTTTCATTCTTTTATTAGATCCATCCTATAAATTAGCCAGAAAAGTTAGTTATTTCACTGTTTTTTTCAAATCATTACCATATATTCTTCCGCGGAAACGTTAATGAGGTAGACAACTGGTTTAGCAGTTAAGAAATTGAATTGATTCATAATAAGGATTTCGGGCTCGGTCCAATCGCCATCTTTCAGCCACTTATTTTTTTTCAGAATTTCGGTAGCCTTTTCCAGCGCTTCTAGTTCCTTCTTCTCGTTGGTCTTTCTTTTGGCTTGCGCGAGCTTTTTCGCAAGGATTTGCTGGTCTTTTTTGAGGAGTTCATTGCAGATGATCTCAAGATCCTTGATAGGATCGACTCTGCCTTCCGTATGAGCAATCGCTGGATTTTCGAAAGCTCGAACAACATGGAAGATTCCATCAACTGCGTTGATGTGAGACAAAAAGGCATTACCAAGGCCTGCGCCTTCAGATGCGCCAGGGACGAGACCAGCAATATCTACAATATCCAGAGTTGCACGGATGACTGATTTTGGTTTCCAGACTTGACAGAGGTAATCGAATCTTTCATCAAGAACGCCAACTTTAGCGTTGTTAGGATCAATTGTGCAGAATGGGTAATTTTCTGCAGGCACATTGAGATTTGAAAGCAAGTTGAAAGTGGAACTCTTGCCAACGTTAGCCATGCCAACGATTCCCATTTTAAGGGTGTTGCCAGGTTTACCCATTCTAATTTTGACAGGTGGGTCAACTGCTGTTGGAGCAGCTTGCTTTTTTGGGTCAGCAGCAGCCGTCTTCTGAGGTTGAGGAGTTTGCTGCTTTGGGTTTGCGACAGCGGGTTTTGCTCCTACTGTTTTGCTATCAGAGGGTTTGGTCGTGCTGCTTGAAGGTTTCGTCGGTGTAGATTTCCCTGCTGGAGGCTTGACCACCTTGATAGTGTTAGAGTGGAAAAAGTTTAGAAACAATATCGTACTTTAGCGTTGCTAAATGGAGAAAGAGAAACTGAAGTAAGAATCTTGAAGCTTTGCTTTGCTGCAACCCAACCTATCATTTCTATCGACTTGGATCTGCTGATAAATTTTAACTACGGCTAAAAAACATCCGACTAAAATTGGAATTTAACTTTTGAGAGAGACCCCCTTTTTTTGAACAGCAAGGTCTAGCTGTTACAGTAAAAATGTGCTACAACGAACTAAAGTACCTCGCCTTGACATGTCCATGTAAGGATATTTTGAGAGTGAGTCTAATTTTTGCTTTCAAAAGAAGGATGTGCTAAACAAACAGATGTTCACTCTGTTCTAATTGAGTTGAGTCTTGCTATGCTTTGTAAAATATACCTCGCTTGAATTATTGACATTAAAACTATGGTCGTGATTGAAACATATGAAGGAGTCAATTTTAATTCTCAAATGAGAAACATCAGCAACAACTTTTTCTCATTTGGATCTCTCTTCAAGGGAAACGTTCTTTGTAATAGATTTAAAGGTTTTCCAATATATGATTGTAACACTGAAATATTGATAGAGCCCAGAGTGATAAAAAGAAAGAATTGTAAAAAACTTGAAAATTGAAAAAAAAATATGGATACCCGTAAAGACCGTATCGATTTTTGAAACATTTTCACAATAATTGCAGGGGAGTTATTTCGTTCCTGCGAATAATTATTTCTTTGGTTTGTGCTTAAAACTAAAAAAAATTTGAATTTAGTAAGGGAGTCAATATTGTATTGCCAAAATTAATATTTTTTCGACTTTAATTCGTGCTTTGTTTGCAATATACTGGATAATTCGTTGGTCCTTCTCTTCAACTGTGATATTTCACTCGAGTAAAACTCCTCCTTGCTTTTATTTGAAGTGACCTGATCATGGAGCTTCTTTTTGAGCATCTCATTGCTTGAAGTTAATTTTCCAATTAACCCTTGTCGCTCAAGAGACTCTTTGCTGAGCTCTTGCAGCTGAGCAGCAGCTGCCTTGATTTCTTTATTTTTTATCTGTATCTTTGCTGCATGCTCTTTTTTCAGCTCAGCTACATTATCTTCATGGCTCTCAACAAGAATTCTGATTTTCGCATCGGCTGCACTTTCCTCTTTCTCAAGGAGTTCTTCCAATTTCTTTATTTCCTCCAGGCTCTCTTGTAACTCTATATTGAGTCTCATATTCTCGCGCTCTTCCTTGCCTAATTTACCATAGGCAATATCAATATCTTTTGAATTTGTGATCAATTCCGAAATTTTCGTTTCCAAAACAGCTGCCTCCAATTCATTCTTTGCCATCATTTCCTCTCTAATCTTAGGATAGCCTCTAATTAAATTTCTGTTTTCTCTTGTTTTAATATCGAGGTTCTTTCTGACTTTTGTCAGCTCCAACGTTGCTTCTTTCATTTGAGAATCTTTCGCCTTGTTGTCTCGAGCTAATTTTTCTGCCTTGTTTCTCCATAAATCAAGCTCTTCCTGTTTTCTTTTGAGAACGACACGTATATCCTTCGTTTCTCTTTCACTTTTTGCTCGTTTCAGTTCTATTTGTTGAATTATTCCCTTCTTCTCATCTAACAGTGAATTTAGTTTCTTCACTTTCTCGTCAGGAGTCGTTTTGGAGAATAGTATTCGCTCTATTTCCTGATGCTCTTTATGCTCATTGTGAATTTGAGCTTGAGTCGTCTTCAAAGATTGTGCCATTTGATCATTACGAGCAGAAACCTTGCTCAATTCCTTTTTCATGCTCTCTAATTTGTTCTCCCATTCAATGGTACTGAGCCCAGCCGTATCAGTGATCATGCTTTCGATGAGTTCTGACACCTTTGAGTCAAGGGTGTTGTTGTTATTCTCAAACACCTGACCTCCTAAATCGTTAAGTAATTGCTCGATTTGATTCTCATGTGCCTTGATAGCAGAAACTAGCTCAACCATAAGCTCATGCGCTCGTTTTTTGACAGAACCATGTTCTGGGGAAGACACCTCTATATGCCCAAATTCACCGAGTGAAGCTGCATGCGAAGGTTCCGGAGAACTCGAATTGAGGAAATGTATTCCGTATTGAAGCCTTCGATCAATACTCGCTGCTCTCGAGTGAAATTTAGAAAAGGTTTGGTTCGTAGATCTCATGCTTGCGAAGGAAATGTCACTGGCTTTTCGTCTCACTGAAGGAGTTTCATCAGGGACCTCATCAGGACTAGTCAGCATCTTATGAAAAGGTGAAAAGGGTGTATGCTTTGTTGACTGAACTCTTCGATGATTCGGTATCTGTCCCCATTCTGCGTCAGAAACTTTCGGAGAGCCTACAGGACTTTCATCAACAGCATCAAGCATGTCTAAGTTCCGAAAGGATTTTGAGAGAAGCCTTGAGCTTCTTTTCTTGGCTGTACGTTTGGCGTTAGAAGCCATGTAATATTGGAGTCGGAACTGGAGTGCCTGGGTTTGAGGGATCTGAGGGTTCATATTCTTCGTATATGCCAGAAGCGTTCTCAATATGGGTAGATAAATTTAATTATTAAGATGAGCTCCGAGTCAGCTCCCAAAACGAATAATTCGCTGCTATTTGAGGAGAACCAGAGAATCCGAAAAGTGTATTCGCCAAATAAAAATAGAATGCATTGTTACTGCTTCTATTTTTAGAGACCAAGTCTACAACTATTACATAATGTATGAAGGAAGCATTAGAAGATCGGTATTTCAAATCCAGAAAACATCCCGAAAACATTTGGTAACTTGTGTAAGCTCAACTTATTATTATTGTGTTAGATAAAATTGAGTGGAAACTTCTATTGAAAGGCCGAACAGCAAAATGTGAACAGTTAATCTCATTCTAACTATATTGATGGGTGGTGTTTTGGTTTTAATGTTTTATTGCAGTATTAATAAACTATATATTTTAGGAGTTTAGAGGTTTATAAGTGCGTCAACATGGGCTGCATGACAACTAAACCAGCGTTTGTTGAGTCAAATTATGAGCGGTCATTTAAAATCACTGAAAGACCTGAAGAGGAAGAGGAAAGTAAAGAAGATTTTAGAGAAGATGGAGATACTTTTCTACCTGCTACATACAACCCGCCGATAAAAACACGAAAGTATGTTCAATTGCAGCAAGAATATGAAACTCATTCGCCTAAGGGTAAAGAGATGGTCCCTCTAACACAAACTCCAGAGATTAGAAACCCAGTGGTCAGAGAATTGCTTGAAAAGTTAGGAGACTACATATACCGCAATGAGAAAGAGGACCTATCGATTCCATATCTCCAGCCTTATAAGCTGCCAGGAGGTGAGATCTACATTGGACAATGGAAGGATGGCATGCGGCATGGGAATGGAAAACAGCTGTGGCCAGATGGGAAAATTTATGAAGGAACTTGGCATGAAAACGCTATAAAAGGAACTGGTCGAATGATTTATCCAAATGGTGATATGTACGAAGGAGCTTGGCTGGAAAATCAGCAGCATGGAATTGGAACTTTTACATACTATTCTGGGGCTAGTTACACAGGTGAGTTCGTTTTCGGCCAGAAACATGGGAAAGGGACGGAGAAGATACCCGGAGTTTTCAAATACGAAGGAGATTACTCATTGGGATGCAAGCATGGAGCCGGCAAGATGGTTTTTAACGATGGGAGAGTATATACAGGCCAATTTCAGAACGACAGATTCCACGGGACGGGAGAAATGATTGGTGACAACGGCAATCAATATCGCGGAGAATGGAAAAACGATCTGAAAGACGGAGTAGGGACAGAAACCTCAGCTGGAGTACAGTATGAGGGGATGTTTAAGAATGACAAAAGGCATGGTGAAGGCGTACTGACTCTTCCAGACGGAAATCAGTATAAATGTACTTGGGATAACGGCAAGCCAAACAAGGTGAGAAAAATATTAAGCGACCAAAGAGAAATTGATTTTGAGCTCACAGAAAAAAGTCCCTTATGGGTTCATTTTTTCAATTGCTGAGGCTTAGAGTTGCTATATGTTGATACAAATGTACATCTTTTTTATAAAGTTTTCAATTTACATCCATCAAGAAGAAATACATACCAAGGGTTAAATGGTGCTTGTTCTACTAATTCGTTAAGCTAGGATTGCTCTTCGAATAAGCACTTACTCAAACTAAGTTTAACTTAAAAATTAAAAATCTATAAGGACTGTGAAGTTTTCATCATAAGTTGATGAGGATATCTAAGCCTAGAGTCTTCTTTCCGTTCGTTGTCTGGGTGCTATTGGCTGCAAATGCTTGCTGTCAAGCCTCTTTGCCACCAATCTACCTCAGCCAGAACGAAGTTCGTCAATACTATCTCAACGATTATTTTGTTGGAAACAATCTCACTTTTGCAATAAATACCACTCAGCCAGGAGTCACACTCACGCAAAAAGTAAATAGGACTTCCAGCCTAGAATTTGCTTCAAATCTATCGATTCAAACGTCTCATTATCTACAGAATGGAACTCAAGAGCCATTCCTGGCAATATTGAACAGCAATAACACGCTTTTAGTCTACAACATCGGTTCTGATACTAATATGACTCTTGATCTCGAAGCGAACAGCAGTATAACCTGCTTCGATTTCGCATTTGTAAGTTCAGCGCAGGTGTTTATCGTCGATTGCCTTTTCGAAGAAGGA
>ENA-UOTX01002150-UOTX01002150.1-compost-metagenome-genome-assembly--contig:-NODE-2150-length-10523-cov-3.766992_pt1 | contig 10523 bp, 9 predicted proteins | sample MGYA00238143_ERZ746982 | MGnify/ENA primary metagenome ERZ746982 (study PRJEB28758, sample SAMN06268862) | compost metagenome | isolation source: single cell | place: USA: California, Emeryville, Joint... | reverse complement strand
ACATCTCTCTTTTTTTTTAGAGCTGATAAAATGATCCAGGACCTTTCAAAAGAGCATTACAAAAATCTCTTCAAAAAGCATGAGAAAAGAATGAAAACTGGTACAGATCAATTTATTGACCTGGAGTTCAAACTTCGAATCACACTGAAAAAGAGCTTTCTCCTAGAATTCATGTAAATACAGACTTTATCATTGAAAAATTCAGCGATACACATTTTTCAGGGGAAAGAATGATAAAAGTTTGGTTGAGTATAATATGGCATACACTCAGATTCAGTACTCTCTACTGGATCACTATACTTCAATTATCGAACAAAAAATCAAAAACCTTTCGAACTATCTCGCACAGAACTACGAATATTATGAGAAGTTAGAAGAACTGAGATATGTAATTCGAAATTGTTACCTTCAACGAATGCATCGATTGCTAATAATCACAGCTGACAGATATCATCATAATCAGACAGATTTACTTCCATGTCCAGAAGGAAGATTACAAGACCGCTTATCTCCTCTTCGGGAAGCACATCCAGACTTTCAAGCATAAGATAAACTATTATGACCCTCGCTTTGAATTTGAAGTAAATGGATTCCGTTCACTACAGTATTGATCATATTATGCATATAGGAGTTCAAATGGAGGTCAAGATTCTATAATTTGGTTGCATTTATTATGATGAATGCTTTTCAAACCACAAAGAAAGTTCCACCTGAAGAATATCTCACAATTCACTCCACATTATTCGTACTCATTATAATAAAAGTATATAGTTAGTGTGAAAATTCATTTTAGGGCTATGTCGATGCGAATATGAAAAGAAGAGCCAGTTTCCTGAAGCAGAACCAGGCAATCCTTGCCGATACCACAAAACCAAATGTAGTGGCAGATCCTCACTATCTTGGATATGATCAATACAAAACACCCCATAGCGATACGTTTCATCCTCATATGGTAAATTAATCGTTATGAATATTCTCTTGAGTTTCAATTATGATGATAATAGTATGGCGACCTCAAATTCACAAATGAAATTCTCAAATACCGTCTTATGAAAGAAAAATCTATCGATCTCATTGAACTCAATCTCAAAGCACTAGAAAAGCTTCAAGAGGTGATATAATTCTATCATATCTGAATATTTTTTCCTCATAAAAAATAATCGTTTAGTATTCAGTGAAATTTGGAAGACCTGATTTTATGATTCAAGCTACTCTTGCTGAAAATTACTTCATCAAAGGTATAGCTGATCTCTGGATACCAGCTCAACTCAATATCCGCTTCAAAGGCAACGAAGATGCATTTTTGAATCTTTCTGCACCCATTGTGAAAGCCCTTGACGACAAAAGATGGGTCGATCCTCTTCAGAGTAAAAATCCAGAGAAGACTTTTTTGAGAGCAAAATTCTAATTTAACCTAGAATTTTTGAATATGAGAGAACAAATTCTCCTGAAAAGAAAAGAATCGCTTTCTTTGCTCGAAAACACTATTCGTATGCTGCTCGTCAGCGAATATACTGAAGAAAGATCAAAGTAAGAACCTTACTCGGAGTTTTTGTTGCTCAAGCATGAATTGATAGAACCATCGATCGATGCCTCGAAAATTTCCAAAGCAGCTCAAATATGACGTTCCTAATTCAAAAAAGGAACATCTTGAATGCTCGTGCATCTTTTTCAAGGAGACTTGTAGGATTATTCGAAGATTTTGATACTTCTTTCGAAATCACAATTCCAGAATGGCTTCAAAAGATAGTTTCAAAGTTGAACGTTTGCTTTAACGATAAATCCTACAATAAAGTAAAGCTCCCTCAAGAATTTGTGTTTTGATTATTCACACGAAAGGCCGTGACATTGGACAAGCTCGAGAAGGTATCAGAAACAAAATTTAAAGGGAAGGTGTCAAACTTTATCAACCACAATGCAAAATTGGCGAGTCTTTTTGTTGACAAAATCATCCTTGAAGGAACGAAAGAGTAAAAAGCGTTGTTCTCGCTGTAGTTTTATCAAAAAATCAATAGGATGGAGGGCCACAAGCTCAGTTTAACTTTTGAATTGCATAAGAGTTATTTCCGGGACAGTATGTGGAACTGAAAAATACATTTTAGCCTAAACTAACTATTGCAGATGAAGCTAATCAGGCTCTGATAGAATTTCCTGAAGATTTGGCTGTTGATTTCAAATTTAGAAACCCTGGATATATTGGAGAGCCAATCCCTATTGAGATGAGCTTGAAAAAAAAGTAAAATATTGTGTGCGTGTGTGATCAGTACTCATTCATCTCTAATAGGAAAGGGTTAAGCTGCGATATTAACAATATAACGATGGGTATTACTCTATTATCAAACAATACCATCTGGCAAGGTAAAACTCAAAGTTAACTCTGAAAAAAAAAACTAATGGATTGCATCTGCTCTTAGAAATCGAAGAGTCTAAAAATCCTCTTGCAGAGCGTGGCTTGTAATTTAAGAATTCTTCTTTAGTTGATTAACCACAAATTTTTACCAAGCTCTTTGGCCTACTTTGATGCAGAGGATGCGATGCACGAGTACTCGAAAAATATCAGTCTTAAAATTTTGGAGTTTGGACAGGGTCAAGACGAGATAAAAATGAAATTTCTCTATAAGTATCGCAATTGCATCCACATAGAGATTTTGATTACACCAAAATCTAGGTCCACAGAAGAACTGAAAAGAGACTTTTCATTCAAAATTCGTTACTTTGTAGCCAAAGAAATCAAAGGAGAGAGTGTGAAAATTTCTTTGGAGACTAATAAAAAGCTCACCATTCAGACCGTTTTCCCACTCACCGTCGAACTAAAGTTTCTAATTCTAGATAGAAGACTCTTATACTGATTAATTGTTTCTCGTAGATGGAAGCTTGATCTGGGAAGCGGTACTAACCGTGAAGAAGTTAATTCGAACGTCGCAAATCTTCCCTTGGGAACGAACAATTTAGCTCTGGCAAACATCACTCCCATCAGTACCCCACAGCTCTCTCAGAAAATGTGCTTTAGCAATTCTTTATAGATGATGCCGTGATAATCAAGAGTATTAAATCTAATCTGAGTCTTCATAGCGGTTTCATCCAACTCTTACAAGAACCGGAAGCTAAGTATGGTAATTCGAGCAATTCTCAACGTTTTTTGATAAATTATTATCAAATTTTATCAATAGAAATGGAACTTAATAAAGGAGAGCGCTATTGCTCGAATCTCATTGTTCGAACTCTGAAGCCATGTGAAAACATGAAGATTGGTGATCTTGACGTCTACATTAAGAGAATGGATGAGAAAGACATGCCCGAGATAGGTAATTCTCAGCCGTCCATATCGATTATTTGAGAGATATAAACATAGAACCTCTACGAGTGAGTATAAGTCTTCAAGCAATTTCGATCAGACCAAGTGATTTCACCGTGAAATATATCTGTGGCACAGATTGTGTCCTCGGAGACACGATTAAAGCAACCTTGAGAATAAAAAATAACACAAATCTCCACCATAAATTAGACCTCACTGTCGTTGAGAACGATCAATTCTTGTCCCAAGGCCACACGCGCAAGATTGCAGATATTTTCTCTGGAGACGTCGAAGAATTCACTTTTATCTTCTTACCCGTATCTGTGGGAAAATTGAAGTTGCCGCTCGTGATAGTCAAATGTCTTACAATTGAAAATCTCTATCTCCTAACAGAGCAAGATGCAAAAGTCGTGATCGTTACTCCAGCTCCCCAGCTTGCTTAGTACAACTTTTTTGAGTGCATGAACAGTGAGTCAAATAAAGGGTAGGGTAGCTTGATGAGATTGGATGAATTAATATAAACAATAATATATAAATTGCGATCTACACTTCCATGCGTACAAAAAATCCAAACCTTTTTAGTGATTGAATTCAAAAATACAAAAAAAGATATCCTCTCAAATGTTTTGAAATTCATTCCACTAAAACACAACAATATTTTGATGCTTTCAAATTTGGAAATATAGATTGAAATCCTTTTAATAAAATTATCAAGGGCTGTAACAGCAGAATAGTTTATCAATGTCCTTATTGCTCAACCTTTATTCGTTGACTGGCAACGATAAATATATAGAACATCCAGTGTTGGGAGGACTATCATGCGAAGGCACTTATAAAGCATACAGGAAATGTTATGACCTTTTAGGCAAAGATTCATCTGGAATCCCAGTGCATTGCAGAGCGCTCTATGATATCAGTAAGAAAGAATGAGATTTTAACTCTCAACTCATGGATGAAACATAGGTAAAGCATGCTATAAGGCAAGAAATACTCAAGAGTTTGAGGACTGGCTAACAAATAAAATTGCAGAGAGAAAGAAGATCCGAGACGTAATTTTCTGTTTTAGGTTTGTTGCTAAGGTGTTCGCTTAGTTCCTTGTTCAAAACGAATCTGTAATTCCAGAAAAGCAGAAAAAATTCATGGTATATGATATCTACCTGACAGAGGAAGAAGACAGCGCGAAACAAATCCAGAATGAAAAGACGCAAGAATTTTTGCAAAATGAAGGAAAAAAGAATCGCACCTTCTTTTAGCTTGTCATGTCCAGGCTAATTTGGACTTCAGATTTTAATCCTTTGATTGATGCCAAGAAATAGATCGACAGGAAAAAGTTCAATATAATGTCTATAGATATATTAGATGTGTTATTCTGAATATTAGTAATGAGGGAGATTATGTTCTCTTGCAACGGAACAAATAGCAAAAAAACTAAAAAAACAAAGATGATATAATTGAAGTCGTTCAAACATTTCTGATTTTGTAATTTTTATCAATAAGTGGTAACAAAATGGAGATAGATGCTCATTGGAAGGTTTTCAGTGCAGTAAATGTCTTTTAATTGAACCAAAGAGCTCTTTATTTATCTCAATTTGGAAAGGATTTTTTGCACCAGTTATGTTCAACATTCACAACTATTTTCCTTGTGTAACTGCGGAAACTCAAAACGATACTCGATTATATTTGCTCTCTTTGGCTGTGCCTATGTTTTTACTTATTGTGCTTCTGCCGGATAGATTGTAGCCAAAAGCTACAAATAGTCAGGTCTGAAAACAAACGATCTGAAACTGGGAAAGATACCTAAAAACACTTTTCGAAAAAAATTAATTTTATTCTTTCGCAAAATGAAAAAATGGAAGAGACCAAGCCTACAAGCTCTGTTATTGATTGTCAATCCTTTGCTGATTCCCAAATTATGTGACTCACTCAGTATTAATGGATACTGAATTTTAAATAAAATAAATTTGTTATGTTCAGCAACAAGAAAAAATTATTCCAAATCCATCAGAAAAAGTTTCCTTTGTGTTTATAATTGTATGATTCTGAGCTTTCCAAGAACCATTAAGAGAAAAAGAGTGAATTCAGCATTTCAAAGATGAAGAGGGGGCAATCCTTGCTGTTTAATTGCGTTTTGGCCTGATTGCTTTTTATTGTCCTCACTCGTAAGCTTTTTGTATACCCAATTTGCAAATGAATGAAGAAATATATTAAAAGGTTTAGGTAAATCGCAATTCCATCCTATTCTGTGGCTCATTCGCCTAGAATACAAAGAAAGCTGAATAAATAGAATAAATCTTTTCAGAGAATTTGGTTGTAGATAAGTCAATGAGTAAAACTTCTCATCATCATCTACGTTTATGATCGATCTAATTTGCATAGAGGAAGCTATTTACATCCATACATATACATGAGTTATAAAACAACTTGCAAGAAAAAGACAAACGAAAAGTGGATAGCAAGTAACAATTTCAAAAAAAAATGACAACCTGAGGTAGGTTATAGATAAATCCTGGGGAAGCATTATTTGAATCAATCATGAATAATTTTACGTCTATCAAGCGAACGGGGGAGTCTACAAGTAATGGGTATTCATTTACTGGAATCTAAATAGCGTAATCGAACACGGAATCAGAAACAAAATTTATAATCAATTAATACACAAATTTGAATTTGAATAACTTGGAATAAAGAAATGAGCACGAACGATACAAATACTACGACTACGGACCCCACTACCTATGGGATTAATCCAAACGTCGGAACTTATATGGCTTATCATAAGGCCATGGTGGGAGAGCTTTTCATCGTTTTCTTACTTTATCTCGTATTTTCATTCAAATTCCCAAAAAAATATGGTAAGGATCACTATTTCTTTGTCGAAAAATAATTCTTTGCTTCTTCTCAGTTAATGCCGAAGAATCAGGCGAAGGTCAGCAAGGTCAAGGTCCAGACAATCGAGCTCCAGCAGATCCTGTAATATCATTCAGTCATTTTTCTCATCATCAATGAAATGCTAGGTCCCATCCTCTAATAATGATCTCAGCAGCATGACAAACCAATTGCTTATACTGTTCGCACATCACACCATCGGCGTCGGAAGTGCATTTTTCTCTCCATACACGTTTCAACTCGTCATTACTTGGCTGCATCTTCCGTTCGTGATCTTATACGTTCTCCTCAGTAATAAGGACAAAGTGACGCTGTCAAATATCATGCTCATCATTATCTTCTTCATTGACCTTGCTTTAATACTGAGTGGACTTATTGAAAGAGGTGGCGGGACCATGTTTTTCCAAGGCCAAGTCTACAATCCTTATGATGACTAGCTTGAGGAATTTTTTGCACACTGTATAATTTGAGTAAAGAAAAAAAAATAAAAATATACAATATATCTATCTACATACATATTGGTATGATGAAATGACTGCACCTCAAGTCAATAATTCAGATTTCGAATTCTCAACAAATTATATCTTTGAGCAATGGATCTTTTATCAAAAGTCCAATAATATAGTTATGTAATTCGTTTTTCAGTGTGCCGGAATTTTACAGGGCAACAAACTACAAGTTGATGTGAAGCAATTTATAAATCATGTGAGTGAGGGTTTCAGTTTAGAACTTTCTTTCTCCAGAACCAATTGTATGTCGCTTAGTAGCAGCAAAACAAAAAGGGTTTTTCGAAATTTCTCGACTGAGATGATCGTAAATTTCTTCTACCAGAATTTTAAGAAAGTTACAAAATTTCAATGTGAATCTATCAATAGTCTAAAAACTCTTTATACGTTTGATCAATCCCGAGTCTTGTGAGTAACTAACTAATTTCGAAATGAAGCACTTTGCTCAAAGTTCACATATTTTGTCTTTTGATAATTTTTTACAAATACAATCTTGATTTCCAATTTATTTGATTGGTAAACTAGAAGCGCCTCAAAGTATCATCAAAAGCATTTCTCACACTTGGTAATCTCAAGTATTTCTTCACTCAACTAGATTCAGAACTAAATGGAATTAACGTTGATTCTTACTGTTGATTCTAAAAACTAGTTTTAAAGAAGTCAGCCTGCACTCTTGCAGAATAAAAAATAAAATCCAGAAAGCATTCAGGATTATGAATAGGTTTTTTCTATTTTTGACCCTTAGTCAAAATGAATGTGATCCCAAGATCTTTAAAGATAACACAACCACCAAGGAGAAGATTTCTTTCTACGTCTTAATTACCTTCAATCTCCTGCTCCTTGGATTTTCTTGCAAAAATGTCGTGGTTTTATTGAAGAGATTCAGTTTCAGCAAAGCTTCCAGGTTACTATTTTTTAACATTGGAATTATGACTACCATACTCTGTAACTTGATCATGAATTTATCTCAACCCTCTCTTCTCAATAATAGGTCGGCTCGCCTATCAGTTCGATGCAGTTTTTGAGAACTATCTCTCGGTTCCAAACTATGTGTTTTTTGGAGTAAGCTCCGTCGTTTTGTTTGACTCCGTCCTCCTTTCATGTGCTTTCTATTGGTAAGCCTGGGAGAAACAACAGACATAGTTTAACGGTGTATCTTAGGTATTATTCCATGCTATTCATTCGGTCAAGTATGGGCGACTTAATACAGCACCTTCCTTTGATATCATGTGGATACAGGTCTCTTCTCTGCCTGAACGTCATCGGGTTTCTCACGATCTTGTGGATGAAAGTAATAGAGCAAGACTATTACAAATCATCAAGCATTACGGCTATTACTTCGATGGTTGATGGAATTATCTTTGTCATCAGTGCATTTTATCTCTGGAATTTCATCAGAGACTTTCCTGAAATTGATGGCAAATTCAAAGAAAATGTATTACTATTGATTTAACAATCAATTAAATAATATTTCGAATAGATAAAGAGAGGACTTTATGTGGGTTACTGTGCTATTTACCGTTTCGCCATAGACCTCACCTTTTTATTCGATTTCAGCGAGAAATTCAAAACTAATAGCCAAGATCAGGATGATTTCTATTGGCCTTTGTTCATATTCATTTATCTCTTTATTGGAGACATCATTCCGACCTTCTTCCTGCTGAGAGTCTTTGTTGCTCAATCAAAATCATCCAGGCCTGGTACTGTCATGAACACCACGCTCGTAGATACAGGACTTGGACGACAATTGCTCGAGCAGCCTGATCCTAATGATAGTCAGTATAGTATCCACCCCCTATCATTACCGCATTCACAGCAATTGGTTCACAGAACAATGTCGCTACTTCGGTTATCCTCTCGCATTTTAAAAGGAAAACAACAATTTCAGTGGGATGAGTTCAAAAAGTTCCAAGTGGTTTCGTTGTTTTTTGCGGCCGGTAGCACTACAACCAGATTTGAATTCATTTCAAAGCTGAAGGATGTGTATCAAGAAATAAATAGCATGACTGAGAACGCCCTAGAAATTATTTTTGTTAGCTGCGATCCTGATGTCAAGCAATTCGAAGAGTTTTATGGAATGATGCCTTGGGCTGCTCTTCCATTTGAAGAAAAGGATTTAAGGGATCAACTGTTGGAGCACTATCCTTCGAAAGAGTTTCCTGAATTGGTAATTCTGAAAAAAAATGGAGGAATTGGGACAAAGAATGGTAGAGCAGATATCGAGAAATATGGCGCCAAAGCATTCTATAAATGGGTGTCATTAGCTGATTAATTTTTTATTTTTTTGATAGCAGGGAGAGTAAAAAAATCTGCATAACAGATGATTAGAAAAATTTCCAAAGTTATTTTATGATTTAATTTGGTGTACCAACATCATCAGTCAATCAGAATAGAAACGCTACTTATTTAATAAAAATCTTGTTAGATTCTGAGCATAGTTAGAGAAGTTGTTAATTCAGAAAAATGAGGAACGTTATAAAAAAAATTGTATGGCCAGCATAGTCTGCATTGCATTATCATTGAGTTAGAGTTAAATATAATCAGCTTATTTAAGCACCTATGGAAACTAATATCGCTTCATCTCTTCAGGTTGTTAGTGTTAATAGATAAAGCTTCAATGCCTATTTCTAGATGCAATAAATAATTTAAATCATACAATTTGAAGCCCAAAATGGCAATAATATTTTGTTCCTACTTTTCTTCAAGGCGGTTTTATATATTCCTCAACTGTTACACCAAAAATAAAGATTTGATATTAATTACATTGAGTTGCTTATTCCCTCTAACGTGACCATAAGTTAAGCTTACAAACTAATTTCCATCATTAGTCGTATCCAATTAAATCACTGGACGCTCAGACCTCAAGAATAACGACAAACAAATCCTTGTATCAAACTCTCATCTCGCATTTTGGTCCTATCCTTCAATGAAGCAAGTCGAATAAGCGTATTCTATGTTTTAGAAAATTCTCTAAGATAAGCTTGCGTCTAGCATCGGATACCTTTGTCAGAGGTTTCACCCGAATAGCATATGTTGCCTGTTTTAAAGTCCGTTACCTTTGCTGTCCTGTCGTCGGAGGAAGTCACTATGAGGGTATCATCCGCACTCCATCGGATGCATCTAACCCAGTCTAACAAATATTTATGAGTCGGTATCAGAATAGCTAGTCCGAAATTCATCATCTCATTACTTTTGTGGAGGGGAAATGCTTTTATGAGTTTATCCGGAGTTCTTATATCGTAAATGTTCACAGATCCATTCTGTTGAGCTGACCCCAGTAAGTTTCCTTGCTTATTCCATTCTATCCAATTAGAAGCTAGAACATGATTAGAAAAATAAATTGATTGAAATTTCTGCATCTATATACTTCCTTCCAATTTAAGAGAACCTCCCCAGACTGAAGATTGCTTCTCAGCATCAATAATGTCAAGAAATTTATCTGAATACTTCACAGCGATCCATGGGTTACTAGCAATTGGGTTCCAACGACATCGACTTTTAACTGCTGAACCTCCTTTATAGGCAAATATGTTATAAGTATTGGATTCGCTGCATTATGAATTTATTTGAACCTTCACTCATTTCCCGAGTAAACTGGTGATCATTTCTATCGATAGTAGATACAACAAGCAGTCCTTCATAATCTATCGTCGCCATGCACTTACCTTCAGAATCTAATCCTAAACCAGTCACGTGGCCTACAGCAAGAATTATATTGCTGCTGCAGATAATAGACTAGAAAAAACGGAATTGTACTTTGATGAGACGGCTGCCATCTGGCCTTTTTGACAATGTTACAATCAGAGGGAGAGGCAAACGAGAGTAAATGGTATTCG
>ENA-UOTX01002148-UOTX01002148.1-compost-metagenome-genome-assembly--contig:-NODE-2148-length-10538-cov-10.969793_pt1 | contig 10538 bp, 3 predicted proteins | sample MGYA00238143_ERZ746982 | MGnify/ENA primary metagenome ERZ746982 (study PRJEB28758, sample SAMN06268862) | compost metagenome | isolation source: single cell | place: USA: California, Emeryville, Joint... | reverse complement strand
TTCTTCATGTTCAAACGGAAGATGTATTTGTTGGTGCTCACATCAGATATTACACAAGCACTGTATCGGTCAAGTGTATCCGTACGTTCTCCTGTAGGATCGAAATCAAGTCCAGTTATAGAGTTCTCTAAGGTGTAAAAGTAGGAAATGAGCCCCAGTGATAAAAATAATTCATTTATTACCTTCCTTAAGAGTATAATATCGCCAGTTCTATTTCGATTTTCTGGCAAGTTTTACAATACTCTCGTTCTTAGTTGTGGCAACGTTATAGAGATGGTAGGTCACCTTGCCTCCAATAGAGATCGCGCCAAGGATATTTCGTCGAGGATTATAGGTCACATCTCCTTGACCCGTCTCTGCAAAGGAAGGCTATTAGAAAGCTGTTAATAATCACAACCTTGAACTAAGGGTTTTTAATGAATTCAGAGAATTCTTCTCTGTTTTTTTTTTTTGGCATCCCTAAACTACACAAACAGATCTGAAATTATTTCAAGTAGGCTTTTTCAAAGAGATGACAGGCAGGCAGATTCTAAGTTAAAGTGATTATTTAAATCTGTTAAATGAGTTCGAGCGGTTTTATTTAGAGAGAGAATGTTGGAATGAGTTAAAATATAGAAGTATAACAACGTATTTTGTTCGTTCTTCTATCACTGGAATGCCATTATATTTGATTGAGAAAGACAAAGATAATAAACTATCAGAAGAGATCTAATTTGAAGAAATCAGAGGGTTACATATTTATTCCGCAGACTTTCTCTTATAATCAAAAGAATTCTAAAGATTAAGGGCTCTGATTACTATATTTTAACCGGAATGAACATTATTGAAAAACACAATTATTTTTGAAATTAGTTTTTTAACATTTCTAATAAGTTTCAACTTAACTCACACCCTCAAGAAAACCTCAAAAGTGATCGATATAGACATCTTAAACCCATCAGATAAAAAAATTTGAAAGTCAGTAAATATAAATTTCGAATTGAATCTTCTTCTTCCAACCAACACTAAGGATTGCCTTGCCATTCTACTCGTTCTTTTTTTATGTTTCTTCAAGTGCTCTTGGGGGGGGGCAATCAGAATGCTCTCTCTGGAAATTTTCAGTGAATGGTCCCTTTCTTTCTTCTGAAAATCGTTATATTTAAAAATTAGGCGATATTCTTCAGCTGTAGCTTAAGAAAACCTTCAAGGATCTTTTGTTGAGGAAAGAATATGTTGAAATTCAAGCGCCTTTGTAAGGTCATCTCTGATTTAAGGAGAAATCTTCTCTTTTCTTAATATTTTTGGTGATAGAATCTTTTCACATCAGAATATCAAAGCTCGGGGCAAAGAAGGTTCCTAAATATTTCAATCGAATACATAGTAAATACATAGTAAAGTCATTATCTACCTCTGTTTTGACCTTCACTCGAAGGGTTTGACCAATTCTATCTGCTTTATTGCGATGGCATTTATTTTTCCTAATCTTAAGAAGAAATTTCGCCTTAGTAAAACCTCATGTAATATTTTTGAGGTGTGAGAATAGAGATAATAAGAAAGTTATTTATGCAGAGAGGTTTCAAATGTAGAAGAATTCTTTAAGCAATTGTCTTTATGGAATTCAAGCGAATGCGATCCTAGTGATATTTATCAAGAAGCAAAACACGGTTAATCATATGCAGATAAGTTTATTTGATAAAAAGCCCACATGATCAATTAATTTTCGTCTATTTCATTAAAGGAAAAATAAAGTACTCGGAAAGATTCAAATTCATTGGCCAAAAAGCCATGGCAAGAAGGTAGCTTTCATCTTCTTTCTTAGATAGAAAATCAGACAACTATTTTTGTCAACAGCAATAAAAGATTAAACTTTTGGACTTTGAACGGAAAATCCAGAAGGCATTATGGATGAATAGTTAATTGTTATTAACTTACAAGGGCACACTCCAAGTCTCAAACAATCTAAAATTAACAGGCTAACTTAAATGGAAAGAATCTGGAAATAAATGAACGATTTTGAAGGAAAAATTTAATTTTCCTCGCTTATACTTAATAAAGTGCTTGTGAAAAATAGAACACGAATAGGTTTTGTTTTATATAGCATTTTGAACAAGATCGAAATAATAAATTCAAAGACTCTTAATAACCTAACTATTTGATAGCTAGCATTCCATACACACTGACAAACCGATATTGATGAGATGAGATATTAAATGTCATGCGAGGAACTTTTCTATGAGTGATTAGAAGTTGATCACTCGAGCCAGATCGTTCTTTTAGCAGGATCGTTCTGAGGAATCGGAAAACCAATCTCTAGGAAATTCAAATTAAAGGGATCATTTGCTGATATATCTGCTGCAGAAATTTTTTTATTATTTCTTTGCTCATTTTTTTCAATTGATCTTAAATTTCTCAGATACCTCTTTTCTCGTTCTCGTTTGGGTGACAAATCCTTGTGGGTTTTCCCGCTGGTAGAGTGAAATACTCTCTTATTTGAATATTTCTCCTTCCTCATTTCAGCGTCTTTACCAGAATTTTTCAGTTTTTGAGAGATTACAATAATCATCTGACTCAATGAAATAATTGTATTCGTTCCAGTGTTCATTGCTATTATCGAGATAACAGCTTTTCCTTGCATTTCAACTCCAGAGAAATCTGGGTTGCGAATTTGAATAATAGCCAGAGCCGAATTGAGGATCGCTGCAAGTAAGATACATGAGAAATTGAAGAAATGAAGGAACGCGGTTATTTGATTCTCAAATGGGTTGGTTATTGCTGGAAAGATGATGAATGAGAGAACCAATATTACTACCAAGATACATTGCAGCACTGAAATGTTCTGCAGAGAGATAATGAGGAGGATGTAGATTGCATTGAAAGCAGTAATCCAAAATGCGAAGAAAAAATGTTTTTTTTGGGATTTCTTGAAATCGACAAAGAGAAACTCATATTTTTTCTTGAGCCATCTCATTTTGTTGCGCATGCTTGAGCTGCTTTCAATTGATATGGTTCGTGAGGAGTTTTTCTTGTGATTATGTTTATTGTTGAAAATACTCAGCATTCTGAAGAAGCAAATGACAAATAGCACAATCGTAAGCAAGAGCGCCAGACATCCAGTGAAATAACTAATATTTGAGTAGTTATCCAGGAATAAATCCGGTTTAAGTATCTGCAATACTGAGTACAACAATAGACTTTGGAATTTTCCAAAAAGGCTTGAGGCAAAGAAGCTGAACATAGTGACATGTAGTCTTCCCATCATTGAGTGCCTCAATTTTTCTATTCCCATTGAAGATGTGGCGCTAGCGATGAGTAAAAACGCCCCCAAACGTAGCATTGTTTCCGTCAGAATGCCGCCAAAATTGTCAAGAAAAAGGGAGCTAATTTGGTTAGTTTGGAATATCCCAAAAGGAAAGATCAGCTGCTCTGGATCTAAATCATTAAAAGAAGCGATCCAGTTCGGAATATAGGAGCTTGCCATCGCAGGGTAAATATCCGAGGCTATTTTTGAATGATTGATGTTCAGGTATTGCATATTAGCGAGTGATTCGGTTGCAATACGACACATCATCATATGTAATGGAAAACTACCAGAGATCGCATTTGCTATTAGAAAAGATATAGAGGTGACAGGTGAAGCTGCTACAACAATCTTCAAGACTGCTTCCGGAATGTCTGAAACCTTTGTAACACATTGATATGAGCTATGATCAGGTTTGTATTCATATGGACAAACAAGGAAGCAGTATTCTCCTGTAGAATTGCTAAGGCGAAAGTAACCAGGGAGACAAGTAGAACACTCTCCATTTCTTGGACCAGAGCATTGTTGGCATCCAAAATGGCAGTCTAAGTTCCAAAACAATATTAGCAAAAGCTATTGGATATTAATTACCTTCACATTTCTGGCTGTTGATATTTGCAAATTTGCCTACTGGGCACGCAGCAACACAAGTAGATTCGTCTAGATATAAGCTAATATCATTGCATGCAGTGCAATCATCGGTATTGGGGCCAGTGCAGCTCGCACAAGGGTCAGTACAGGCTGAGAATAGCATAAAATTATTCATGAGAGTTAAATTTTTTGAAAGTTACGATAACATTTCGAATCAACTGAATTTGGATAGTGTCCATAGATCGAGCAATTTGAAACACACATACCCAAATATAGGTATGTTCCAGAATAACACTCTATGCACTCATTGGAATTTGTTCCAGTGCATTTTTTGCAGCTTGAATGGCAATTCACGCATCGAGGTGACATAATTAATTGTCCATCTTCAGCACATGGAGAACAAATCCCAGTACTTGAATTCTGCAGATTAGAAGAGATATCAGGCTGTTTCAAATGAGAATTTTTACGTAATAATGTCCATAGAAGCATTCTAAGGCGATTTTAAATGAAGAAGATCAACGTAAGAAATAAGGAGTGATTCTTACTTTGATATGATTGGGTGGGACTATGAAAGAAGTTACTATCATCTGGTGGACTCGCCACACATTTTACATTATCTTGTAAATAGTATCCAGGCGCACATCGCAAGTCGAAATAATTAAAGTTTGGAAGGAGAAACCCTCTCAAAAGGCTGCCTGCACCCGGAGCAAATAGATATTGAATATCAAGCAATATATAGATTTACTTGATGAATCTGGGAAGAGATAACGAGAGCCTTGAATCCAAACAAAATTGAGCACATCATAATATCCTAACCGAGTTTGACTCAACTTGTTAGGGGCTGTCGAATCGAACTGTCCACATAAATCAAGTACAGCGTTATTTCCATTAATGATCGGGTATTTTCCAGCAGAAAAATCACCAAAATAAACTCTGGGAGTAACGTTCCCGTTGACCCATACTCGGATAACAGAGAATCCAACTCCAAGTCCAAGTGGCTGTCCTTGAGAAATTTCGACAATAATACGATTCCAGTTTCCTATACAAAAAGTGATTCTAAAAGTTAAATTGCTAATCTTTTAATTACCACTTAAAACGGGAATGGAGCTGTAGATCGTGGAGTCGAAAAGTTGGTATGAATTTGCTGTCTCAGATATTATAATATTCAAACTTCCGACACTTCTAATGTAGTAGCAAACAATTGAAATGAAATTTGTTGCAGAGTTTCGAATGCTGAAAATTGCTTGGAAGCTTGAACCGAAAGGAGCAGGATATGGATAGAAATCAAGAGCAACTACGAGGCCACTTTGAGAAATTGAAGCATTGAGTGGGAATGAAGCGATTTTCCCAGGTCGACACATCAGTATGTTATAAGGGCCAAACTCCGGAGTTACAGACGATTCTGTCATCGACAATCCTAATGGTATCATAAGAGGATAAAGATATTAAAACCAAGTTTCCATGGGAAGAAATTTCACCTTTAAAACCTATTGTATTTATCCCACCTGCATTCATCGAGCGGTCAACGATAAATGTTCGATTGTTGTTTGTTTGTGGGTCAGAAGCGAAATAAAGTAGATAAAGTTTAGCTATTGATATCATAAAGACAGAATAAGAAAGGTGCGCCAAATTGGATAAATTATACCATTGGTGTCCATCATAGCAAGGTTCATCATTTTCTCTTGCGAATCAGCTAAATAATTCCAATATAGCCTCAAGTATTGCAAATCACAAAAACAGTGATTATAAAATCCATCTCCGCCCCAATACACTCTTGTTGAGCTCAAAAGCCAATGGCAAGTCCCAACACTTCGGCTTTTATATACCACATTCTCTTTTCGATTCACTGAGTCCAGGTAATATCGAATTCCAAAGTGAGAGTTTGTGTCATAGTTCACAAACGCGCTGACGAACATCCATTGGTTCTGTATTGCACTGGATATTTCACCCATCTAAGTATGAATAAGGACAATCATCAAACTAGTAATTTACGTTTAACCAATCACCCCACGTGCCAATTGGGTTATCATTCGATGCAGCCCACAAGAAAGCGCCTTGGTTACTTGTAGAACCGAGGCATGAAAGGAAGATTCTACCAGCGCTCATATCAGTACTTGAAAGCAGTCAGATAAATTCATGATAAAGAATTACGTCGGGTTATTAGAAACTCTGAAGATGGTGTCCCAGCCACCTGAAAAGCCTCTCTTATAAAACCAGGCACTGATCCCATATTTGGTGACGGCGGATCCGCACTGAGGACAAGAAGTAGAGATTTGAGTCTGCTTTTCCGAAGCTGCTGAAGTCACCGACAGCTTGGTTTCTTGCAAATAAATCACGTTTTCTATCATAATTAATCAGATGGCTATTTTTTTGAAGAGAAAAGCTACGCGTCGAAGTCAATTGGCAAAGTAATAGGAAAATTGCGATCGCTATTAGTGGGTATTGATCGGGCTGTCTATTGATGAGCATGCTACAAATTGAATTTTGTATCGATTGTTTCAATAAATTAAATTAAATTTCAGTCAGGAGGTGTTTACTAAGTTTTTGTTTTTTAATGAAATGTCATATTTAGTTTGAAAACAATGATTATCCTTCTCTAAATTAATAGAAGCGCATGATATTAAAGATGAAGGCTTCCAGCATACGCTTCATTCTGACTACTCGATTTCTTTCTGCTCCCTGCAATTCAATTTTTCAAATTGAGCAGAATTTCGTTCAGTTAAAGTTAACTCTAAGGCTTTTCAACGTCGTAGTTCCAGATGTGCTCATTCTAAGGGATATTAAGAGTGAATATGCTTTTGTGCACTGAACCAAAAAAAAAGGGTTCAAAAGCTGGTGTAATTTTTTAATTGAGATTACTTTTTTGAATTCTTTATTTTATTCCTCCTTATTTCACTCAACTCGTGCCGATTTTGCTGCTTCCTAATCGCGTTTCGCTTAAACTCTCGAAAGTAGGCTTGTTTTCAAAAGCTGGTTTGGCTTTTGAAGGTTCGTGAAACGATAGTCAATTCTGTGGGTTTATTCGATTTTAAAATTTCTAAGAAATCATTAGATGCGAAATATCTTCCTGAGAAATCCATCGGCTCCAGATGAAAGAGGAGATAGCCTCAATTGCTCCGTTACCATGGAAAATTTTGAAGAAAAAAATTCTAATTTGTGATCATTATTTTTTCATTCCTATGCAGTTTTGCTTCTGCCTCAATGTCGAAGAAAGGACACCAGTAAAGGAGACGGTAGGCATTTAGAAACTTTCCTTTAGGAGTTGGATGAAAGTTCAGCTCGAAAAGCTAAAGTTGATTCAATTCATCGCCGAATCTCAAGTAAATGGTTCTCTTGAATTCACAAAGCTATTCTTTTCATTCAAAATCTATCATTTGCCTTGAACTCTGCTCCGAACGAGGTAAACTACGTCCAAATGGGTTCCATACAGATTGAATATGATTAAATTTCATTTCAGTATAATTTATTATGGGTCAATAAACCCAATACACCCTCACATGATTCATAATTTCAAATGCTGCATAAAGTTAGTATTTCCATGAAAAAGAAGTCAAAAATAAAAAATATTTTTTGTACAAGAGATTAAGAAGTTGGAATGAACTCTGATTGGTGAGGTAAAGGTACGTGCGCAATATATATTATAGCAATTCCTTTTCGGCCAGTATCACTTTCTTTACAGGTGCAAATTTCAGGCTGAAATACTCTCTTCGAAAATACATGCGGTTTTTTCTTCATTATCTGAATAATATTTGTTATCAATAAATCATTTTTGGTTCTACATGATTTGAGAGGCTTTCTACGAACCATCTTCCTAAGCTCAAACTTTAAGATATATAGATATATGAATTAAGAGAATTCTATTTATCTAATAAAGTAAACTCTCTCGATCTGAGTGCTTAACAATCGAAAAAAGAAACTAAACTGAATAGGTCTTCTCGATTTTTTTTCCTTCTTCTTTCGAAATCTTATCAATGCAAAGCATCTGCGATAATACGCGCGCTACTTTCATTCGAAGAAAAAATTCTGCAATGCTAGATTCGAATCATAAGAATTCCATATGCTTGAAATTAAAAATTCCCATTTGATTGGAAAGTTGAGATCTTGCTCTTGCGTTATTATTTTTAAGTTTCTGAAAGTTAATTCCTTCTAAACGAAAATCGGGAATGTAATTTGATAATGTACCATTGGTACAAATCGAATGTTCTCTTTCATCGTCCGTCTTCCTTTACTCCTGTATTTTGGGTTCAGTTCATCATGCAAGGAAATATTTAATATATTTAAAGCATGATAAATCAATATACTGTATTTCATCTGTCATTTGAGTTCGATTAAAGGAAATGGAAAACAAAATATACAGATTACCAAGTAATATACTGTGGGTTTATCCAAGAAAATGAATGTTTTCTATTCCATAAATTCTATTTGAAAATAATTCAAATTATTAAAATCCTTTATATTGACTTATCATTCTCAATCCTATCGCCTATTAGACTTTCAAACTGCGAGAGAGGGTTGGGAGAGCAGTTCCTTCTGCTTGGTTTTTTCCTCTTCTTCTTCTGTTTTTGTTTTTGTTGTTTTTTACTTTCGATGGCAATGGGAGGGGTTAACATTTGTTTGAGATTTGAATTTGCTAATATTGCTCGCCATTTTTTCTATCTTGGCGAGAACTTCGTTCTTTTTAAGCGTATTCTTGCTTCAGCTTCGAATATCGTACCCATTCAATATTGTCACATGTACTTTATTCGTAGGATCTTTGGGAATTGCTAATGCTAAGCTGCAATTCGAAAAAAATAAGAACTCGTGGGGTTTTCTTGAATGAATTGTTATTTGGGAAAAAAATGCAAATTACTAACAATATTGTGGGTTTATCAAAGAAAATGACTGTTTTAAACTTCATAAATTCTTTTTGAAAAATTATTTCAAATCATTAAAATCCTTTTTCTTGACTCATCAATCTCTGTTAGACTTTCAAACTGTGAGAGAGGGTTGAGAGAGCAGTTCCTTCTGCTTGGTTTCTTCTTCTTCTGTTTTTATTTTTGTTGTTTTTTTTTTTTTATGACATCGGTAGCAATTCCAACTTACCATTTTGTGCTAATATTGCTCACCCTTTTTCGATTCTGGTGAAAATTTCGTTCTTTTAAAGTGTATTTTTGCTTCAGCTTCCAATTTTGTGGCCATTCAAAAATTTATGAATTCAATTCATTTTAAGATATTTGGAAACTGGCAATATTTCTTGGATGAGATCTGAAAAAAAGAGAGAGGCCTTCGGAGTTTTCTTGAATCGCTGTAGTTATTCTAGGCCCTCCATATTGCTGAAGAGTGATTTCCTTTCGAAAAACTCAGTTTTCGGACGTATTTCTTGAAGGTTGACGGAATATTAAAATTGTCGAAATGGCTCCTTCGAGATCCCTTTAATGTACCATTCCGAGTTCAAATCAAGGTATTTCTTTTCTTTCAAGTCTCGGTATTGAAGTAATAGATAAAAGCACATGAAACCGTCAGGAGGTTATCATCTTTAGTTGTTAAATTAATAGCTTCCTTGAAAGCAAGCTCCTTATTAATAGGAGCAACCTCTTTTCCAGAGATAGAATCAGCGTATTCGTGCAGAATTCAAATTTACTTGGATCTGCTAACAGTACTTGGCGAAACATCGAGGGCGCCCTCATCCTTTTTCAAGGACTTTGTTATCCAGATGATTTTTCCCTTTGCTTGCTGTTTCACTTGTTCGTCGTTGGTAAGTGATCATGGACTTTGAGAGTTGGGTCTTATTTATTTTTCGAAAATAAACACCCGAATGTGCTAACCAGATCAGATTTGTACTTTTCGAATAATTGACTGAACGTTTAAATCGCATGTCATTGAAGACCTTTCGAGACTCCCATCATAATTAATCCATTGCAGAGATGGTTAAAATCGTTGAGGTTTTAACGTATCTAATTAAAAAATAGCCATTAATTTGCCTCGAGAAATGGAAATTATGCAATATTGTTAAGGAAATGAAAAAAAGTTTTCATAGTTAAATTGAGAAGTCTGTAGTAATTAGCAAAAGAAGACTATTAAATCATATCGCCTTGAGGAAGGGTAACATTTCTTATCTAGTTTAAGTGATTTTCTCAAATTTCAAATCGCAGTGTGAGATGAAACACTTGAAAAATCAAAAATCGCTCTCAAATTTTATTAAATAAAAAAATCTGCAAAAGCTCAATCCTTTATTCCTGCAGATCTTCGTTCCGTAGCAGTTTGCTGTCCAACACGCCGCATTGAACGTCTACCCTCTGTGGTACTTCTCAAACTCCTCAAACGAGAACCCACAACACGACAGATTTTACTCTTCACAAGAGAAAACCGAAGATTTTATCATCGCTGATGAAATCAGCAATTTCCACGAAAGAAATTTCGCAGACAAGAGGAAACTCAAGGTGATCGGCGGGAAAGGCGGAAATAGCTGCATTAGTTTCTACCAAGATCGAGTTGTGAGATCCGGAGCTCCAGAAGGAGGCGATTTTTATTTCCGTGCGTCAAGGAGCTTACAAGATTTGCGAAATTATCAAACGGCTTGAGTTTAGAGGTAATTATGGCAAAAACGGTAGAGCCGGAAATAGGATGAGAAAAGACGGAGCGATATCTATTACAGCGTACCAATTGGGACCTTGATCGACAACTGCGTACA
>ENA-UOTX01002147-UOTX01002147.1-compost-metagenome-genome-assembly--contig:-NODE-2147-length-10552-cov-9.478091_pt1 | contig 10552 bp, 7 predicted proteins | sample MGYA00238143_ERZ746982 | MGnify/ENA primary metagenome ERZ746982 (study PRJEB28758, sample SAMN06268862) | compost metagenome | isolation source: single cell | place: USA: California, Emeryville, Joint... | reverse complement strand
GGCTAAGGTTGCGGAATATACGGAAGTTTTCCGGGCTTTTCTCAGCTCGACTCTGATCAAAGCATGAACGTATTCAACTCTCAACCATGGGAACCGTCACCCGTTAATTTACTCCTATTTTCTCGTCAGATCGGCAGTGAAACTGCGCATCTGATGGCCATTCCCAGACTCGGTCTGGAGAATTCGTCTTCTTGCTCCACTTTTAACCTGCAGACCTTTCTAGATCTGGCCAACAGTTTGCGTAAAATTCGCAATCTCACGGCAGGATTTATAATCACAATTATTGCTTTTCTGGGCATTAAGCTGGGTATGCTGGTGTGCATCTTCCTTAATGAAGAACACTCGAAACGTATTGATGTTCAGATGATACTTTATGTAGAAATTGCATTTGGCATACTGATTGGAATATTAGCGATCTCTCCGGCTGCTGCGACAGCGACTTGGAATGCAGACTTCCAGAATTTCCGAGCAGATTACTCGCTAATGCCAGGTTTGAAATGTTTTACTGACAATAATGCACAGCAAATCTTTGACGACTTTCTTCATGCATTTTTCGTGGCAGCTCATGTGGCTAATCTGTGGGTCGCTTTGACCGTTGTGACTTGGGGTTTATTAGCAGCGATTTCCGTTTGTGGTAGTATTAATAAACTACGCATTAACAGATTCTTAAAGAAATAATAGCACTGCCGATCTTGTGTCATATACATACATGCGAGTTGAATTGTATTTTTTAAGAGGGATTTATTTGACTTTGTAATTAGCATGTAACGGTTGGAAGAGTACATAATAATAAAAGTACAGACAAGAGAAGACTCTTGTCTAATTATTTCTACATTGATATTGATAAGTAAAACGAGTGGATTTTTAGCTGTATAACAGTGAAAGTGCTTTCTATAGTGAGCTTCTAGGATATTATTAATCTTATTGTTGTCAGTCAATATCAGCTCATCATTCGGGATCTTTTAAGATTGTAATTTGGGAACAAAAATCAGGAGAGTTAAGTAAAGCTTTTGCGGAGCGATGAGCTAAACTTGAATGATAGAGTTTTGCAGCCCGGCCCCGGTATCCTCTGCTTGTTGAGTAAATCACTTCATATCTGACACTAGCTAGTCTATGATTGGGAATTTCTTCCCACGTTTCACTAATCAAAATGAGAAAACGATGCTGGTGGTGTTGCCATCGAGGTACTTCAATAATTTCTTACTTAATGCATAGAATATTATTTTTAGGCTTCAAGCTATAACATGATAAGGGATAGGCTGATGAAAGTTCGGGTGCTCGAATGTTCCTTAATCACTCTACCTGGAAATGAGTTACTAGTCTACTGGGCTAAACTCTGTTTCTAATAGGGAGATACTTAAACGCCAAGAATGAGGCTATGAAGCTCAAACTCTAGCGGTTTGGGCCGGGCCTTTAAACACAACTTGAAATTTATCATAGAGTAGCAAAGCAATCGCACTAAAGCAGCTTCTGGTCATATACATGGATGCTCCTCGATAAAAAGGTTGTATTCCCCCATTAGTGTACATCTTTCTCACGATCTCGATCGTCCCACATCCTGTATCTAAACTGTTAGGATTAGTTCTTGCAGGTATCACCCTTCTTCTCACAGCATCAATCGGATAAGATACAATATTCGACAACTGAGTGGTAGCAAGAGCTACAGCTACCTTTGTAATTAAATAAGAGTCTTCATTAAGAACGAACTGTTTTGCAGTGTGATAGCCTCCAAAGAACCACCCTCTGTACACCATTACTCCAAATATAGCTATCCCAAAGCCTGTGTATAGTCCTCTGATACCACTCTCCTTCAAAATCCTCGCGATGCCTTGAGGAATAGTTTTAGGAATATCTTCTTGGTAAGAGAATTTAAAATTTTGATGAACTTTTATTCTTCCTAAATCAATGGGTGATGTTAGCAAGTAGGTCGAAGCTCCAGCAGCGCCTCCTGCGGCGAAATTTCCACTTACAGTTTTCCAAAAGTTTTCTTGTTTGGATGATGTAGGTATTCTAGGCAGAAACAGGCTTCTATAGAGGTCGTTAAAGGCAAAGTTGAAACCTTGAGCAGGGGCATAGTATGTAATCGTTTGCCGATTGACCTTTCTCCCTAGAGTCCGGAATATTCCCTCCTCTTGAATGATCCGAATGAATTGAGGTAGCTTTGGCTTCTTGCTGTCGAATTCTCTTAATTCTTTTCGAGGGCCTATGCATATCAGGAGAGGCAATTCCACTGGGGTCCAGAGGATCTTAGCACCAATGGCCGATAAGGCACCCAATCCAAAATTGGAAGCGAAATCCATATTTTTCTGTTCAATGATACTAAAGAAGTAAATTAAAATTAATCACCGGCTCAATGTTTTGAATTTACAGGCGAAGTTTTCTGATCTCAGAAATATTGATAGCATTCTGAAACTATTATTCACAACTGACGTTATTTGAGAGAATCTGAATTCAGGCACATAAGCTGTTCAAATCATATAACATTCACCTAAAGGTGTTTCGAAATATTTCCAATTTTCAAATATGAGATGAGAAATTCGATTGAGCATAAATACTTCGGTTTTTGGATTATTTTCGGATTGTTTAAGTTTACAGATTGAAAATGGCATTATGATTGCCATAGAGGGAAAAAACACAAAGAATGAAACAAAAAAGAGAGGCAGTTTTGGAAGTCCTCTGAAATAAAGAGTCAATAAAGAACACAACAAAGGCACTCAATCGCAGGTTTTCGGACAGTAGAAGATTAGTAATACCTACTAGCAGGAAATGTAGTACTCATGAAAGAGAAAAGAGCTACATCAGCTGTCCAACAAATAACCTAAATCGCGCATCCATGAACCCTAGAGCGTCTATGCGTTTAGAATCGTTTGCTGACTTAAATTTCCTATAATCAGCCAACTTATCCTCGAGAAGAAATTACATATTGACTGAAAATTGAAGTTGTTCAAATTTAATTCTCTGAGTTGTCCTTATGAATTTCTGATAACTTCATTAGATTTATTAATTACTCTGTGAATTTCTATAACTTGAGTGCCGTCTGAATTTAATGACAGCAGCCTCTATTCGGCATTTTTAACTTACTCTTTATCCAATGCATAATAGGAATTACGAATTCATTCACATAGTCCATTTCATAACAACATAGAGAAGATATTCAGCCACCAGCATCTCAAATTAGATTGCCAGTACATGATATTAATTAATAATTGATAACTAGCCTTGATCAAGGTCAGTTTTGCAGACAGGACAGCGAACGCTCCTCTTCAACCAGTGATCAATGCATCCCCCATGGAAGACGTGCTTGCACCGCAATTGTTTAATGTAAGTTCCTAATGTTACATAAAATAAGATTTTCGTAAAATACACTTCCCCACCAAGTTCGAAGTCTGAGAGACAAATAGGACACGTATGATTTGCTTCCTCAACTTTAATTTTTTTAACCTGCGCGATTTGTTCATTGCTGAGACCTGTTGCTTCCTCTTCCTCAAGCGTCGCTAGTTCTTGTTCCTTGTTACATTATTCAGAGCTGACTTAATGCTAGTTAGAGTTACAAGAAGATCATGGAACACGCTTGGGTCCATTCTGAAAGGCACATTATAAAATCCTAGGTAGATTGTCATGTAAAGCCACAGAGAGCTTGAAAATACCCCAGGCGTCCTCACCGATGAGAGCACCATTTAAAATGTAGTCCCATTCGTTGTTCCAATCAATGAAATTCAGATTATATTGTCCATTAGCAGCCCCATGGATAGGTCGATTATCCTTGAATAGTATAAAAACCACTAAAAATAAATCAAGATAGTGACTCTTACTGCAGTGTTGTGCCCTTGAGAGTTTGCTCCTCCTATTTAGTAGAGTTAGCTTGACTAGCCTCTCATAATTTGTAATACCTGGGATATTGATATGATTCATTTCACCTTACTTAGCAATATATTTTTGTCCAAACTTCTTGGAATACTGAATCTTATTTGCAAATAAAGAACGATTAAAATTCGAAGCTCTCTCTGAGCGGAAACTCTCAACATCATAATAAGCTTCGAAAAAAATCCAGAACACATAGACTAAAGCGCTATAATTAATTCCTCTTCAGTCATGCAAACTTTTGATCACCTCTTGTTTGAAAGAATAAGCATAAATAACTTTTATATAAAAAGCAAAGTCTAATATAATATTAATAACATGATTCATATTTAAGGTTTGACACTTTTCTTTTCATCAGAAGCAGCAAACATCATTAGACCACACATTGAAAAAAATTAATTCCTCATGAGGTAATTAGCCATCAAACCATTCAATTGGATAGGAACTCACCTAATGAGACTTGCCTCCTTCTCTTAGTAGTATTCGCTTTGATGTTGTCCATAACAGGCCTATGCATTATCGGAGACATTACCGGAGACGGTAGTTCATTCTGTTCTCGTTGAGAAGTAATTAACACCGAATTTTGCGATGTATGCCCATGTTTAATAAGCAAGGGTGGCAGCCTGTTGCTCAGCGAAATCTTGTTCGAAATAAAGCTTGGCTGCTCTTCTTCGAGAGGAATAGGACCTGCTTTTCTCAGACTAGATATGATCGTAGAAAGCTCTGGGTTAATCGAACCGCTAGGTCTATTTGAAAAATCTGGAGTTGATCCATCTTGCTGCTTCGAAGGCAAAACGTCCTTCAGCTTGAGTATTTTACAAAGGTCGATGATTCGATCTCGCTCAGATTTATTGAGAAAAGACTCCTGTCTTTGCTGGAAGGCTGTTGGTCCAGGACTCGGCTCATATTTTTTCATCACGATTTTAAATTTGCGCTCTAGATTTGCTTTTTGCATCGCAAAAACGCTGGTTTTCGGTGTTAAAAACGTCATGAGATTAAGTCCGTCGTAGTTGTACTCCTTCTTAAATCGATCTTCAACCTCAAACTCCTTGAAAGAAGCGTGTCTTAAAAGTGATGCCTCACTAAGATGCCTTGAGATCGTCTTTTTAATATCGATTTGCTGCTTAAATCCTTCAGCCTTATGGAAATAAGCATCTTTCGTCTCTTGCTCTATTTTCTCATATTGCTCATTCACGGACAAGCTCTTAATCTTTCTGTGTCTTTGAGAAATCAATTTGCTATCACTCTCTCCATTCCGTCCCTCAGCGTCCTCCGCATTGTTGTCGCCAGCGTTCACCACTGGTACATTCTTGGGACTTTGCAAAGCAAACGATTTAGCACCAGTTTTTGGGGAGGCTATTAGGATGTGCTTGCTTGGACTTGCCACTGGGGATTTTTCGATTGAATTTTCGTTGTTCATGGGTCGAAAATTGAAATTAAAATGAAATTTCTTAATGTTTGTCTGTTTAACAGGGGTTATTGCTGATGATAAATCTGTTATTGAAGAAGTATTATTGGAAGCTTGATTTGGAGTTGGGCTGGTGCTATCGTTGAAGCTGCTGTTTCTGAAGGCGATTTTGAGTTCACTCTTCTGAATAGCTGATAACTTCTCAGCTATTTTAAGCTCATGTTTCAGCATTTGGAGCATGACTTCTTCAGTTCGAGCTTTCTTTGCAACAATCATTTCCTTGACCTTCTCTTTTAATGCTCGGTCACTCATGATATTACTATACATTTGCTATTCATACAGAATAAAAACCTTTTAGTCAATGGAGGAACCGTATCACACTAACCTTATAAGGGATTTCAAAGACTGAGGCGCTTGCCGAGGTCACGGTGGCGGTTTTGGAACGCGGAACGCGAGTAAAAAGCTCTTCAAATCCAAAAAGGCTACCTTGACTGAGAACCTCAAGCTGTATAATGTCTTTTTTACAACTAGAATATTATTGAATTGATTTTACTCGAACTGGTTTCTGCGCTTTGGCATGTTTCTTCAGCAGCTTATGATCAAGGGGACTCTTCAATCCTTGCAAGTTAAGCTCTTTCTTGAATCTTTCGGCCTCGCGATTGTTGGATATCTTAGTTACCTTAATTTTTGTCAAGAAAAATATCAGTTGAACTCCTGTTTCAAAGTTTTTTACCTCGACTTCACCATTTCTGATGAAATAAAATTTATCTGAGGCCTGTCCTTCTTTGTAAAAGACGTGTCCTCGAGGATGGGTCTTTTCGACAAGTTGAAGGTAAATATTGGTCAACTCATGCGCTGGAAGGTGAGAAAATAAAGTATTTTCCTTTAGAATCTTCAAATTTTCCTCATCCAATCTCTCGTATACACTAACTATTCTCATGTATGTTATCAACTTTTTTTAATGGCATTCCATATATTACAAAGTAATTGGTTGTAATCCGCTCTGCTTAGCGTGCAAAAAACCGTTTCTGTTTTACACACAACTGTTGCCGTCCTTATCGATTGAAAAAAAAATGAGTATTTCATTCCTTCAATAGCTAATTTACCTTCTAACTCGGTGCTGAAGAGCGATTTCACCAAAAGAATCGCCGACTTTTAAAGTCTTACTGACAAAAAAACTCGGGTAAAATTCCGAAAGCTTGTGCAGTTTTTGATCTTCAGTATCTTCTGCCTCGAAAAGGGATTCTGTTTTAACATGCGATCTTTCGCCCCACTCTTGCGGAGTCTCAGTCGGCTGTTCTCTTACAAGGTGTTTCTGCGGCGTTCTGTAAAACGGCTGTTTTTCTGAACAAAAGAATGAAATTTAGATAATCCAGAGGCCATAAGCTACCTTTATTAATGGTTTTGGCGTTCTCGTTATTTTGATCTTCATTATTCTTTGGCTCCGAGGCGGGTTCCTCTTGATTTCGTTTCTCGAGCAATATATAAACTTCTCCTTTGATAATAATGTAGAATAGATCGCCCCAGTCACCTTGAAGAATATATATAAATTCCTCATGCCATTATAACAAATGGCTTACCTGCTTCGAAGACCCTTTCACCAGCTGAATAGGTATCAACTGCCAACCTGTTCATTAAGCGATGGGTTTGCTCTTCTCCGATCTCCTGCTCGATTTTTTCGAAGAAGCTGACGTGGTTAAAAGCTTCTCGCATAAATTTCAATTCATCAACAGAGCGCTTCGTTGGTGGTTTGTCGAGTATGGCCAATAATAGCTGCAGTATTCGAAATAAATGAATTGTATTTAGGGAAGAGTTGGAATTACTTCGAGGTGAAGACGTGATTCTGCTATATCTACGCGAGTGCTCTTTAATATCTCTGAGGTAATAAGTGTGGGCCTTTCATTATTGCCTCTTCTTTTTTCGGTAAATACTTTGTTGAATTCCTTAGCTATAGTGTCATCTCTCACTGGAGAAGTGTTGCCTGCTCCAGGTGATTTTTGGCCTGAAAGAGATTGTAACAGATCCATGTATTGAGTCAGAGTTGTATAAAATTTTATTGAGACGATAAGAGTTTCTAAATTTAATGGTTATTTTGGATTGTCTGAATCAACCCAAATGGTGTTACTATGGATGCATTCGAAATCGAAAAGCTGTTGTAAATTTGTTTCTTATTCAAGTTGATCAGCTCAGCTAATGTGGCCGTGGCGTACGTCCATTTGTGCGGTAAGAAAGACCAGAAACTCCTATGGGCCAATTAGAATAATTCGGGTTGAATCATATTTTCTTCTTTAGAACAACCCAGATTGATGCTTCTGGGAGGCATTGTGATGGAATATTTCTAATTCTGATTATTTGTTAAACATATTAGTTGATGAGAGGATCTATTATTGTTTTAATCTCATGTGCTAACTCTAATTAATATTTCAAAATCAATTCTGTCGAATAATTTAATTGAAATTTTTGAAAATGATTTCTTGGTTGTAAAAATTCCGAAAGTTATAGTGGTAGTGGTCATGGGTTGGTTCAATTTTATTAGTAGTTGGTAATTATCTGCCTTCTATGAGTTTCGAGTTTAAGTTTTCAAGAACTACTCGTAATTTATCGTGTAACGACTGAAAGTATAGGTGTCATTATGTTTTGATGAGACCAAAGTTAGGTGTATTCTGGTCGATGAAGAATCATTTTTGATTATAATGAAAAGTTGCTAGTAAAGGTATTTCTTGATGGAATCAGATGAAGTAGATAAAAAAATTGCAGTTTTATAATTGTGCCAGGCTTGAAATAATTAATTTAAGAAAGTTTAGACAAATAACAAAAAAGTTTTCACATTAAGAAAAATACTTTACTATCACTAACTATTTTTGAAAGAACTGAAATTAACTAGTTGACTATAATTATGTCACACGCCGCTCACCAGCAAGCAAATCAAAAGATACTCTTTCCGAGTAGTTATAAATAAAGAATCTTTACAGTATGCTCCTTACTTGTACAAATACTAATGAGTATTAGATAATTATAGTATTTTCGAAGTTAGTTCAATCATTCTACCACAAGTATCCATGTTTAATATCGCAAGTTGAGAGCATTATTGCAGTAGAAGGAGACTATCTCTCAATGGAACACAGAAAGTCTGATGTGCTATTTCATCATCAAGAAAATAAAATCAGCCCCTCTTTCCTAACAAAAAAATAAATAAAATCATGCCCCCGATTGTTATACTTTTTCGTTCACCAACTTATTTTGACACTGCATTTAATCTCTTCACTGAATGCAAGGAAATGTTTCAGTATTGGCACCGATATTTTCCATTGACGAAATCCCAACTTCAATCACATTTAATTTAGATGACAACAGCTCGTTCTCAAACCAAGGTTTTTCCTATTAAAAGAAGGGTCATGTTGATTTAACATGCGGATTTGTTTTATCTCAATGAACCCACCTCTTGGTGAATTATAAAGTACGAAATTTTTCTACTACAGCTACGAAGAGTGGTTTGTCTTGATTGTCAACAATAATTTCAGCAAATTTTTGTCTCGTTTCTTCAACGTGAATTGACTGCTATTTCTCAGTTTTCATTAAGCTTCTACTTCATCATAAAACATGAACTTAATCTAAATCACATTGAATTGATTTTATTCAATTGAAAAGAATCTAAAAACGTCTCCTTTCAACTTTAGAATTATCTGCTGCTAAACACTATTGCTTCACTTAACTCAGATATCCTCATTGTAGCAATCTATCATCTCTCTAAAAAGAACAATTTTTCCAAACAATGATCGGATTCAGATGATTTCAGGTGATGGGTATTTGCAGGATTGCGAAATGTATTATGCAATAGCAACAATTTCAAGATCTATGAATAAGCTCAGACTCTACCCTCTAGTAACCGAACTTAGCAAGCTTTTCTCTAATAGCCTTGAGTTCAGGAAGTTCAGTGGCCTTTCTGGTTTTTCTGATTTTGTCGAGCTTCTTTTCATAGAAAGTGCGGGATTTGAGCTTTCTCTTCTCCTCGAGCTTTTCAACGAGGGCTTGCTTCTTCCAGCCGACGGCATGGGCCAAATCACCCAAGCAGCAGTATTTTCTGTGATTCTTCATTCTGATAACCTTAAGGGCATCAGGGATGACTTTTCTCTTCTTGTGGTCATATGGTGGTGGGACGCCCTCGAAAGTTTTTAGTCTTGCTGTTGAAAATTAAGCAAAAAGCAGCGATTGGTTGCGATTACCTAATGAAGCAGCACCTCTTGGGGTCTTGTGTGGCATCATGCCTCTGATTGCTCTCCAAACCAATCTAGATGGAGCTTTCCAGTGAACAATACCTCTTCTTGGGTTGTGGAGCATTCTCTTCTTCAAGAATTCGGAGTACATGACCTTGTGTCTGTAAAGAGAGCCTGACATCAGGATTTTCTCGCATCTGACAATAACAACTCTCTGGCCATTGAGAAGCTCCTTAGCAACGATGGAGGCGAGTCTACCGAGAAGGTGTCCCTTTCCGTCAACGACGATTTCTTTCTCAAACATTGAAATCCTATTCTATCTTTTTTAGGCTGCCTGCTTTACTTAATAAAATAAGTATATATCTATTTAAGGAAATTGATCCTATTTAGATCCCCTTCAAAATAAATATCTATTTAAATCATGTTGTTTTCAAAACATGTGTCTTAGATTAGACAGTCCTCGTCGTGTTATGAGCCCTAAAGGGTATAATTCTCTCAAAGGCAAGGTAGTCCTACTGCGTGGCGTGAGTGTAGAGAAGCAAATTTCAAGTTCATTTCAAATGAACACAATCATCAGCTAATCGTTTAAATCGTGTGACAATTCGCATCAACACTCGTTTGATAAAAAATCGTGCAATGTTAATATCAAATATTCATGATGCTGAATGTATTCCGCTGCTGTAAGAGCGGGAAGGCGTTTCACGTTGAATATAAGAAAAGGAAATCTAGATTCAAATTTTTTAATCGATTTTATCCATATTTGCTTAACACATCAGGCGAGTGTTTTCTTTGTTAGACAAATTTGTGAAAAATACGAGAATTTTTGCTATGCGTCCTTATTTTATGCAGCTAAAACTGCCACCTATCGTGGCTTTAACAAAGATTCATATTGAGCCTACGAAACCTAATGAGTGCCTTTAGGAGTTTCAGCAGGAGTGTCCTGAACTGCTCTCTTAACAGCTTGGAAAATAGGTTGGGTTTCCTGTCCTTCAGTTCCTTCAGGAGCAGGCTCACCTCTGAAAGTTCTCTTGAGCTTGAAGGTTGGTGGTCCCCAGGACTTCTTGAGGTA
>ENA-UOTX01002144-UOTX01002144.1-compost-metagenome-genome-assembly--contig:-NODE-2144-length-10572-cov-17.204192_pt1 | contig 10572 bp, 5 predicted proteins | sample MGYA00238143_ERZ746982 | MGnify/ENA primary metagenome ERZ746982 (study PRJEB28758, sample SAMN06268862) | compost metagenome | isolation source: single cell | place: USA: California, Emeryville, Joint... | reverse complement strand
ATTAAGCTCGGAAGACCACAGGAAACTCTTAATTATTTCCAGCAAGCTCTTGCTATACGAAAAAAGCTCTACCAGGGTGATCATGATGAACTCTTACAATCATTAATGATGATTGGTGTTACTTTACAACAATTGGGAAAGCTAGAAGAAAGTGTTGAGTATCTGATACAAGGTGTAGAAATGAAAAAAAGGATCTCTCATATAAATGATCATCCCTCGTCAGCAATCATTATGAATAGTATAGGTACTGGCTTACAAAAGCAAGGGAAACTTCAAACTGCTTATGATTATTTCAAACAAGCCTTAGAAGTTCAACAAAGACTCTACCCAGAGGGACATCTTAATACTGCAACCACTTTAAGTAATCTGAGCTCTGTACAGGGTTCTCTTCAACAATTCCATGAAGCACATGATTCAATGCAGCAAGCCCTTGAAATTCAGAAAAAGATATACCAAGGTCCTCATCCTACTCTAGCAAGTGATTTAAACTCGATGGGCATTGTCTTAATAGGGCTTGGAAAATATGATGAAGCTCTCGACTTTCTCAACCAATCGTATGAAATGAAACTGAAGTTATACCCCAAAGATCATATTGTAATTGCTCAATCACTAGGTAACATTGGGCAGGTTTGCCTTTTACAGAAAAGATTCTCAGAAGCGAAAGATTATCTCAAGCAAACCTTTGAAATCTACATAAAGCATGCACCTATTGACCACCCTATTGTTAAAATGGTTCTAGGCGGGTTAATCGAGTCTTTAGAACAGCTTGGAGAAGCTGATGAAGCGAATAAATATCGCAACTACTAGAAATAATTTCATAGACAATAGTTGAGTTATTCTATCTTTATGAATAAGAATTATGATAAATGACTTGAATTTTACCAAAACTATCATTAATAAGTTTTGTCACGAAAAGAAATGTGGTTCTCTTTTCTGCAGATTAAATGAAAGCTCATTTCTCCCGAAATAAACCAAATATATCCATGAAGATATTCAAAAAAAAAAAGAAAGTAAAAAAGCCCTGATCTTAACAAATTTGTTAAATTGTATTGATAGCTACAATGCCAAGCTTTCTTCCTTGGGCCGATAGATGAGACTTTAATGAGAATCTGAGGTTTGATTCTGCTGCTTCTTCCAGATCGCCCACCCATCACATAGACATTTCAGTAACTAAGTAGAAATCTCAATAATTCATCCCTGAACTCCCAAATCCAATCATTAATCATAAGGTAATTCTAGAGATCGGTTTATAACTGTGAATCAACTCAAATCTGCTTACTCAAACAGCAAATAAGTCCTGAAAAAGTCTTAGCAATTAGTTTTGGCTCTCAAAAGACAATAAATTCGTGAAACTCAAGCTTTCCAAAGCCTGAAGGGGAGAACCTGTCTATTCTTCGAGACTCAATATATAGCTTTATAACAGCTATGTAGCAATGAAGGTAATATAATGGAGCAGAGGGATTTTCGAAACGGAAAAATCTTTCAATTTTGAGACTATAATAATCTTATGTTTATTGACTATGATCTTTCCTGATAATCATTTATGCTTACCTCGATAGATTATAACAAATCTTTAATCTGGGTTAAAGCCAACGAAAAATAAATTTCTTCTCTATTTTCAAAAAATAACACAATCGATCAAGAGAAAATTTCTAAATTTCAGCGTTTAGTAGAGAAAGGCATAAAGGAAGAGTATGAATATCCTAACAACGGTAATCAACTAAATAGGGGATTAGTTTACAATAATATATTCAGAGTGTTTGCGCAAGGGTTTCTGTTGCTTTGGCTGCATATAGTGTCTTAGTTTATCATGGAATGTGTATGGAACATGCAAGTATCATGGTTATGAATAGACCTCAAAGTAGGTGTCTTCAGTTAATGGGTATCAGAAGTTTCCCGGAAATAAAGTTATTCTACTTAGTACTTTAAGACAAAATGATTTGATTTTAGTTTCCTTTGAGACGAGGGCGTCTTGTCTGAAAAGATTTGATTATTTTACGGCTTCTATAATTGCCTATACGATTATCTATAAGCTTCCGAAGAGTACAATTGTGTGTTTATAGTGAATGTTTTCCACTGAATGAAGGCAGTTTCTACTCGGGTATTGAACATAAGGGATGGCTGAGAGCGTTTCCCTTTTTTTTTACCAGAGAGGCTGACTTCCGGATTCCTGATCTTCTTCCAGAAGGTATTATAATAGATAATTCTTAGTTTTGAATTACGTGTTATCATTTTTTGGGGGTTTTTAATAACTCCAGCATAAATGTTCATCACAAAGAGATATTTTAATGAAGCAATAGACTGCCTCAAAAATTAGATCTCTCATTTTGTAATATGCATCTATGTAGGAATTATGCCCATTAGTCGATTCTACGAGATTAAAGCTTCTCTCAGCGCTGTTCTCTCATCGCTATATTCCTCTCTTGGTCTGAATTCAACAGTGTTTGGAACGACAAATAGCTGAAAATAGTAGCTGCCTTTCTCACCTTCTTGTTCATAAAAATTTACTTCCCATTTCATTCCACGTTGGAGCCAATATTGCTCATTCTCCCGCTCTATAATTTTGGTCAGGATTCGTTTTGCTGCACATAAAAGAAACAGCAACAGCCCAATTGATGAACCGATACAGATAAATTGAATGGCAAAAAACAATCCAAAATATTTTTCGGATGAAGCGAAAGCAAGTGATGCAAATGAGGATATAAGGCATATAGAAATTATGATGATAGTTATCTTTTTCACGAATTTGGTTTTAGAATAGAGTCTGCGCCAAAAATCATCGAATTCTTCTTGAGAAATTCTATTCTGTGCAGGAAGTGAGTAAAGTGAAGGTGGCTCGGCTGTGAAAGGAGCTTCAAATTTGAAGCAAGTCCTGACATATCGCTGTTCCATGGAGTCCCAACGAATAGAAAATTAAACTTTATTTGGATTGATGAACTACTGAATCAGAATTTAAATAAACTTTCTCAATTCCATTGTTCTAAGATGATAGTTCCATGAGAATTTTCCATCATATCGTAAAAGAGAGGTTATAACATTTTAACAATGTTAACTATCGTGAAGTATAGGTGTAACTTGATTCGAAAGAGAAATGTCAAAATTTTTCGCTAATGCATATCAATATAAGGCTCAGCGGCTCGATGAAATCTGAACTCTTTACAGATTGTGCAAGAAATTCTAGAATGTTATATTTATTTGGTTAACTCATTGAGGTCAGGCAATTAAGCTTGCCAAATTGCATTTCACTCATCTCTATAGTCTTCTATCATTAGCCCAAATGCAATATTATTGGGAATAATCCAAAGTGGAAGTAGTATCTTGTCTTGTTAAGATGCCGCTGAGCCAAGTTCCTAGTTTTATTTTCCGATATATCCAATGCTATTCACTTTCTCTCCTAGGAATTCTGTTCATAAGTTTCTGTGCAGTTTAGCAAATAAACCGCAGGAGCAGAAGAATTGAAGCCAACAAGCAGATTTCCATCATCGCTATAGCCTAGTCTAGAATGTTGCCTCTTCTGGCTAGAAGCTTGGGAACTTGAAATCCGAATAATTTTGTTTATTGCAACAAATTTATAATTTTCATTATTACCTTTAATTATTTTCTCTAAACCTTTCCTCTCTTCAAGGGAATAAGCACAAATCCTTTTTTCATTTTTTTTCTTGAACAACTTACTTTGAGGACGTGAGGGACCTCTTTTTGAATTGCATCAGGAGTTGATTGGAGAGGCACTCATTTGACTTCATGTCTAACTGCATTGTGGTAGAGATATGGACTACTTGAGTCTAAATGTAGAGGACACTACTCTATTCGGAAAATAAGGTAAGATATCACTGATTGGGATGCAGTGAACAGCGATTTGGCTAAAAGGTCCGTCTGCATCAAACCTTCAGAGCCCTAGAGTTCTGATTGCAATATCACATATCGGCTCAAGGAGAAAATTTGCCATCGCGGTTATCAATTCAAGAGCTTACGAAAATTGATTCATGCCGTAGTTTTCAACCGATTTTTTTCTCCCAAATATTCTGAGCTATTTTCTCGGGGGAAATAATGATTCTTTCTTTGTTTAATCAAGAGAAATGGGTTTCTTTTTATTGCAACAGTTTTGTTAGAATCAAGCAATTTATCATTTTTGTTTTATTTAATTATTATTATCAATTTTTTCCATATGCAGCATGATTCAACAGTTATATTTTATGCAAGATAACTGCTAAGCATTCCAATGATGAAACAGATTATTTCTTGTAGTTACGATATTTATTCGCTTCATCAGCTTCTCCAAGCTGCTCTAATGTCTCAATTAACTGGTCCACAACAGCTTGAACAATAGGATGATCAATAGGATGATCAATACTTATATGCTTTATGTAGATATCAAAGGATTGCTTGAGAGACTCTTTCGCTTCAGAGAATCTTTTCTGAAATAAGTAAACCTGACCAAACTTACTCAAGGCATGGGCAATTTCAATATGATCCTTTGGGTATAACTTCAGTTTCATTTCATTAGATTGCTTGACGTATTCAAGTACGGCTTCATATTTTTCAAGCCCAATCAAGGCAACTCCCATCATGCTTAAATCACTTGCGAGAATAGGATGAGGCCCTTGAATTATCTTTTTCTTGATTTCAAGAGCTTGTTGCACTGAATCATACGCTTCCTGTAATCTTCCAAGAGAATATTGCACAGAACTCATTCCACTCAAAGTGTTTGCGATTTCAAGATGTCCCTCTGGATAGAGTCTTTGTTGTATTTCTAAGGCTTGCTTGAAATAGTCATAAGCATTCTCATATTTCTCTAGTTTATGTAAACTAGCGCCTATGTTTTTCATGATGGTCGCAACCATAGGATCCTCTCCCTGATTGATCCTTTTTTCCATTTCTAGAGCTTCTATCAGATATTTAACACTTTCTTCGGTCCTTCCTAATTGTTCTAAGGTAGCACCAATGCTCATTAATGATTGTGAGAGATCATAATGATCATCCTGGTAGAGCTTTTTTCGGATAGCAAGAGCTTGTTGGAAATAATTGAGAGCTTCCTGTGGTCGACCGAGCATCATGAGAATCCGTCCTATTTGATGCGAATATATAGCTTGATCCTCATTATCTTCTTTCGACAAGCGTTTGTTCATTTCAAAAGCCTCCTGATAGTGATTTAAAGCCTCTTGTGGTCTATCAAGACTCAGCAAGATGCCACCTATATTGTATAAAGTCATTTCAATAAGCACATTATCTCCCTTGTATATTCTTCGAAATATATCGAGGGCTTCCTTAGAATATTTGAAGGCTTCTTCTCCTCGGTTGAGCCACAGGAAGGCACGAGCTATTTCATCCAAATATGTTGCGCGTTCAATATTATCCTCTTTGTCTAAGCTTCTACTCATTTCAAGAGCTTCCAACAAATATTCCAGGGCATCTTGAGGTCTTCCAAGCCTCAACAATGTGTCACCAGTCCAAAATAAAGACATCTGGATGGCTCAATGATTTCCAGTGTACAATGCTCTGGCTATTTCCAAAGCCTGCGTAAAATGTTCGAGTGCCTCTTTCGAATTTCCTCTGGTTCCTAAGGCACATCCTTCTTGAATCAAATGATTCACAAATTCTGGATCATATTTTCTATTTTCTCCTTCTTTGGGAATGGAACTGAAATTGAACCTCACAAATTGATAAAAGGTGGCTGTTCGAGTATTAAATCCATTTTTTCTCGTAATGTCGTTTTCGACTGTTTTACAGAGCCAAAATACATGGAAGAGGGATTTCTGAGGTCAGACAGGGAATTGATCCTACTATCACATGAAGAGATCGTTCTAAATCCTCGAAGAGAGAGCTTTTGGAGATGATTCATCTTGATTAAATAATATAATATTGAATAAATTTAATTTACGTGGGAGGGTTTTACTTTTTACAGATTGGAACTCGATTCTTAGATCTGTCAAAATGAGATTTATCAAATAGTTCTCATTGAATATGTTCTTATGTTAAGGAAAGCTTTGCAAGTTGTGTATAAGGTCGTCTGTTTTCTAGAAAAATAATGTGAAAAATTCAAGAAGAATCGCCTTTTAGAGGAATTTCATTTAATAATGTCATTTAAGGAGAGGAACTAACCTCAATGCTTTAATAGAAGCAGCGATGCGATCGATGCAAGAAGATATATCCATAAAATCAAGATATAAGTCAATACATATGATATTTTGCTTGAGTATCTCAAATATTGATGAAATTCTCCGTTTCTCCAAGCTGTTGCAAGCCACTGTAGAACCTTTTGGCTTTCATGATAACCAACAAGGTTACGTTTAATGGAGATTTCAAAAGCGCGCTTGAAATAGGTCTGCAAGAAATCCATATTTTGAGAATAAAATATGTACCGACTTATAGATTAATGTTATGGAGTTATTTTTTTCATCGATCACAGCATTGTTGATATCAAATCCCTGAAGCTGATCCCTATCCTTAAATAGTTTTCTAATATCTTGAAAGGAAAGGCGATTCTCCTTCAATTTATCATTATTTTTCTTAATATAAGAAGGCTGTACATACAACTTGAAAAGCTTACTTTAAGAAAACTCCTGAAGTATTTCAAAATTTATCCTAAATAAAATTTTTACCTCAAGATGAATCACCTCCAAAAGATTTCTCGTCGACTTTTTAGCACTATTTCTTCACGTAATAGTAGGGTCAATTCCCTGTCTGATCTCAATAATCCATCTCCCATGTATGCTGGATCACATTCACCGTTGAAAGCGATATTACGAGAAGAAAATGATTTAGTTCCTCGGAAAGCTACCTTCTATCAATTTGTACGCTTCAATTTTAGCTTCATTCCAAAGGAAGGAGAAAATAGGGAATATGATCCTGAAATTGTGAACCGCTTGATTCAAGAAGGGTATCACTTAAAACTCGGAGGAAAATCAACAGAAGCACTCGACCATTTTACACAGGCTTTGGAAATAGCAAGAAAATTGTACACGGGAAATCATCGGCTCATTCAGATGTCTTTATTTTATAAGGGTGGCGCATTGCTGAACGTTTCGAGACCTCAAGAGGCACTGGACCATTTGTTGGCAGCTCTTGAAATGAGTAAGAGCTTAGATAAAGAGGATAATACTGAACGAGCAGCATATTTGAATGAAATAGGTCGTGCCTTCCTTGGGCTCAACCTACCCGAAGAAGCCATCAAATATTTTAAACAATCTCTCGATATATTTAGAAGAATTTACAATGGGAATAATGTGCACATTGAAAACTCTTTATACAATATAGGTGGCGCCTTATTGAGTCTTGGAAAACCTCAAGAGGCTCTAGACCATTTGAAGGAAGCTCTGGAAATGAACAAAAGTTTGTCGAAGGAAGATAATGAGTATCGAGCACTCTATCTGAGTGAAATTGGCCGTGCGTCCTATAGCCTCGGACGACCCCAAGAAGCACTTGAGTATTATAAACAATCCCTGAAATTAAGCAGAAGGGTATTTAAGGGGAATCATCCATTATTAGAAAAATGTTTATCTAATATAGGTTACATGCTATTGGTCCTTGGTAGACCGCAAGAGGCTTTAAATCACCATCAGGAAGCTCTAGAAATAAATAAAAGTTTGTTTAAATCAGAGAATGAGGATCGAGTTTTACATTTGCATGGAATAGGACATGCTCTCAGTAGGCTCGAACGACTACCTGAAGCTATCAATTATTTCCAACAAGCTCTTGCTATACAAAAAAAACTTTACCAAGGTGATCATGATAAGCTCTTACAATCATTAATGATGATTGGTGTTACTTTACAACAATTGGGAAAGCTAGAAGAAAGTGTTGAGTATCTGATACAAGGTGTAGAAATGAAAAAAAGGATCTCTCATATAAATGATCATCCCTCGTCAGCAATCATTATGAATAGTATAGGTACTGGCTTACAAAAGCAAGGGAAACTTCAAAATGCTTATGATTATTTCAAACGAGCCTTAGAAATTCAACAAAGACTCTACCCAGAGGGACATCTTGATACTGCAACCACTTTAAGTAATCTAAGCTCTGTACAGGGTTCTCTTCAACAATTCCATGAAGCACATGATTCAATGCAGCAAGCCCTTGAAATTCAGAAAAAGATATACCAAGGTCCTCATCCTACTCTAGCAAGTGATTTAAACTCGATGGGCATTGTCTTAATAGGGCTTGGAAAATATGATGAAGCTCTCGACTTTCTCAACCAATCGTATGAAATGAAACTGAAGTTATACCCCAAAGATCATATTGAAATTGCTCAATCACTAAGTAGCATTGGGCAGGTTTGCCTTTTTCAGAAAAGATTCTCAGAAGCGAAAGATTATCTCAAGCAAGCATGGGAAAGTTACATAAAACATGTTTCAATCGATCATCCTGTTGTTCAAGCTGTGCTAGGCAAGTTAATTGAGACTTTAGAACGGCTTGGAGAAGCTGATGAAGCGAATAAATATCGTAACTACAAGAAATAATCTGTTTCATCATTGGAATGCTTAGCAGTTATTTGCATAAAAATACAATCGTTGATTAAAGCTGCATTGATGAGTTTCTCTAGATTAGCATAATCTCCTGAGAGATTATCTAAAAACATGTGAAAGGAAAAAAATTCAGTTGAAAACTATGCTATAAAGAAATTTGAATTTATAACCGCGATTGCAAATTTTCTTCTTTGAGCCTATAGGTGGAATTTTAATGATAATTCTGAAGCTTTGAGGTCAGATGTAGCATGGTCCTATACCAATTCTCACTTCTCATTACTTCCCAGTCGGTGACATTTTACTTTGATTTCCAAGTAGAGCAGTGTCTTCTACACTAAAGCTCTAACAGTCCAGATCTAGCATAATCCAATGATTCCTAAATGACCTTCTTTGAGGTTGTCTCAGATAAACTTTGGCTATTACAACCAATATGAAATGAGAAATAAGCTGCAACGACGACAATAATCCATGGATGAGGACAGAAACTCTAGAAAACAGTCAGACGCCTCAAGACCACATATCCGAACTTCCAATTATAATCACTAACATTGAGGAATTTCTAGATCTATGCAGTTGTGAATAAGCTGACATGCATACAAAAAAGCGCATAAGGTGCTCAAAGTAATGATAAATCAAGCAACAGCATTACTTAACATAACGCAAAGTGGTTAAACGCGAAAGAGATCAAAAGTACCGATATTACTACAGCATTAATATTTTGGTGGACTGGATAGAGAGGTGAACACATTCTGCTATCATTTAGAAGAAGGAAGCAGAAAGTTTCTCCAATCTGATGATAATTTTGAACGATATATACCTATCACAGAAAAACTCTGGTCTCGATCAGAAGCCATTCCAAATATGATGACATCCTGGCTACAATCCCGAATTGTCAGATGACATACTAATTAATGGGCGGATTTGAACAGACAGCATAATTTAAGAAACAATTGATTGGAGGGGGGAATTTGAAAGAGAACAGGCAATGAAAAACTCCGATAGAGAAATTCGATCACTCCATGCCAGTACTCAAGAGGTCTTGCTCATATATGTCCACAGTAATAGAAAGATTTAAAGCAATCGATGAGGTTAATTTAGTACCCAACTGATTGTATTCTAATATTCTGAGCTGAAAACCAACTCATTCTACCAATGAAAACCTTTTTTCATTTCTTCTTGATGAGCCCTAAGTATGGCCCAATGCAAAAATTTCAGGATGGCGTTTTTGGTTCTTATCGTGGATAAGAATAACGAAATTGAATATGTGGCTTTCGGTGTTAAACAGGGGGCCTTAATTCGAGAGTTCTACTGAAATCTCAGTTGATCTTAAGTTGTCTACTTGTCATTAGTTTATGATCTGATTCAAACGGTAGACTCCTTAAAATTTTGACAGATGAAAGATTCGATGACGTAAAGAAGAAATCTGCCTATAAAAAAGGAAGTTTCTTAGAAGAATCAACAATCAGTGAGTAACCAGAAGAAAAGAAGAGAAATCAACCATTGTACAAACAGCTAATAACTTTTTCAGCTGATGAGCAAGTTGGAGAGTTATTCAAGCACTAAGATCCCCATTTCATCAAAGAGCTGACAACTCTTGATTTATCAAGCAACGAGATCGGTAACCAAGGAACTAGTGCAATCAGTAAGAACACCACCTGTGCAAGCCTTACCAATTCCGCCAATGCAGAAAAAACTCTTCTCGAAGTTTTGGAGATGGTGTAGGTATTTATCGGGCAGAGCGTCTGAAATCCAAGATGAAATTCATGAATCTCTTACTAAAGATTCTGACACCTCAAATCTATTATCATTTAATAAGCCGAGAGGACGTTTGAAAAGGAAAAGTTGCACGAAAAACATAAATTCATTAGCAGACTTCTGCTCATTTTCGTTTGACATAACTCCACAATTCTTGTGGTCATGCTGCGAGGATTAAAATTCAAAACAAGTTGCACGACACTCATTATCAGACTGCGAAAACTGATAAAAAAGTTTATTTTAAGATACACATCATGCAATAAAAAAGTATGCCTTCAACAAAAAAAAGATAGAAAGAAGAAATGCCTTGATTCGTTGAGACAGTTAAACAAGCATTACTCCAACAGTTTACCGG
>ENA-UOTX01002143-UOTX01002143.1-compost-metagenome-genome-assembly--contig:-NODE-2143-length-10577-cov-13.293048_pt1 | contig 10577 bp, 4 predicted proteins | sample MGYA00238143_ERZ746982 | MGnify/ENA primary metagenome ERZ746982 (study PRJEB28758, sample SAMN06268862) | compost metagenome | isolation source: single cell | place: USA: California, Emeryville, Joint... | reverse complement strand
GAAGTAACCCATTATATTAAAATCTTCTTCATGTCTTTTAATTAAAAGACCATGTCGATTCAGTATGCTTCATTTAAAAGAATATGACAAGAGATAGAGCACGAGCAAGAAATATGTGACAAAAAAGCCTTGAAAAACTTTGATTTAGAACAATAAGAAACAGATTAGCTGTGCATAAACTATTTTATGAGTGCTTATGGTTTTTCTTCTCTGCGAGACTTTTATTTTCTCTTTTTGGCTATAAAAGAGGCACATAACGAGCAAACTTCAAAGCACAAAACAAATGCTTTCTCATCTATATTTGATATGAAAGATGCTAATTAGAGTTACCACGGAGTAATTATTGAGGTGCCATTAGTATTTTAACCGACCGCGAAATTGATTTTCTCACTTTGATTTCAAAGGAATTCTAATCCAAGGAATGAAAGAAATCTCTGGGTCCGAAATTATTTGTCTGGTCTACTTCTTAAAATAGCAAGATTAACATGGTCGAAGCCGAAACAAAACAAGAATTTGCTAATTTTAATGGAGTGAATCTCGAAAATTCAGTTCAAAATGAGGCTTAGTTTTAAAATCTGTTCAAGGATATATAAGTTAGGGTTGAAAAGCTAAATTTTTGAAGTTATCTTTATTCTTTAGCGGATTTCACACTACTCTTCATTTTGGAGTTGATTAATGTTACATCAATTAAATACGCAAATGGCAAAATTAGTTGACCACTATTTTAAAATGTTATTAGTAATTCATTACAAAAAGGCTTTGCCTAAAGAGTTAATCTGAGGATGACTAATTCAAATGCGTTTTACTCAAAGGAGCTGTGTAATTCATTATTTCTATTTTAATGATAAAGCTAACTTCTTTACCCCATTTTCATATGCACTCAGACACTTAATCAATTTCTCTTACTATAAATTCATAAGAGCAATACTATATTAATCTTATCAAATTCGAACTCCCTCTGGTAATACTGTTTTCAGTTTATTCTTTTCCAAAGAAGTGAGCTCTGAGCAAGCTTTTTCCACGTGAGCTTTCATTGTTTCGTTTTTGAAAAGCGCTTGTAAGACTTGCGATATTTTCTCTGTGATCGTTGAATTTGACATTTTCGTGTCTAAAATGGTTGCAAAAACTTTGATAACTTTCGACACTCTTTCTCCATTCTGCCCAAACACCAAAGTAGGCTCACGCTTCAGAATGAAATCGACAAACAGCTCGTGCTGTTTTCTTCCTTCAACCTTGTCATAATGCAAAGGCAGATTGCTGACCCATGTACTGATGGCCGCGTTTAGATTCGATTCTAAATCTCCAAATTGAATCATTTTGCCCAGAGCTGCTACGGCGTTGTCCTTTGAGGCTCCATATTCTTTTACACTTTCGTCGCTTCTTGGAATTTTTAACGCTTCCAAAACCTTTTTCAAGTAACTCTCTGCTTTCTCGTTGAAGGCATCTGGACTCTTCTCAGCGAGGACTCCAATCGCATAAACTGCTACCTGACGAACATGTGCAATCTTATCAGTGGCGTATTTCAGCAGAGCTTGTGAAAGAAGAGGCCATAAATCTGGGATAAGCTCAACCCCCAGGTGTTCGATCGTGTCGCTAACCAAATACAAACCGAATTGGTGCTTTTTGTCGCTAGCTTGAGGCTGAAGGGCTTTCGGTAAAATATCAAATTTAAGGATACTGATTAGAGGGAGTGCTAATTCTTTGTGAGTTTTGAATAAAACTCCAATCAGTTCAGCCAGTTCAATTTGAAGAGCATCTTCTGCTTCATTTTCCTCATCTAACGTAAACAGTTCTTCCTCTTCAAGTTCTGATTCTTCCTTAAATTTTTCGTTTTCAGACTTTCTTCCCTCCGACTCGTTCAAAACCCTGACAATTTTGGATGTGAGCTTTTCGAATTCATCCTGTGCCAAAAATGCGCCACAATCCTCAATAATTCGGCAAATCTCGTGGATTATCTGCGAAATCATTTCCGTTTCGAATTCTGCCTGCACGACATCCCATAGAGCATTGAGAGAACGTTGGGCGATCCTTTTCTTCATCTCTTCTTTGTCATGATGATCGGAATCTTTAATGACTTTTAACAGAGAAGGTATGCATTTGGCTGCCTGCTTTCTGACTTCATTATTTATATGACCCAAGGCAATATGTACTAACTCCTCTGTTGGTTCCAAGTAATCGAAGTATGATTTTCCAACATCGGTGACGATGCCATAGATCGCGTTCATTGCTAGCTCAGCCTCTTCCCCAATTTTCTTTTCATTTTCATCTTCCTTCTTAGCATCTTCCTTCTCAGAGGAGAAGTCATCGTCTTCCGCCTGCTTGCTGGGCGTTAGGGTCTTTAGAATATGTTTGACCATTTTTAATAAGGAAGGCATAATCAAAGAGAGATAAGGGGCGAAGTCTTCCTCCAGAATGTTACACATTCTCTGCCACCCTGACAATAAATAACTCCTAAGCGGATCGGATGATTCAAATGCAGTATCGTTTTGTTGGATCTGAGCCATCTGCTCAATGATTTCACCTGCAATTTTCACAAAGCGTTCTTTGCCAACACTGATTCCCATAAGAGTGATACATTCAATGCACTGACCTCTGAGTTGTCTGTACATTGGTTGAGTATGAATTTTCATTATATCTTTGATTATCGAGACGGATTTTTCGAAATAAGGTTCAAAATGTTCGCTACTTGATTCAGCTAGAGCGGAAATCACGCCAACTGCGTTCTCTCGAACAATTGAAGATCCCACCTGAGCCATTGGAAAGACCAAATTCAGTACAGTCTCCAAATACTCTTTTGCTGTCTCTCTGTCTAGCCCTTCCAAAATGTTCACTAATGACGCAAGTGCATGCGAAGCCACTCTAGGAGCATTGTCTGAAAGTTTCTTCAACAGAGCAGGTATTACTAACTGATGAAATTTGGTTTGAAAATCTGGCTGGCAGTCATCGGCAAGCTGTCCAATCACATGGCACGCAGCGTAACGGATTTTGGGGTGGGCGTCATCCAGAAATTTTATTGCCAGCTGGACGATCGGTGCGACATCGGAAACGTTTTCGACATATTCTCCGACTTGAGAAAGTGACATAAGGCCGCTGTACTTGGATCTCCAATCAGGATCTTCCATCTTCTGGTGGACCAGAGTTGACAACATAGGAAGAATTTTCTCCTGGCCAAGAGCAGCTGTCGTCCGATCGAAAAGATCCCTGTAGAAAGCATCACCATCAGTTTCCGAGCCAGGGTCTTCTGCATGAAAACCTAGAGAAGTAAGATGATTAGAAACTTAGAAAGAATTATATATCACCTTCTTTGGGGTTGATCCATTCAGCAGTAGCATCTTCTGTCGTTTCAATCATTTTGGCAAATATCATTTCCAAATACTCTTTGGTATATTTATGGTTGTCCTTGAATATTTTAGGAAGCCTTTCCATCATAGAGGCAATAATTTTCAAGGCCAGTTGACTATTTTTGACTGTTTCCGTATCTTTAGTGCTGTAAATCTTCTGGATAGTCTCAAAAACACACTGGAAATCCTTCCGGAAGTATTTCGGTTCAGCTTCCACTATATCAAGAATGGAATTAAGGCATTCTTGACTCTATATATATAGACAGTTAAAATGAACTTCAGTAAGGTTCCAAACGAATACCTGGTCAACGTTCTTCTCAACCGTAGTGAGCAGGGCGTTCATCAAGGTAGGAACTAAATCTTCATATAGTTTAGCTGCTTTGGAGTCAATTCCTTCAATCCAGGAACTTAGAGCTCCAGTAGCTGCTATTTTTATTTCAACTGTGTTGTGTTCCAGGCCGGTTTTGAAAATTGAATAAAGCTCTCTTTTGTACTGAGTGAATTCATCACTCTGGTAACTAAATAAACCAGCCATGATCTTCAACGCTGCTTCCATCATATTATCGTTATTCGATGACCAGAGGTCTTGAATTTTTTTCATAAGCTCGGGCCATTTTTTATTTTCTTCTGGAATATCTTCGTCTTCGTTTTTAGCATTAATGATGGTCGCGCCCAGCTCTCCTATCAGAGAGCAAATCGACGCTCTTACTGAGCTCGTAGCTTCATTCGTAAGAATAATGAAGATTTCATCTTTGATTAATTTTGCTGTTTGGCCGCTAATCTTAGACCAAGATAAGTGCACTTCGTAGGCTGAAAGCTCGTGTTTCATCCTCATCGCACAAAAAGCTCGGATCGCTTGGTCGTTGGAGGCTAATTGCGGGTAACAGTCAACTTGGAGAAATGAAGATTAGCTACTTTTCAATAATTGAAGCAAAAGTCTATAATATTGGTTGATGTTAGCCACTTTTGCGTTCTTTAGGTTCAACTCGCCTTGCTTATGTTCGTCGGAAGGGCCTTCAAAGGTGAGGATCTTTTGAATTGACTGAGAAAGGAGTTCTAAGTCAGACATATCCAACTCAATAAAGTAACTATTATAAAATATCGCGTAAGATAAAACTTTTATTGTTGCAGCAGTAATACTACAGATAAGATGCGCCCATTTAATAAACTCATGAAAAAAATTCTTTCTGCGAGATCCTTAACTAATGAAATCAAAGGAAAATTTAGCCGGAACTCAAGGAAATAAGTACGATATAAGCAATAAGAAGGTTGATCCAAAATGTTCAGAAAACATCATGAATGAGCAACTAAACCTGTAAAATTTTACCCTCACTATCATTCAATTCTCGACTGATGTCCCAAATGAATGATTCTTTTTTCATGTCCAAAGCATTTTTCTGATTTTTTGTTTTTTTGAAAAAATCTTCGGAGCCTATTTTAAACCAAAATTCAACCCTTTTCAAAATTTAACAAAATTATGAAGATTAGAGCCTTGTTAATTGATAGCTACCAGACCATTTAGAAGCTCGTAAGAAGTTGCTCTCACACCTTTGTTGGAAGGAATTTAAAATTCAGCTGAATAGCTATGTAACAAAAAAAAAGGGAGAAGAATTATGATTCAATATGAAACATGAACTGATTTTTCCCTGCAATGCACGATTGAGAGAGAAAACTGCTATGTCATTACGAGAGTTTGTGTTTTTCTTCTTTCTCTTGTAAAAACTAAAATTATGGCACAGCTCCAACTGGACTCAAAGAATTCCCCACTTCGAATCAAAACAGCAATGGCACAAGCTTTATGGAATCCAATTATGAAAGCTGACAATGTGAATCCAATAAAATACTACTTTAACCAGCAACGGTCTAATTGTTATCAGAAATTAAAAGATACTTCCTTAATTCAAAGATTTGAAAAGTTTGTGTAATTAATTTGAATGAGATACCGGGAAAATCAACGCTTTCCTTTCTAAAAATTTCATCCTTCCTCCAAGGATTAAGCTTCCATAGAAACTTTAGACTCATATCAGAAACAACTACCTATCGAGTCTTCAAAGACAAAAGAAAAAGGTTCAGATGAGAAACATTTCATCAGAATCTTGGCAATACGAAAGATTTCATAGATCGTAACTCCAACCAAGCCTCAACTCTCTTCATCCAGAAACTGCCCCATCTCCAATCACAAAACCGTGGGTCAATTCTAATTAACTGTCTAAGAACGGCGAAATCATGAATAGTAGATATTAATTGATTCGCTGCTACTATACAATTAAGCAATTTTTAGCAGACATAGGCCCATCAACCAGCAACAAGGATCACTAGTCCCGCTCGTCCTAGGCGCCGGAAACCACGATGTAGGAAAGGATACAATCCACACTGCGGTTGGAATCTCGATGATTAAGCTCCGCTTTGGTACCTCATGCTCCCTCAGCATTTCCATACAGCGCCTGACGGATCTCTTATTCCAAGAGCTCCCAACATGACTCGGCTCAAAATCTACTTTTAATATAAAGCAGAAAATCTGTTGCTTGTGAGTTTGGACGCCGGATATCAAAAGTCAATGTTTGGAGAACAACCCCGACGCCGACAAAATTTCGAACTTTTCATAGCATCGAGAATAGAATTGAGGGATGATCGCTGGCAATGTCCAAGTCCCCAGTAAAAAGTGTTTGGTAGAGAGTTACGAATCCACATTAGGAATGTTGTTGGGAGATTTTTCCTCGCCTCAGAAGTAGAAATCCGATCTTTTCTCTCATTATCGACGAGTTTCCCTTCACTATCACCAGTTTTCTGCTTCTTTTTCTCGGAATGCTTCCAGTCATCATCCTGAAGGTAATTTTTCTTTTCTTTTGGAGTCAGTCTTCGAAGCCGTCAATCAATTCGCTAACGTTGTAGAGATTTTCTTCAGGTTCCTAAGCCACATTTTCCTCGTCGTATCCTTGACAAAGTTTTTGGTAATATAATTTTCCATCCTCTATTTTTTGATCGATGACCTTCTCAACGTAGTAGGCCGGGAGATTCTCATCGTCACTTTTTTTAGAATCATTCTCTTCTCTAATTTACGTGGTTGTCGACTGCTTTTGACATGGTTAAAGAATGTTTTGAGGTTTTCTTTTGAAAAGAGATGGATATTTTTTGTGCAAATATAGATCAATAAATTATCCCAACTAATCCCGGGGTTATTGAATTATTTCTTCATTTAATAAACCACAGTGATTTATTATTTACAATTTGAGCGTTGTTTGCTTAAGAGGACTTGATAAATGAGATAATGCATTTGCTTCTTATATTTTGAATTAAATGTCACATTAATTCGATTTATTTCTTTTGACGCTGAAGAGGAAGTTGCTTTAACTATATTCACACTTTGAAATCATAATTCCAGCTATTCCCACTCAAAAAATGTCGTCTTTCTTTCTTTTAATCAATTAATCAATGAGACAATACTTCCATTTGATACAACTTGGAAGAAATAAAGATTTCAAGGCAATTCTCAATTGTTTCTCATAAAGAATATGTGTGTCCAGCAAGCCCTTGCCCTAGAGATGTAAACCTTTTTAACTCTATTCAGGATATCATGAATAGTTTTATTTTATTTTATTTTGGAACAGCAGAATGGGAGTTCACGGGTCCAAGGATGTCCTTGACATCGAGACTCATCAAATAAATTGCCACTTTGTGCAGAAATCGACAGGCTGAAAGGGGTCAAATCGCTGCTCTCTCAAAAGGAAGAAGAAAAAGATTCTTGGAGAAAGAAATTCCTCCAACAAGATAAATGGCAACCAGGTGTCAGCACTGCTAACGCAGAGCTCGAAATTAGACTCTCATTGCTGCAAAAGAGAATGAACGAGTCAACTCTCTTCTTGCTGAAAGGATCAAAGAGGTGCAAGAACTCAGGAATCAGATCAACGGTGCTCTCGTCAAGATTGAAAGGAACAAAGATGTTAAAAACCAGGTCACGCTACTACAAGAAGAAATTGATAGATCTACTGAGTCAATCGGCAAGCACGAACATCATGGAAAAACACTCAAGTCACATGTGTTTGAGTCTGATACCACAATTCGACTAAGAATTAACCCTATTACTAATAAGATTAATTACCCTGTGAAACTTGTTTGCCGTCCAAATAGCCAAAACACAAAACCGGATTTTATTGTAATATCTGATATAGCGGAGAAATACTTTCCACCAGAGGAATCAATCAAAACACCAGATTGTATGATAATATCTGATATAGCGGAGAAATACTTTCCACCAGAGGAATCAATCAAAACACCAAATGGAGCCATGGCAGCATTTGAGATAGATCAAGAACAGAGAGAGTTAATTACGTCACCATGGCTTAAGAATTCGGGAATCAAGACCGACGAAGATTGGATAGATAGATTCACTGATCCAGAAAATGCAGTGAATCATCCTGAATTTACTAAATTCAAAAGGGGAATTGCGAAGCTGAACGGTTCACTTTCAGAGGAACAGGTCAAGATGTTGAAAAGAGATAAAAGAAGTGAACCCAGAATAACTTGAACACGAGGTCAATGAAATACTGTCAACAAGTTTGGGTAAGACCCAAGAATCGCTGGGTTTACGAAGAAAGCTGTCAAGTTTAGATCCTCGAACTCTCCTAAACCTTGAAGAGTTCAAAATTAATGAAAGTAAACATCAATCATTTTTGCAAGCTGGATCTAGAGGAGCTAAGGAATTGAAATATGATTCCAATATAAATTCATCGTTTTGAAGACGATAAGAAATACCAGAAACATTTTACTCTTTTTGATCGTCTTGTGTTGTAGCTATATGCTCTTTTTACAAGAAAAAAAATTTTGGGTCTGAAACCACTCGAAAAATTTCGTTCTCTTGAGATTATTAATTTATGCTGGAAAAATAGCAATTACTGTGAAAATTAGAACAGCTTTTTCGTTTTTTTTTTATTGTTTGAAAATGAACATGCACCTAATTATCATCAAGAATGATATTTTCTGAACTGTGTAAATGGATTCTATTTTTGAGCATGACTACAGCACTTCGTGAAAAAGAAATAATTTGGCTATTTGGCTCGCATTCTTGAAGGGAGACACTGGAATAAAATACGGAAAAATATGTATTCGGAGAGAGAGATAGAGTTTGAAATGTCGAATGTTGAAAGACCAGATTTTAAAATTAAATTAAGCTCTGAGATTTTCCTATTGAAAGAATTTTTTAGTTTTCAATCATGAAGACAAATAGATATTTGCATAACAATAGAGTTTTGCGAGTTTCCATACATGATATCGACAGTGTACTCAACTGATAATGATAAATTAAAAAAACTTGAAGATTAAGTTCACATTCGTACGAGCTATTCATAAAAATCATTAACAAAGTGATCTAAATTCCAAGCTCACTCCTAATGAAGAAAAAAAATTAAATATATATCAACTGGAGTCGGAAAGGATTCCATGAGAAAAAGCTTTTCCTCAGCAATGGTCATAAGTTTCTATTGGACAACTCGATCTCTGCAATTGAAGACCTTCCACTTATTGCGAAAAGAATTAAATTAAACCTGAGAAAAATAAACTTTACGTATGTTGCTGTTCTGGAGAGAAGGTAACAATGTTTTCTACTGTATTACCTAACTTAACCCCCTGGATGTAAGGTTTTTTAGTCTTTTGGTTTTTCTTTTTCGAATACCAAGCTTTTATTTTCGCAAATACTTCTCCAGCCTTCTTGATGTATTCCGCAAATAGTTTTAACAGTACATGTCCCACAAAGAGCCCATTAATAACAGCGATAATTAAAGTCACAAAATTGTCCGACAGACTCTCCTCTTCGATCTCCAAAACTTCTCTCAGAAGGATAATACTCAAAGTCCATTTGAATGTTGACATCATATATTTCTCTGTTTTTATGAGATCTTCGTGGACGTAAGGAGAGGTGCGCTGGTAGAATTGGAAGTATAGATGAATCACCAGCAAGAAAATGGCTTCTCTTTGTGCCAAAGATATCGTGAGGACAGAGTCCAGAACGAACATGCAGATTTTGAAAATCATTATCACGAGTCCCCAGTAATATGCTTTTTGGCTGTAGTTGCTGTACAAACTTCCGAATACTTTGCGAGTCATTTCAGAGGTTCCCAATACTTTTCTTTTTTTGTAAAGGAAGAGGAAAATGACCAAAGGAACTACAAATCCCCAAGCAACAAGTCCAGGGATAACTACCATGTTCCTAAATGATTTATATTCTTCTGTGCCGCAATGAATGTTTGGTACAGAAGTGACATAAGTTTGTTCATCTGTGGGGTCCAAATAATCACAAGAAAGATACTCACAGATGGCACCAATGATGCCTGGCTGCTCAAGCATAGTCAAAACAACAGCAGCCACACCGATTCTTACAAGAGCTTTCTTCTTTTTGTCCTCTTCTTTTCTTTTGATAATGGCTCTAATAAGTTCGCCGACGAGTATAAGGCATAGTTTGGCCACAGGAGAAAAAATAAAGAAGATGATTTTGAATTTGAAAGTGTTAAATGGGTCCTCATCATCTAGATAATAGATACATTCCAGTGAGAACGAAGCTTGCTGATTAGGATTTCCAACAGCATTAGAGACACCAAGCAACTGAGAAATATATCCTATTCCAAGCTTCGAGATGACTGAAGAAATCTGCGAATATGTCGTTAGCAAGACTATATAAGCACCAACTTGGAGAGGAGTGGTTTCTGAAGACTCTAAAGAAGCTTGATATGTCTTTGTATTATCTTTAAGGGTTGTAGAGATCACGAAAATCTGATATGCAAGCATACCAATGTAAACAAACACTGCTGTGACTAAGATTTGGCTTTTCGATGGACATTTGGAACACTTTGATTTCCCAACAGGAAGATATCCATTATCAGTATTGCATTGAGCACAGACAGGTCCCGTGAACTCTTCAGAACAATTTGCTTCATATCCACCTAAACATCGCGCCCCACTGTCATTGCATGGAATGACTGAGCTTGAGTGAATAGAAGCTCTCCAGTAGCCAGGATCCAAATTGATATAGGCACCACCCAGACAACTTCCTCCAGGTGGACAAGGAGAACACTCTTTATCGGAAGGAGATACTGAATAAGAACCACCTGTGCAGTACTCACAAGATTTACGGGCAGTGTCGTTGATTTCTCCAGCAATGCAAGATCTCAATTGAATAGTGAAATTTACAGCTGCCTTGTAATCTGTATTTGTTTTTAAGTTGATAGAGCTATAGGAGACGAAAAC
>ENA-UOTX01002142-UOTX01002142.1-compost-metagenome-genome-assembly--contig:-NODE-2142-length-10584-cov-13.054345_pt1 | contig 10584 bp, 1 predicted proteins | sample MGYA00238143_ERZ746982 | MGnify/ENA primary metagenome ERZ746982 (study PRJEB28758, sample SAMN06268862) | compost metagenome | isolation source: single cell | place: USA: California, Emeryville, Joint... | reverse complement strand
CTGGCAGACAAGGTCTCAATTCGAATAGAGTGTAATTTTTGAGGGTCACATACTCATTTTCGTAAGTTAGTTCAATGGGAATTGTGGCATTAGCATCGCCATATAATATTAGATCCTCATGATCAATACTACATCCATCAGATTTGCATTGGACAGTGTAAGTAATGTGGCCGATTTTTACTTTCAAAAACGGATGGTCTGAAAATTCATGAAATGGAAGGGATAAATGGTCGAAAACAGTCACGCTTATGTTTGCCTTTGATAGAGAGTAAGATGAGGCTTTGGAGACGCAAGTTCTAGAGCTACCCTCGTACTCGCAGTTGGAAATGTTCAATCCGGTATCGGCATCAGAGGTAATATTGACTTGCAAATACATTGGATTCCCTAACACCGAAACATTTTTATTTGAGGAAAGTAGGCTCGAAGCCCAATTTGTAGTGTCGAAGAGAGCGTTTTCAATTGAACTCATGCTATTACCAGAAAAATTTGAGTTGTTTAAGATGAGCTGGGACATGTTGTTGAAGATTGCACCTCCGAGGCGCCGAGCAAAATTTGAAGTCATCGAACTGTTTGAAATGTTGAGGAAACTAGAATTGAGAGCTGAAAACGATTGGAAGAGAGCAATCGCTGGCCCATAATCAGATGTCAAATTTGTAAAGTTTGAGGATTCAATCAATAACTGTATCGTAATATTATCGTGCTTATTTATTATGGATAGGGCACCAGTCCTATTCGAAAGAATATTTGTAAATGAGGTCTCTGAGATAGATATTGTAATCTTATTATTGTTGTCTCCAACATGAGTGTCAGCCTCAGCAACAATAGTTACAATCCCTGTAAGATATTCTCCCAGCGAATTGTAATAATCTGTGAATGTAACTTTTGGATTGTCAAATTCAGGAATCAACACGAAGTTGCTGAAAGTTGAATTTTGGATGTTAATCGCAGCATTTTCCGACAAGAGATCAATCCAAGGATAGGCCATTGTGTTATGGAGATCAATATTACATTGTTGTATGCTGAGAATAATGCTACCTCGACTAACCAGCAATCTCATACTCTGATTCGTGCTGGCAATATGTTGACTATTGTCTAGAAGCCTCTTGGAAGCGGGTCCTTCTCCCATCGCCGATAGACTAACCGCAGGACTTGGCTGAGGTAGTTGACTTGGTTGGGCTGCAGAGACAATTGAGCAGTTTAAGAAGGTCACATTCCTTTTGTCATTTGCTCCGAATTTAAGCAGTGATCCTGCCATGGCAGCCCCCAACACAATCGTCGAATTTCGGAAGAAAATATCAGCGGTAGGATTTTGGAGTGAAAATCCAACAGGAACAGATTGATTCGCTCCTGTGAGATTTAAAGTACTGTCTGTGAATGAGATAGTGAGATCACTAGCGTAAGTAGAGAATAGTTGAGCCCCCCAATAAATTTGAGAGAAGGCACAGTTGCCGGTTGTAATGCTGACTGTGGTGAGGCCCATAATACTAAATAGTGGCATCTGTCCGATGGTAATATTCATGTATTTCGAATTTAGCATCCAAACCTCAGCACTTTGTGTGCCCCCCGAGGAAATGGCAATCAAACCATCTCGAGGAATGGAGGTATGTGGAAAGTATATATTACTGAACGAGCTCTGTTCAATTCTTGTAAGAGCTGCTTCAATGTCCAGCAGACTGCAAAAATCATGTCTGCTTGCTGAAAATCCAGAGAACGTAGTGTTCATAATAGAGACTGAGAATCCCGAGACTTGCATTAAGGCAAGGCCGCCAATTTCGCACCCCGAATTCTCCACTGAACAATTCATTATCGTAAATGATGACTGTGGTCGATCGAGGTGAGCTCGAATTAAGAAACTTCTCGTTGAAGCACTTGAGGTCTTATTTCTTATCTTCGTGTTGTGAAAAATATTTGCTTCAAGAAGAAGGTCCGCTGACAAGTCACCCTTCTTCGAGAGAGTCCATTCAGAGATATCCAGCAGTGCTGTCGAGTTGTCAATTGAGAGGCTGCAATTTCTGAAAATATTATTTTTTATGTCAATAGGACCAGTAACTTTGAGACCTATAAGATTCGAAGAAGCAAGGCCCACTTCTGTAAAAGTATTATTCTGAATTGAGATTCTTAAGGAAGAAGCTGACTCTCGGTCAGTTTTTGTTATTTCGAAAACACCATTCATATTGGTGAGAAGCTGAAAATCGTTGCCTTCAATGATAGCTTTGTTGACCAACGAAAACTGCAGCAAAGGAAGCTTCTCCTGAATCGAAGAGATAGAAAGATCGTTCAGCTTGTTGCTTTTAAACACGACCACGTTGGAATTATCACTTTGCTCTGAATTCAAGAGACTCCCTGTCAGATCGTATTCCTCCAGTTTAATAAGGTTAGCATTCTCAATCTTTACTGATTGGAATTTGTTTTTGTAGAACAGGCTGCAAAAGCCCACATCTTCGGAGTTTGCCTTTAAAATATCATCCACTGAGCTAACCTCCTGTCCTATCAGCTGATTTTTGAAACTGTCGGTTTCATTGGTCATGTTCCAAAGCGCGTAATTTTTCTCATCTGGGAAAAAATCTGTAAAAAGCCCCAGCGTCCTATTGCCCAAAAGGGAGATATTAGTGAATGAGTTGTTCACAACATATACGTATGGATGACTTGAGGAAATGAGTGTTGAGAGAGCAGTTACATTCTGAAATTGCGAATTTTGAATTGAAAATGCACGATAGATCATGAGATTCTGTTCCAAAGAAGCGTTTCCTGATGAGTTAATGGAGAGCTGGCTTCCATTATAGTTAAGAGTGGTTCCTTCTATCGCGATAAATTTTGCATTCTCTCGAAAATCGGTCTGGTTGAGAGTCAAATTATCCATGATCAGGCTCGATGTCGGAGTAACAGAGATCAGAGTTTGATTATTGAACTTGGAAGAGGTAAAGCTTGCGTTCGAGATTACCCCTTTAACAAATCGAAAAACGATAAGTGAGGACCTTGAACCAGAGAGATTTAAGGACTTGAATGTAATATTGGACAGTTGAGCAATAACACCCTCTCCATATGTGAGATAAGGAATTGGTTTTGTCATCAGTGTGTGTTGAAGTAGAAAAATGTTGGTTACAGAAAGGGACAAATTTTGCAGAATGAAATTCTCGAGTGTCATCATGCTCACAGTGCGTTCTCCAAACCATTTGAATAGTGCATCTTCGTCATCATGATGCATATCCGCGCTCAAAATCACTCCAGAGACCATAGAGAGGTCTGAAATCAAAACGTTTCTGATGTTCAAATTATGGAATGCTCCATGAACATCGACTACTATCGCATTTTGTAGTATATTGCTGCCTGATATCAATAAACCATCCATTGTGATGTTGTTCCTCATGTCAACTGGAGAATTGAAAAAAAATATAGAGTATGGAGCCTCAGCAATTAATCCCATGTTTGTCTCAAGGATCGAAATGTTACTCAAGGTCACAGTCTCTGCTCCGCGGATGGCAAAGATTTCTGAATCTTTTGCAAGAAGAAGTGCATTGCTCATAAACTTCACGTTAGTAAGCGAAACTGTTGAACTTTTTCTCATAATGAAGAGGCTCCCGGACAAATTTGCATTTAGAGATATCGAAAGCCCTGTAATTGATATTCTTGTGACTTGCATGGTGAAGATAGTGGGGTTGCAGATAAAAACCTTTGTGAGTGAATTAGTTTTTGATCGAACAGAAATGTTTGTGGCTTCTAAACCGTCTAGCAATTTAGCAAAAAGAAAGGAGCTGTCAAATTTAGGAACCGGATCTGGTTTGGATTGAAGAGCGTACTCAATGTAAAGATTTGAGAGTTGGAGTGTTACGTTCACATTGGGCTCTTTGTTTCCTCTTGTGACATTAATGAATCTAAAGGATTGTAGAGAGTATACACTGAAATTGTTGATTGTAGTTGTAGTCACCTCAGTCACATCAATCCTTGGATATCCACCAGAATTTTGTTGAGTTTCAGTGGCATTAACATTGGTAATGCTGACTTCTGAACCACTTGAAATAACCAAGTTGCTGGAATTTGTCAAGTTTGCATCAAAACTAAACTGTATGTCTTGAAACTCAAGCGAATTGAAGTTAGTGAAGGTCATGCAAGCCTGATGGAAATGAAAAATGACCGGAAATTTTTCCATGGTGATGGCTCTTCGAAAAGATAATGAGTATTTGTTGGGTTTATGGCCATCAAAAGAGACCGTGTTTGTGACATTGTAGTTGCCTGGATAGACAATGACACTAAATACAGTGCATGTTTGATTGGTTGTAGCAACCAGTGGGGCTAGATCATTCATTAATTGATCCAGAGACTGATAGATTGGATCTCCGTTTCCGTCAGTTGCCGGAGAATTCCCCGTTAATGATGCATTGAGGGTAAACGTTTGACACGGCTCCAGGGCTAAGCCTCTGAGAAACAGGATAAGACAGGAGATGAAAATGAAACTTCGTTTCATGATTTTGTGCAAATGAAATCTTAAGTTAATTAACACGTGCTTTTATTAACAATAATTGCAAAATTTAATGCAAAAACCTATTTTGAGAGTAATATCTTTTAACAATTGTAAGTTATATCTTTTAAGCAATGTAGAGAGAGGGAGAGTGAGAGAGAATGTCTTTGCTCATCATGCGTATAATCGGAAAAAATTTTCTGTAATCGATCGATGAAGAAAATAACCCTGATATTCAAGCAAACAAAGTGGAAGCCTGTCCTCAAAAGGAGCAGCATCATGCTCCTTGCTTTATCAAATTTTATATGTCAAATTACTTGATTTCTGACTCAAGATTAATTGAGCAGAATTCTTTCGAAATAAAGTACGAAGATCCATTCTCATCACCACATCATGCGGATGGATAATGAGGATCCTTCTAAATATTCCACTACGGCTAACCAAGCACTCGAGCACCCTTGCCTTCATAGCAAAACCTCTCAACGTCGCCAAAAATTTCTCAACGGAAATACAATCCAAAAGATAAATATGACAACCCATTCCTTGAGAGGCGGTGGCGAAGAAGCTCAAAACGAAGTCTATTGTAGTTTGATTTCAAAAATAGCCGAGTACAAACTCCAAATCACAAACGATAAACTTCTGGAAAAGGAGTTAAAGCTATATATCCCGACTCGAGCACAGAAAGTTGCTCAAGATAGTGAGCCGCTTGAACTCGCGTACCAAATAAAAAATGAATTCTTAAATAGCGAAGCTGCTGCCAAAATTCTATTGTTGAGAGGAGAAGCCGGCTCAGGCAAATCATTTTTCTGCAGATTTCTACAAAAATCTATCCTCTTTGATTGGGATAGCAAAGGACCTGGAACCGAGGAATGGCTACCGATCATCCTCAATCTCTCGACATTAAAAGATCCAAAAACTGCAGCAGTTGAGGAAACACTTTCACGTGATCTGAAATTGACGGAAAATGAAATTAATTTACTCAAAGACCCTCAATCGAACGGAGGATACCATTTAATTTTCATCTTTGATGGATACGATGAAGTACAGAGATGCGATCTATTTCAATCCGAAGATGATTATATCCATAGCAATTTGTATGTTTCTAATAAGCTGGCAAGCACATGGGATCATGCAAAGATCATTGTAACATGCAGAGAAGAGAATATTTGTGATATTATGCAGAAAAGCTTACTATTCGGACCGATTTGTGATGAGAAAACAAGATCAATAGGTCCCGGCTCATTTCTAGAGTATATGATAACGCCTTTCTCCGATGAAGAAATTACTTCTTATATCAAAAAATACCTAATTTTTGAGTATCCAGTCCGCTTTGGAAGTCAAGGAGACTTTCCTTTGCTTTCTGATTCAGAATCACGCCCATCCCCATGGAAATTGGTCAAGCTTTATGAAGATATCATAAATACTCACAATCTAAAGGAACTGAGAAGGATACCTGCCCTATTTTCCGTCGCTGTCAATGTGATTCCTTTGGTTTATAAGAGTACTGAAGGAAAGGTTGATAATATAAAGTTAGAACTGAATCAACGTTCGCTACTTGAGTCGTACTTCAAACAGTTCCTTGGCTCGGCGATTGAAGAATATAAAAAGTCCAAAATGCTTGAAGAGTGTGACGAAGCGGCTCTTTTCAAAGACTTGCACTCCGAGATCCAGAGACATGCTTTAATTGGATATAACTATGATGTTGATACAGTTCAGAAAGAAGAAAAGAATAACAAAAAAATTATTGACGAATTACTCATGTCAAGCTCATTGATCACATTCAAGAGTCCCAGTCAATTCTTTTTCAGAAGTAGACTATTTCAAGAATATTTTATTGCCTGCAAATTTGAGAAAGAAATCATTGAAATTACAAAAGAAACCTTGGTCTATCCTCCCAGCAAGTTCACTTTCGTTCAAAGAATATTATTTGGCAAGTCACCAATTATTCGTTTTCTTTGCTATGCGCTGAATGATAACGTTTTTCAAGCCACGGATTTGTTACAATGGATAGAAAATTCACAGAAAAATCCAACGGTTGATCATGAACCACACTTTGAAGATATTCTTGCTGCCAATGCTATTACCATTCTAAATGCTTTAAGATACGATTTTAGCAACCTGAATTTTTCCGGTATTCGTATTCCAGGTGCCAATCTCAACGACGGGAAGTTCGAAGGAACTAATTTCTCAAAAGCCGACCTCCGAAATGTGAGCTTTCACAACGCTTGGCTCAAAGGTGCTGATTTTTATAGAGCAAATATGACTGGAGTGAAATTTGGAAACTTCCTTAATCCGTGTCTCGCCCAAGAGGTCTCCTTCTTCGCTTATTCACCAGACGGAAGAAAACTGGCTGCTGTTGCAGGTAAAGAGATCGTAATCCTTGAGCTAGACTCCTTCAACCGGTGTTTCAGGGAAGCGTTGAAGTTAAAGGGAACTGGTGAGAGCTTGATTAATTGCTCATGGAGCTCAGACGGCAAGCGAATCCTTTCACTAGCCACGGAAAACGTGGTGTACGTATGGGATAGTGTCACTGGGAACCGTATTAAGAAATTCACGGGTGGCAAACTATCACTCAGGCAATGTTGTTTCACTCCGGATTGTAAGAGCATAATCCTTGTAACGATGAACGAGTTTCTTGTGCTCAACATTGATAGCGGGGTCTGTCGCTCTAAATTTATAGGAAGCAGCATATGGGAAATCTCAGCCATGGATTATAGTCCAGATGGCAAACAAGCCTTAATTGTGAATCCTCTTATGCACGTTTATACCAGGAATGCTGTTAAAGGTAGCCGTAACAGCAAGACTTTCATCGTTGAGCGCCATTCGAAGGAAGCCTCACATGTTCACAAGGCCTTATTCAGTCTAGATTGCCGCCAAATCGTTATTCTCGCAAAACAAGGAGTGACTTTTCTGCTGGATAATGTAAGAAGACATATACTGAAAAAGTTTAGTTTTCCAAGCACCTCACCACCTAATTATTTCTCTTTCAATTCGAACAGTACACAATTGATCTCGATTGCCTCTGGTAACTTCATCGTCCAAAATATTGCAGATGGAACGCGCATTTCTCAGTTGGAAGCTAGGCTCAGAGCAAGCAACCAACACAAAAATAGTGTATTTGGACCGGCGGCTTTAAGTTCGAATGGCAATGAATTCGCGGTATTGGATTTGATTAGCAATAAAATTACCTGTTGCCAGCTATTTTCTGAACCACGGAAATGCCTTTCGCACTCTCTCCCTAGGGATAAGAGCCTAAATTTGCAGGGAGCTGTCATCGAAAATGCCGTAGGGCTATCCGAAGGTAATACTTTACGGTTTAGAGAAAATGGAAGTTATAGGGCCTTTAGTAATGAGCAAGTAAACAATTACTTTCTCAATCACCAGAACCCAGAAAACTTTTTCGAAATAAATCTAAGTACTCAAGGTCTCAGCGATGCAAACGCGATAATCATCGGACGAAATCGTACTTGGGTGAATCTCCAGCGGCTTGAGTTGAAAAACAATAACATTGGAGATGAAGGAGCAAAAGTAATCGCCGCGAATGCTGTCTGGGTGAATCTTGAGAAGCTCGATCTCTCGATTAACAAGATTGGAGATGAGGGAGCTATGATGCTCGGAAAAAATGAGTCTTGGGAGAATCTGACTGAGCTCTATCTATATGAAAATAATGTCGGCGATAAGGGTGCTATTGGAATAGGCGAGAACGCTAGCTGGAAAAATCTCAAAATACTGGATTTGCGGGAGAATAATATTGGTGATCAAGGAATTTCAAGCCTGAGTTGCAATAAGACTTGGACTCGCTTGGAGACATTGTTTCTCGATAGTAATCGCTGTGGAGAAGCAGGTGCCAAGAGTCTCAGAGATAATGCAACTTGGAGCAACCTTCAAATACTCAGTCTGGCGAGTAATGCTCTGAGTGAGAAGGGAATTGAAGCACTGAGCAAAAATAATTCTTGGAAAAACTTGAAAGCGCTCATTCTGAGCGGCAATGCGTTGGAGGCACCAGGAGCTCTATTTTTGTCGGAAAACAAAACTTGGGACAATCTTGAATTACTCGATTTGAGTAACAATTCGATTAGAGACAAGGGAGCGATATATCTAGGCAGTAATACTACTTGGGTCAATTTAGAAACGCTTATTCTAAACGGAAATTCAATTTGCTCTGAGGGAGCTGAGGCATTAACCGAAAATATCTCCTGGCAAAAGCTGAAGACCCTCAAGCTCGATAGCAATTTTCTTGATGATAAAGCAGCAGAAGCACTCAGCACGAATAAGTCTTGGAAAGAGTTAAAAGAGCTAAGTTTGGAGAAAAACCATATTCGAGATCATGGAGCAAAGATGCTCGGGCAAAACGTCACCTGGACAAAGCTAGAAACGCTCAATTTAAAAGCAAATTCGCTTAGTCCGATAGGAGCAAGTGATTTAGCTGCCAATACTTCTTGGGTCAGTTTAACTCAAGTATATTTACAAGCAAATCCGCTCGGGGATTTTACGCCTCTGAATTTAAGCCAAAACCATGCATGGAAGCAGTTAAAGTGCTTCAACCTATCCTACTGTTTTATCAGCAACTCAGGGGCCCTTGACTTTACGAAGAATGCAACCTGGACAAGTTTAAAGTCAATCGATTTAACTTCTAACCGCATAACTTCTGAATGGACAGATAAAATAGACACGAACTCATTTTGGCCTAATTTAGAAGAACTCAATCTACAAGGCAATCCAATCGGAGTCAAAGGAGCTCTGAAATTGAAGGAAAATACAACTTGGATGAATTTGAAAGTATTAAACCTGAACGACTGCCACCTTACATCTGATGGTGCAGCAGCTATTGCTCAAAATACAGCTTGGGAGCACCTTGAGCTGCTTAATTTATCAAGTAACGAAATCGGGGATTCTGGCGTTGAGAAACTGTGTGAAAACACCACTTGGAAAAAACTACGGATCCTCAGCTTAGACAAAAATAGCATAAAACAGGGAGGAGCCTCTGCTTTAGGGCGAAACAAAACTTGGGTTAACCTGCAGGAGCTTAGCTTAGAGTTGAACGCACTTGGAGATAATGGAGTTCATGAGTTATGTAAGAATACGATTTGGAGCGACTTGCAGAAACTTAACCTATCAGCGAATGCGATTACCTCCGCAGGAATCGCTGAGTTGAGTCTAAATATAGCCTGGAAGAGATTGCAGGTGTTAGAATTAGCAAAGAATTTCATTGGTGATCTAGGAGCGGTGGCATTGGCAAGGAATTTGACTTGGAGGAGTTTGAAGGTTCTGAATTTGGCCAAGAATGAGATTAAGAGCACAGGTGCTGAGGGGTTAAGTAAAAATGTGTCGTGGGTAGCATTAGAGTCGTTGAACTTGGGTCTGAATGAGATAGGTGCTGCGGGAGTGGCTGCGCTGAGTGAAAATTCAAGTTGGACACAGTTGAAGGTATTAAATATCCAAAGAAATGAAATTGGAAAGGCAGGTGTCGCAGCGTTAAAGGAAAATGTGAGCTGGGTTCATCTGCAGGTGCTTGAGTTACCAGGAAATAAGATTTTGAAAGAGGGAGCAATAACATTAGCGAAAAATAAAACGTGGACGCATATGCAGTCGCTCAATGTGTCAGGCAATTCGATTGGACAAGCAGGAGCTGCAGCTCTGAGATATAACTCAAGCTGGCCCAAACTTAAGAACCTATACTTATAGAGTAAAAATGAATGGAAAGCCATTATAACGACAGGTGTTCATTTTGGTGAAATTCTAAATGCGATGGAGAATATTGAGTTTAATATTATGAATTTTATGAATTAATCAGAGAAAAGAGTTTATCTAAGAGCTGCGTGAGCGACAAATTGAATTTATTTTCCCGAAATCCATACAATTACTTTAGAGCATCTGAAATCTCTAGAAAAAACAGAGATGGGTCCTATGAAGGAATTAGGCATCCAGTCGAACTAAATTCTTTTCTCCTGTAACCTTCTTTAAAAATTTCCTTAGAAAAAACTGTGAACTTAGTAGAGGGAACACCTTTTCTCCAAATAAAAAGTGATTTTATTATCCAAGTTTTATTTCACTTTTGTGAATTTAAACTTGCAAAACGCGAGACATTATACCGCAGTTAATTATTTCAATATCGTAAAATCATTCTG
>ENA-UOTX01002141-UOTX01002141.1-compost-metagenome-genome-assembly--contig:-NODE-2141-length-10599-cov-12.412754_pt1 | contig 10599 bp, 2 predicted proteins | sample MGYA00238143_ERZ746982 | MGnify/ENA primary metagenome ERZ746982 (study PRJEB28758, sample SAMN06268862) | compost metagenome | isolation source: single cell | place: USA: California, Emeryville, Joint... | reverse complement strand
ATTCGCTTTGAATTTATTGATTATCTCCTTGTCAATTCTCGTTTCAAGTATCCTCCGATTATTATCAATCAACTCGAAAAGCGTAGGCTCAGCTAATATATTTGATTCTGGGCCGCTTTGTAGTGTGTGTGAAACAAAAAGGTCAAGCCATTGAGAGGCATAGGTTTCAGTAGATCGGTTTCCATGAATGATAAGTCGTATCATCGTGTAGCAGAGCTGGAAAACGCGCAGCATTCCAGTATCAGTAAGCTTTTCAAAATTGTATTGTCCCGTAGAAAAGGAATAATAAAGAATATCAGTGAGAATTTCAAGGAAATACATATCTTTTAGTAGTTTTTGACGTGAGGCAATCGCATACATCTCGTGCTTTAAAGGGTCTACATCGGATTCTTGGCCGACTCCCATGACAAACAAAATCAGCTTTTCGAGACAGTGGATAGTTGTTTTAAGGTAGTCTGTTGTAAAACCTGAACTCTGTTGCATCTTTATCCGTTCTTGGAAGTTGCGGAGTCGGCTGATTGTTGAGGAAACAAAAAGCAAGTCTCTTTTCTCTTCTTCACTGATTCTGTGCACAAAAAATGAATATTCAGTGGATCCCTGAGCATCGAGGTAGATCGCCTTTCTTTTCACGGCTACTTCGCTCTCCTTCAGTGGCTTGTAGAAGTCCGAGACACTCGTCTGTTCCACTTGCATTAGATCTGCCTCTGAATCACGAGGACAGTTCCAGCCATCAGTATCTACTTTTTGATTGGGCCCTTTTCCTCCCATAGTGTAAACAACGTCATGAGAGGCTGCCATGAACAGGCCCTCTTTTCCAAAACAGAGACCATAACAGCTGTCATCATAAACATAGTGATGCTTTTGGAAGAAAGTCGGTACAAAGTTGATCGAGCTTGTGAAGTCTTGAATCAATTCATTGTCGCTATCGTTTGCTAGCACAGGAATAAATCGTTTTTTCCCATTGAAATTCACCTCTGTTAGAATCATGACTCTACCAGTTAGAAAATGCCGCAATTTGAACTGAGAAGGATGTTCTTCGTTGCTCTTTTCCAGCCAAGAGCACCCTCGAGTCTTAATTTCTGTCCCTCTTCCTGTTATACATACTTTTTCCACTTCCCAGATCTGATTGACTGCCGTTTTTTCTTCATTATATATTCCATTGTAATGATGCACATAAACTTCACTATGCGGATGCCCTTGGTAACGTAAATCCGCAGCTATATAGCCCTGACTCCCAGACTGATAGAGCCTCACCAGGTCACCGCCTTGAATCCTTTTTTCTGCAAGTTTCAAGTCGGGATCATTGTGATCTTCCTTCAACTCTGGTAATGGCCGTTTAAAAAATTGGAATTGCCAAACTGCTTCCTGACATTCTGATAGATGTGCTTGATATCGAACAGACATTGGATCTAATTTTCGAAGCTCAACCTGCTGATAAGGAGCTATGGGAGCTCTTTTTTGGGAGTTGGGCTTGACCGGTGCGTCAAGGGGATAAGGGAAATCCCAGCAGAAGTTTACATAGCAATTCAGCTTCATATTCATTATAAACATTTCTTCATTATATTGTATTCGAGAGCCATCTGCATGAACGCGGTATTTTGGCACTATTTGGAACATCATACCCGCACAAAAATTATCTGAAAGCTCAAATTTGAAGGCTGATAATTGTGATTCAGAGGCTTGAACCTTCCCGACTAAGAAAAGCGAGGAGTCTGCATGCATCAGTTTGAAATCAACTCCAAATCGAACCGGGAGTCCCATGACACGCTTCAGGGAGTCTTTATTAGTCTCTCGCTCGCGGCTTGCTCGAGCTTCCAATTTAGCTAGAGTGTACTCATACTCTTGGAGGATACTTTCATCCTTTTCGTTCTTGATGTGCCTCATTTTGAGGTATTTCGATTTTTCATTGCGAAATCTTCGAAATTCTTTGTTAGCGTCGTAGTTGAGTTTTGGCCACACTTGAAAGATGCAGTCTCGATAGTTGCGAACGAGGCTAACGCATCCTGGATTCTCCAAGACTTTCTTGTCATCGAGATTAAAGGGTAGAGATTGAAAGAAAATTCTGTGATCAGTGAATCCAGTTCCAGAGAGAGCGCCATCAAACCTCTGTTGAGTGTCGGTGATGCAGGATCCAACGATCAGCACATAATCTCCGTAGCGAACGAATGGCTCATTTCCTATGTCGGTTGTATATGATTTGCTCATCTTATACTATTTAATGAGCTAATTTATTGGATACATAAATTTAAAAGAATGCTACAACGTAATTCCTACATGAACCGTCTAAAAAGAAGCCTTATGTGGGAATATGAGAACAATGTAAAAAAAAAAACAGTCGGCACGGTGTATTTTTGCATTTAGTTTGCGTATGATGAGTTTTTTTCCTGCTTGACTCACAATTCGATTGAAAAATGTGTTGATCTTCATAATTTTTCAAATTTTAATTCTGTCTAATTACTTAGAAGTGCAACAAAAACAAAAGACTTTTTGAACTTTTTTCGCACTCAAATGGTATAGAATATAAGACTTTAGAAATTCCACACTCGGGATATCGAAAATTAGCCGTTTCGAATCCTTTTCTATGAACATAACCTTAATCAGACTTCGATAAATGAATTTGTATCAAGAAACAGACAAGATTTCAGCATATGAATACATTAATTGGATTTAAGCTTCTCGGCGAAAAGATTCATAGTGATTAAGAGTAATCTACAACTTCTATAACGTATCTAATTAATTAATCCTTAAGAGTCGATTAATTTCTCAAGTTAGCAATATTAAATTTATTCGCTCTCAGATCTCAAAGTAAAAAACGAACAAAAAACACACAATTCTTTCAAAAGACAATATAGGAGAAGGTTCAAGACAAATTGTCGATGAAGAATCTAACCAACTTAATGACTATCTGAATAGGTCATCAGCAATTATCGGTCATTTGCTTTCCATTTTGACTCTTTGGTCCTCATGGCAGAAGAAGGAAAATTAAATGAATTGTCGAGTTCGAAAAGAAGCAAGAGCCGCAAATTTTACCAGAGTGAATGAAAATGAGTGAGACATTAGGGCCTCTCGGAATAAAAACTTAACAATGAGCTCAAGGCTTTTACCTTGGAAAGGCAATCAATTTTAGGAGTTTACTTTTTTCTGGTTCTGAAAAAAATTAGAGAAAGAAGATAAGTTTTCTTTGCGGTTTAGGTTGGTACGCCGGAAAAAATGGAAAAAGAAAATCCAGGAAAAGAAAACCTGGAAAAAGTAAAGCCTGAAAAATCAGAATAAAAATATACTTCCAAAAAGTACCAAATTCCAGAGTTCTAAGGAAGTAAACCTAATAACAACTAAACTCGTCTAAAGTTTAGTCTCCATGTTATTTTATTATATCAGTCTCACCCATCTCAGACAAATGTCTATCAATTCCTCATTCTAACCACCTTAAGCTTGCATTGGTTAGCAATTTGTAGTATTGAATGAGATAAGCACTCAACTCAAAGTTGCTCCGTTTAATCTCCAACAATTCTCCTTGAAAGTATTGGCATATAAGGCATGTGTACCAACAAAGCATCGCTTTCATATAATCTAATTCTTTTGCGAACTTCTATTTGGCTAGCTTAGTTTTATCATTTTCAACATTCGTACTACTGTGTCCTTCGTTGCAGCTATAAAATTCCTTCGAAGTTCTAGACAAGAAATCTGCTTGCATGGAACTTGAAGCTTTTTCATCTTTTCATCGACTACATCGACAAATTGCAGAAAATTTGTGTTTCTTGAAATTTGCTGTCGTTCCTTAGGTCACAGAACAGTCTTTCATATATTAAGTTTCTAAAAATTCAGTACTAAAGAACAGATGAGATAAATAGGTTTCTCAAAGGTTTTATTGAGTCAATTCAGTTTATAGCGTCCCAAAATGCTGATCGAAGAATTCCAAAGTTGATCTTTTACCATCAGAATTCCAACCAATAAAGTTTCCATTTACTCCAACTTCAAATATTCCGCGTTTAAGCTCTTGCTATTAGAACATTATTTCATTTCTGTCAGGCTAAAGCAAGCACACACCAACATTTTTTGTTCGAGTTTATTTAATAAAAAGAAAGAGGAAACTAATTAACCTCATTTTTAGCATCGCATCGCGTTTATTTGAAGACAAAATCTTTTTGGGGTCTGAATCTCTCTAAGAAAGCGAATTTTCGCTGTGAGCCATTAAAAAGTAAGAGTTTAACAACTGTAATTGATGTACTTGATGTAGGTGCGATTGTTGATTCAATCAGGTTCAGCGTCTTATGATAGTAAAATGAGTTTCTTTGAGTGCATGAGGTAACTGTTAAGCATTTCACCAAAATCAAACATTTCTTTTCTGATTCCTTCACCGTTGAACTAAAGAGTTGAAAATCAACAAGCAATATGCTTGGCCATGAGGAACAGACCTCTGGTTTTATCGTTGAAATTGAAGACGAATCCATTCACTCAGTTGAAATTATTCTGATGCTCCACCCGGAAAATTCATTTGGCTCTGAGGATGCTCAATATCACAACAATTTTATAGAATTTATGAGGCCTGATTTCACATTCTAAATTATATATCGAGGGAAGACTTAAGAAAAGATTCAATTACACAGAAAGTTTCTGATTTTTGCCACATACAGAGATATTTAATTAACCAACAGAGCAGAAAAAAATTTAGACTGTGTCTGGACTAGTAGCACATTAACAATAGTCTCTGAGTCTTGGCCTCAGTTTTCATAGTTCTTACTACGATTCTAGGCTAACATGCGTATTTTTGGTAGAGGCGGAACGCTTGCAATCGAAAAGCTGAGTTAGTATTTTTGCGATGAGACAAACTTAAGAAAATACAATTTTCTGTTTTGGTGTGAATGTCCAGTTTTCCTTAACCAATTGTTTGTTTTTCAGATAGGAAGAATGCATTATGTAAAAATGCTGAAAAATCAGGAGAATATAATAAATAGTCTAAAACACTCTTGTTATTCATTGTGGCCGATTATTATTCTCCCTGCTTGCTTTTTCTTGTGGCTAATTTCCCATCGTCTTGACTCTTTCTTGCTCAAACAAAGCAGACTGATATAGCATCATCTATGAAGAAATCGGAATACTTTTATTAATTAACCAAACAGTGAAAAATTACTTCCGTCTGAGGTTTTTCCAGTATAAAGCTTTTTTCCAGTCTTGAAGTCCAATAGTGCAACTGTCTTATCATCTGAAGTTCTCACGAGCATGTCACCGCTTGGACTCCATCTCACACAATTGAGAGGGCCTATATAATAACAATTAGAAGTCAGGAATAATTTATTAAACAAAAAAATATTACGTGTGTGGATACCATCAAAAGTTTGGACGATCTTGGATACTCGTTTATCAAATATCTTCACATTTTTATCACTGCCACCTGCAGCCAACATATTTCCATCCCTCTGGCATACATCGATCCAGTATGTCCACCCTAACAGCTATAAATGTCAACTAAAATAAAACTACGAAGAGGCAAAACACAACAGTCCGAAACGGAAAATTAACCATTTTGCAACATCTTCGGTGTTATTTTGCCCTGAAATATTTAACACCATTAAATCGATAAAGAACTTCAAAAAGAAATACATTCGGACTTAAATCGAAAATATCTATGTGAAAACAAAAGTGTGTTATGGTTAATCCTCTTTTACCAATCGAAAGAAGAAGAGGAAAAATAAAAATAAAACTCTGCTGTGCTTACCTCGTGATTCCATTTTGATCGGACTCTTCAAAATGAGAGCTTTCCTCTCAGTATCTAAGATATTGAGGAGTTTCCCATCATAGTTGACGAATAATAATGGTTCATCAGTATTAGAGCTCCATCTGCAACGTCCTGCAATATCTAAAGAGCAATTCTAATAGTATGAGAATTTTAATGCTGTCAATATATTAATATAAAAAGGACAATATATCATCTGGGCATGACAGAATGAGGTAGTTGAGAAATATTACTTACCATATATCGTTGTTATCCCCATTTCCAGGTGGAAGCAATAACTGTCGGTGTTCATATCTGATATTAAACAGATTCCAAACTTGTCAATAGTTGCTATAAGCTCTCCATTGGGACTGAAATCAAGGCTGGTTATGAGGTTGTTTAAATACAATGATATTAAACTAGGCCGACAGTGGGAGTTGAATTAATTAAATACCAATCTCATTACTATATTGGGAGTGCCATCTCGACTTTCGGATGAGTTTTACAATGCCATCCTACTTCGGTGTACCAAAATTATACAGATGGTAAGCTATCTTCCCTCCAACACATATTGCTCCAAGAAAATTCCTTCTTGGGTTATAGGTCACATCTCCATAACCAGTCACTAGAAGAGGAGAAAATATTAGATAAATTTTAGTTAATGAAGATCCCACTCCCAGAGACTTCCTCAAATTTATATATTTTCTTAGGTCTCCCTTTCTGAGAGACATCGAATACTTCTAGATTGGCGGATTCGAACTCGTTTTGGTGGACCGAAACAAGAAGTTCTGTATTGGCGATCTCTTTCAGGTTTGTCCAGCTACCACCTTTAATGAATTGTGAGCGAATTTAAATCAGAGATGAAAGTTTGAAGAATAAATACCGTCAGACTTATTGGGTTTCACTCCATTGAAATCAGCAAATTCTGGTTTCGTTTCGAGTTCAATAATACTAATCTTATTACTCCCGTATGAGGACCAGGCAAGTAGCTTAGGTTGTGAAAGGATGTTTTCTATTTCCAAAAAAAAACAAAAAACCATGTAAATGATTATAACAAAAAAATGATGAATATAGGAAGTATAATACCGATGATCTTTAATGGTCTCTTTAGAGAGCCTCCAAGCGTTTCATCTTGCGGTCGCTTTTCCTCGTCGATGAGATTGGATGAATCCTCGTTTTCCTGATTTTTTTGAAGCATTTTCTTGTTTTCTATTGACTTTCCTGTTTTGAGATTTGAGAGTGAATAAATTTTAATCTTGATAGCGTAAGTAGTTTTTTAAATATCTGAAGTCTTAATCCAGGAACTCTCCGAGGTCTTAATTAATGACGTGAGCTGGGTAGAAGTCAAACATTACTAACTGTTCCTAATTTTTTATTCAAAGGAAAAAATCAGAATTTTTGAAACCTAGTCCACCTCTTTTTAGGCATTTTACTTGAAAAATGATAATGAGCAGCACAAGAGGTGAGAACAGCATCTTAAGCGGATTATTCCCCCGAAATATCGATATTTAACTTTCGAGATGAGCATTTTAGGGAATTCATTGAAATATGTGTGTTAAAGTCTCCATATTTTACGGAATAATTCTCTATTTGTTTATTCATATTTGATTAAAGTTCCTTTCATAAGAAAAGTCTATTACAATACAAATTTCCGTTTGTTGTATTGTAATGTTTGATATCTCATAAATTCGTTCTCTATTCTTGATATACTCAGAGCTATACTAAAAACCAACGTCCTCTAAAAAGCAATTTTTAATTTTCAGCAATGAAAATATGAGATGCAGTTGGATCTTTGAAATTTCCTCTTCAACTCTCATATTAACAAGTGGATATGTCTAGGCTTTTCCTTAGATTTGGCTTACGTAATCCCAGGTGATTTGTAACTTCTTTGATGGCTGAGATTCACTTTGAGTGACCTGAAAGCCGTTACGTTTTGTTTCAAGTCATACCTAAGATCCTTTCCAATGTCGGCTTGTTTGGGATGAGTTTTCTTCACATTTCGTGTTTGAAAGCTTTTCTGCCCCATCTCGAATCCTCAATCTTCCTCCCGTACCCATTATGTGTTTCACAAGGGATCTTACGCAGCCTCACAAACTTTGATCTCAGCTGAGTGTTTCTTCATAATTCAGTTGCATCGTGCATTTCTCTGACTGGTCCGCCTGTTGATGCCGCCTGGGAGGTAGTTTCTCATCACGTCCACACCTGTTGTTGCCATGGCGATTTCCAATTCCAGATTAAACAATTTAATTTTCATTTGTGGTATAGATATAATTGCAAAATATAGTCTCAAGAAAATTTAGTGTAATTCGTTGAGTTGAACTTTATCTTTTAATAGAATTGAGGCAAAAATAGATGAATGGAGCTCGTTAATCATTAGAGATCTCGTTCTCAAAACCCACTATTCGCATTTTCGTCGGAGACTTGCCATATATAAAGAAGAATTGAAAAATCATTATTAAGTCATTTTTGAAGCTGGCTATTAATCAAGCTCAAGTTAAACCTGACTCTAAAAAGTTAAAATCAATCTCATAATCATTTTAGTGACGGGTTGTGGAGATCTGACTTATAATCCAAGGAGAGACTTTCTTGGTGCGATCCCTGTCAAAGGAAGGAAAACTTATCATCTTTATATATTGCGACTTCGAAGGCTGGGAATATTGTAAGACTCATCCGGAAATCCAAATGGTACTTCCAAAATAGCACTTTTGATGGTATTTCATGTAATTTTCCCAGCAAAAGTGTCTTAATTGGATTTGCTTCTAGACAGTAATATAAGTAGCCTTGACTTCAGTCCTATTGGAGAGCTTATAGCAACTATTGATTGCGATGGAGCATGCGTATTATCCAACGTAAACACTCATAATCATCGTCATCTTTTTTATCACACACGTTACTTTACATAAAGCCTGAAAAACCACCCCGTGACTTGATGGTGTTGACCTGGCTTCCATTAATATCAAAGTCAACATAAGTAACAGCGTTGAGTGCGAAAACTTTCAGAATGAGTCTCTCTTTGGCAACTGAAATATTCTCAGACTGAACAACCAAGAGTGCTGCTAATGCGCTCTCCTCAGAAACACTAATTCTTGTTGACTAAATTTCAATTTCGAATAAGCAAGAGCCATTATTAGCTAATTTCTTCACCTTTTATGTCTCAATTCAAACGAATGGAGTGTTTGTGATTACCGTCATTCATCAGAAATGGCAAGTTTAAATATTGGTTTCTGGAAGTTTCTAAGCACAAGACCACGGTTATTTGTATCATTGATATTTGTACTTAAAAAGCCTGAATTATGTTTTTTGTTCATTTGGAACCATAAATATCAAATATGGATTGATTGAACGCATAAATGCAGAGGACACATCATGACATTATGCAGCAGCGAATCAACTAAATCAGATAATGATAATTTGTAAATGTTATAGATGTAACAATAATATGAAGGAATTAGATCTTATACTTAAGCGCAGAATTCTGGTTCTTCAACGACTTCGATAACATCTTCGACGATAGCTTCTTCCCAAGCTGGGACTTCTTCGTAGACCTCAACAGCTTCTTCAATGATGGTGATGATTTCAGCGGCTTCCTCAGGGGTGGAGGTGATGGTTTCAACTAATTCAGCGATTTCCTCAGCGGTAGCGACTTCGTTTTCAGCGATGAAGTCAGTGACGGCTTCAATTGCCCATTCAGATTCAATGACTTCAGCAACGGCCTCAGCAGCTTCTTCAACGGTGATTTCTTGCTCTTCAACCTCAACGACTTCAACGACTTCGGTGATGGCTTCAATGATAGCCTCGACTTCAGCTGGGGTTTCAGCAACTTCCTCAGCGATTTCGACGATTTCTTCTGGGGTGGCAACAACAACGGTCTCAATGAATTCAATCACTTCTTCAGCGGCTTCTTCACCGACGATTTCAACGACGGTTTCAACGGCCTCTTCAATGGCTTCTTCGATGGCGACTTCGATTTCGACGATTTCCTCAGCGGTTGGTTGTTCAACGACCTCAACAGCTTCTTCAATGATCTCGATGAGTTCCTCAATGACCTCAGGATCGGAGGTGATGGTTTCAACGAATTCAACGATTTCCTCAGATGTGGCAACGGCGTTTTCTTCAACGAAGTCAGTGACGACATCAACAACACAGTCGCTGGTAGTGATTTCAGCAACAGCCTCAGCAACCTCTTCAGCAGTGATTTCTTGCTCTTCAACCTCAACGACTTCAACGACCTCGGTGATGGCCTCAACGATTTCAGCAACCTCCTCAGGGGTGGTGGCGATTTCTTCAGCGATTTCGACGATTTCCTCGAGGGTGGCAACGGTGTTTTCAGCGATGAATTCAGCGACGACCTCAACAGCATCTTCGCTTTCAACGATTTCAGCGACGGTTTCAACAACAGCTTCAGCTTCAGCCTCGGCCTCGAAGGCTTCTTCGACGGCGACGACGATAGCTTCTTCCCAAGCTGGGACTTCTTCGTAGACCTCAACAGCTTCTTCAATGATGGCAATGACATCATCAGATTCCTCAGGGGTGGAGGTGACGGTATCAACGAATTCAGCGATTTCCTCAGAGGTGGCAACTTCATTTTCAGCGATGAATTCAGCAACGGCCTCAACAGCCCAGTCATCTTCAATGATTTCAGCGACAGCTTCGACGGCTTCTTCAACGGTGATTTCTTGCTCTTCAACCTCGACGACTTCAACGACTTCGGTGATGGCTTCGACGATTTCAGCAACCTCCTCAGGGGTGGTGGCGATTTCTTCAGCGATTTCGACGATTTCCTCAATGGTGGCAACGGTGTTTTCAGCAATGAATTCAGCGACGACCTCAACAGCATCTTCGCTTTCAACGATTTCAGCGACGGTTTCAACAACAGCTTCAGCTTC
>ENA-UOTX01002140-UOTX01002140.1-compost-metagenome-genome-assembly--contig:-NODE-2140-length-10601-cov-11.848252_pt1 | contig 10601 bp, 10 predicted proteins | sample MGYA00238143_ERZ746982 | MGnify/ENA primary metagenome ERZ746982 (study PRJEB28758, sample SAMN06268862) | compost metagenome | isolation source: single cell | place: USA: California, Emeryville, Joint... | reverse complement strand
GGGCTTCTGAGTAAATCTTTCTCTCCATGTTCAGAGCTAACGTTGCTTATTTAACTCAGAGCTCAAGAAAAAGGAGGGCGTCGATCGCGTAGTAGAAGCCAATCGGAAAAGAGAAACAAAGAGAATGACAACAGAAGAACATCGAATCATCAACGAAGCTCAAAGAAACGGAGATCGCGCTCGGCGGAAAAATCTCCCTCGCAAGGAGCTTTATCCACGAAATCAATTAAGAAGATATTTACATTAGAGTAAGTTCATTACCGCCATGCTCTCTCAGCCTAACTCAATGATTTTAGTGACAACCTCCAAGAGAATTTACGACAGCAGCTTTTATGCAACATTAAGAAATAATGCAGAGATCATTTTGTTCAATTTTTCAATTATATTAATGGATAATCGTTTCATGCTATTTTCTATATATATGCTAATTTTTCAATGTTTCAGTTTCTGAATGTCGAGTACACAATTCTCAGAAACTTAATTTACGGATCTTAAATAAAGACACTTATATGCGATACAACATAAGAGTTTTAGAACTGCATCCAGTTGTTTATATTTATGAGATTATATATAGATATGTAAGAAAATCAAAATTGTTATTAACCTACTAACCCACACGAATATTAAAATTCAGAATCTACATATAGTCTCGGTCCATCTCAGTAGAAAGCCTTTCAAGTCTCGTTTCTAATTTAGTGATAACCTATCAATAATGATCCAGTTCCCAGCCATCATAACAAAGACTTACATTTTTGAACCTGTCCAGGAAATCAGTATGCTGAGGCCTTTCACTGAAACTTCCATGTGGTTCTTCAAATCTGCTAACCGATTTTTTGCGAGATCCGGATGTATCCTTGTACCGATTCCTCTCTGCTGAACCATTTGCGCTACGTAACTGGTTTCTAATCCCGTATTTATTTATTATATTCATTTTGAATGGATATAAAGATATACGTCATTGAAAGGCTCAGTTTCGAGCTATTTAATTTAGGTGACCTACTCAATCTCTCTGCAACATCAGCCTTTCTCCTAGAACGGTCGTTGCTTCCTCTCACAGCGTCAACCTGAGCCCGATTTGTTGATTAATACCGCACATAAATTGAGAAAATCACTTTTCTTTGATAGCGCATGTGATCGATTTCCCCTTTGATGAGTTGGTTTTTATAATTCGACTCTTTCTGCTTATAAATCGATTCCAGCTGTCTCATTCGTTCTTGGTAATCCTGTGTATGAATAGATGATGTTAGTCTGCTTGAGCTGCTAATAAAAATACATGGCAAAGATATTCAGCATCAACTCTACGTTCCCTTTCCCTCCGCAGCTCTTCACTCAATTCTTCCAACTTACCTTTCAATGTCAAATCGAGTTCTTTCTGTTTTTCTTTTAAATCCTCGTTTTCAGAAGCTGTTTGAGAAAGAATCGAGCGCGCTTTAAATATTTCTTCGCTATACTCCTGCAGGTACAGTAAGACACCTCAAACAGAGCTATCAATACCTTTTTAACAGCTTGAAGGGCTTCTATATCCTTTTTACGTTGTTTTAACTCGTCCTTAAGTGTCTGCATTTTTTCCTGATAAGCGTCAATCTGAGCCTACAACCCATCAATGGATCACTTAGATGCTCGATCAATATGAGCTTACATCTCTATCTAATAGCTGGCTTTCGAGGTAACTGATCCTCTCTTTCATTTGAGAGCTTTTCCCTTCTTCATAGATGAATGTACTTTTCATTTCTTCCTTTATTTTCGCAAATTCTTCCTGACATTCCTTCAATTTATTCGCAAGAAATTCGTTATTCACGGTCAATTCCTGCACTTCATGCTTCAGCTGCCGATTATTCAACTCGAGGCGACGGATCTCTTCCCCGTTTTCTCGCTTTTCCTTCTCCACCATTCGCTCGTATGAGCTAATCAAGCCGCTTTGCTCGTCTATCAAATGCTTAAGCTTCTGAATTTCCTCGAATTTCTCTCGTTGGCTCTGGTCCCATCGAGTATTGAAGCTCTCGCGCATTTCATCAAGCTCTTTCTCCTTATCAATCAATTTCTCGCTAAGGAACTTGAAATCTTCTTTGATATAGGTCTTCTCGGTATTCAACTACAAAATTTCGATTGAATCACTATTATTTGCTATTGCAGCTTTACCTTGCTCATATCAGCTCGCATTTCTTCCACTATGCTCTCAAAGCGATCAATCTCACGTCTATGCTCTTTTTTTATCTGCAACAGATGCTCTTCGTGCTGTTTCTGGAGATCTCTGGTCATCTTTTCGAACTACTCTCATGCAACAGAATTAAAATACTCTGAGGTGCTGAATGTAACATACTTGGTTCATAAAATCGTGCTCTTGATTGCTCAGCCCCTCTTTCAACTCATTCGTTAGTTTCGCGATTGTCGCCTGCAGTTCTTTGTTCTCAACTCGAAGTTCTTCCACCACACGATTCTCACGCTCCAACTGAGCAGTCAAGCGCTCAGAGAAATCGCATTTTCCTTGTAGCACTGAAGAAAGTTTCTCGCTTTCTTCGCATCTTGCCTTTGTCGTCTTCAGCTCTTCTTCTAATCTGTCCTTCTCCCTTTGCAAGTCTAAAACCACATTATTTATATCATGGTCCGTCATTTCCATTATCTTACCATCTCTTTCGGTTTCCAAGGACATAATCTTTGCATTTATCGACTCAAGCGTGGTATCCCATTCTTTAGAGAATTGCTCGTGATTTCGAAGCTGCGCGCTTAGTTTATTAATTTTCGCCGCCATTTCCTCATTTTCTAAACAGATCTCCTGGTATTTTATTTGAAGCTGCCTGTGGGCGGGCTCTTGCGACTCTAAATAGTTTAACTGCTGCTCTGATTCGCTAAACTTCTGCTCAAGTGAATTCACCTTGCTCTTTAACTCTTGTGTTTCTTCTGTATTACTATCAGAAGAGCCAACTTGCACTCAATTTACCCACGAGTTTTTCATTGCGATGTGCCAAATCTCTTATCGTAGACTCTTTATCAATCATATCATGCTCCAGCCTTGAAGCCGTATCTTCTGCAGTGGCTCTGGCCTTTTTCAGTTCTTCAATCTCAAGATGCAGCTCTTCGATGGTTTGCTTGCATTTCATCAGCAAAATGTCTCGCATGCCATGGCCTGTGTTCATATCATCGTAATTTTCGGTTCCGCTCCGAGTTTCTGTATAACCAATTAAAATTTCCGAGAATAATGTGGACTTATACTTGGAGAATATTTTGATGTGGTGTGTGAGTACCGGAGTTGCTTTACCACAGGAGATTTCTCCATAGTTGGACGACTTGATGATTGTATTCGATTTTATTTAATTTTAGACAACCTGAAAGGAAATTAACGAATAGTTGTATTAAGAAAGGAAATTAAAATTGCCAAGCGCATGAATATGTGTGACGAAATTTTCAATTTGAATCCTTTTAAAAAATATAAATTGACTGATCACAACATCCATGGAAAACTAGAAAAACCATGCAACACACACACAAACTGCCTCTAATCTGCATTGATGCCGTCTTGCTCGTGTCCGAGGACAGGTAAGTACCCGATGTCTTGTCTGGAGCTAAAAATTTAATAAATCTGAATAGATTCTGTTGCTTACTCTGAGTTTTTCTTTTCAAGCTGTTGTGGTGCATTAGTAGTAGTGGTAGCAGGATTTTTTTCTACTATGTCTGGTTTCGTACTTGCAGACCTTGAGAGCTTTGGAGTTTTTGAAGACTCTTGAGTGATAGTAACTCCTGCTCTCTTGTTAAATACGTGTGTTTTTCTTTTCGGAGCTTTAGGTCTGAAACAAATATATGCATGAGATCAGCTTGTCAATGAGATTAACTACATTATCTTGTGAAGAGCACGATAAATCTCTTGCTTTGTTTTAGCTGCCAGGCCTCCTAAGCCCCAAACTTCGATTTCTTCGATCTGGAGATACATTAGCAAATCAGCGCCAGACGAATGAAATATATTTACGTTTAATGCCTGTATCAAAGGGTCAATTAGAGGCCCTTTCTCGTAAGTTTGATCTTCGGGCGATGTAGATGTCCCTACAGACATCGAATCACCGATCCATAACCGACAGCTTTCATCATTGGCGCCTCCAAACGCCAGTCCTTTCACAAATTTTTTGTTGTGAGCGTTTTGACCGTTGAGATATTGGAAATTCTGCCCTTTGAGTGTGGGGTAATACTTTCTAAATTTCGGAATGAGAGAAAACACGAAACTTCCACAGTCTCCGTGATATTCTGCTCGATTTTTCCATGGCATGCTCGCAAAACCTCCAAACACATGAACCGGATACTTTGAAACGCCGGATTCCTTTTGGACATGCTTCACGAGGATAAGTGTTGGAGCTTCATAGCCTTCAAGCGCCGTGACCAAATCGTCAAATGAACCCATGTATTCTGTGTCGGAATACAGCAAGCTAAGTTCATCCGCCCGCTGGAAATGCTCGCATGTAAGTGAAAACAAACTAAGGAGCTCGTCTGTGAGGATTAATGATGATGACTCAAGGAACGGGACTTTTAGGAGCTTTTGCATTCCTCTATCGATAAATCTGCTATAGTAATAAACTCTAAGGTAGTGATTGATATGCTCGAGCTGGTGTTTAATGTCGGCGAGAAAACTGTTAAAATCCCTCTCAGTGCTGTTAGCCCCTATAAAAATACAAGCAAATAAACGAGAATATTATCCAATAGCACTCACCTGTGAATATTCCGTGGGCAAGAACTTTTGCTGGCAGATCATTTGACTCCACGGTTGGTTTGGTCTGACGGAAAATATTTAAAATTTCCTTTTCGAGCCAAAACGGTAATGAAAAATTGAAACGTTAGCACTGTACCTTTATCAATTTTAAGCCCTGCGCATAAGTAATCACGGATTTAGGAACTGGCTCCTTCTCTTTTAAATATTTCTCTATAGAGATCAAAGCTGTCGTTTCGATAGGCTCGTAAGAGCGGTTGGCGTAGCTGGCGATTTTAAATTCGCTGGTTTTGTGCGTTAAAAGTTGAACTGGAATTATGATATGTCAAGCATGAAGCAATCTGAGTTGTAATTACTGCAATGGAGATATGATTCAAAGGTTATTGGGTCTGGCTCGTTGCATTTAGCCATCCAATTGTAGATTTTCAATGCGAGATCAGAGTTTTCTGGAAATTCTCCCTGCAGTCCCTTTTTTCCAATCGTTTTTCGAAAGGCCGTCCTAAGAAATTTGAGATAAGTTCATATTCCGCTCTATCGATGGCTGGTACCTGAATTTTTGCTCGCTGATTGATTGATAAATTGTTTCTATTTGCTCAAACTCTTCTGCAGAGAAGCCGTATTTGGCATGCTCATTTTTATCCTTCGAGATACACGTCCCCATTTTAGTAAGATTTATTGTTTGATTTAATACTTTCAACACTGATAAACTGTTAATTTATGCGTTTTTAAACTGATTTGAGGACCATTTCACACACAGACTCTCTCTCTCGCTCTCAAGCAATTATGTCTCAAATTTTTCTTTCTGCCTAATAGCTTTCTAGCTAATACATGACTAATCAACGAAAATAACCAGAAAACTCTTAATTTTGTCATTGTTGTATAAAAAGCATTGTTAGTGTGCTGTGGTGGTGGCAGGTTTTTTTTAAGGGTGTTTATCTAGTTCATAATATATATATGTATTTCTTTGAAAGTTAAAATGCAAATGTCTTTTTGGTTTCTCAGCCATGAGAGCTAAACGCAAGTCCATTTTGAGTATTATCGCAAAATTTCAGCTGACATTGAAGCAAATAAATAGATCGTTAGCACGTTTTCAGATAGATAGTGCCAGCTAATGCATTCCCGTTATTTAACTCTCATTAGTTCGCAGGCTTGTCTAATAAGCGAGATTTTCGAAAATCGTGCTGAGTTTTGTTGGCTGGAAAGAGAGTTGTCTTCGGTGTTTGGAGGGCTTCATTTTAGGTAAGTTCGCCAGTTTAGAAAGAATTAGTGGGTTAGTAGAAGGAAACATTAATTGGCAGATAGCAGCGTCATCAAGCTCTTTTGGCAGCGATGCTCTGTTCACTGAACTCGCATCGATTCCATATTGTCGATCAAGGTATTTATGAAGAACGTATTGCGTATTCATTGCGTTGTATTCTTCGAGTTTCAGGTCCACGCTTGACATGAAGCGCTTTGGGGTAGAGCCAAATTGACAGCTTTGAGGGCGTTGCTTCCTTGGAAGTCTTTTTGGGGTAGATTGGGCTGTGCTTTCAACTGAAGCAGAAGTCTGAGTTTCTTCAGCATCGTTGGTTTGGGAAGAGCCAAGTCGTTTCTGAGAGATAGGGTAGTTATTGAGGAAATTTGGATTGATTTGTTGCCAAGCTTGCTGAACTTCCATTTCCACGGCTGCGCAGAGCTTCATAGAGTCAGTATCAACTGGCTTGACTTCTGAGACTAAAGTTGGCAGTGAATATTTGCTTCCAGTCCATATAGCCACTAGCTTATTAAGCAAGGTGTAGTTGGAGCCGAGTTTGGCGGTGACTTTTTGGGAGATGACGTTGACAGTGAGAACAACAAAGGCAAACAAAACTCTCACGAACTTCGATAGAGCCACCAACATTTGCTTTTACAATTTCAGAAATATTTTATTTTTTAAAAAAGCTCTTGAACTATTTGTACTGCTGCTGGATCGACTCAATTTGCAACGTGTTTAATTATGGGTTCTTACCATTGATCAAAATAAAATCAGAACTTTGACTCATGTACTGCCAGTAAATTGAGTTTTCAATTCACAAAAAAAGACTCAAGATCTTTTTTAAAGTACTGATGCGTTAAAACAGCTTTTCCAGGTCTTCGTAATCGTGCTTCAGAAGTCACCTCGAGTTGAGACCCTTTGGTAACGTTATCTGATGCTAAGCTGCAACATTATTACTGTTTTGTGGCAATATTCATGAAATGAAGCTGCTTTCAGGCAGAACTCTCTTACAAAAATTGGTGATATTGCTTTTTTTTTTTGCTTTGACAGTCAATTAGATGTTATTAAGAAAAAATGCACTGCATATGATTGCGTTTTCTGGTGAGCGGTGAGAGCAAGATTTCAGGTTTGAGCTTGAGTTTTAATCAGTTTAATCCCTATTTTTCTGATAAATACTTCCCTATTTTCCGATAAAAATAAGATGATTATGGGAAGCCTGTCGAAAAACATGTTGAACCCCACCTCCTTGCTCATATCATACTATACTACTCTCATTAGATCTCTTTAGAACAAATTGTTTGTGAAATTTGGTTTGAACTAACGTTAAAAGGACGTGAAATACCCATAAGCAAATGTCATACGAACGATTTAACGGACAAGCTAATAAGTATAATGATAAAATGCGCTTGAGCAAAGCAAATTTTTAATAGAAAGCTTAAGCTATCTCAGCAAAGCTTTTACTCTTTTGGAGCAGTGAGTTACTAGTGACCTTGGTACCTGATATAATCCAAATTCTGGTTTTTCCTGGTTTCTTCTTTCCAAGTATCATACACCTGTCTCTTCACAGCGAACCCAATCGCGATAAGCAAACCAAGAGCGACAAGTGCCAGCAAACTGCGCGTTGAATCAGTTTTGGTGGGGGTTGGTTGCGGAGGCAGCCCATAATTGCAAATTTGATAATAATCAAAGGTGGAGTAATTGTTTGTCGCTTTTTGGATCACCTTCGCGAAGCTGTTAAGGTCACAAGAGTCATCTTTAGTAGAACACAGCGGGAGAACCTGTTCGTCATATTTAACTTTCACGCTTGCGTTGGTCAAGTTGTTAGGGTCTGCCCAAAGTTCGAAAAATAGTGTGGAAGCATATGATGGAAATACGCAGTATGAGTTGTTATATTTAGGGTTTTTGTATTGACTTTCGAAGCAAGTCACGTTTAGTATGTTGAAAGCGGAGAGAATTGAAACCAAGTTGCTGTCATGGGAGCTGTGGATTATGTATTTCTCAGATCTCAAGCCTTTCGTTTTGTTGATTAACGTGTTTAGAACGTCATTGAGGTAGATACTAGATCCCAATTGATATTGCACCGGGTTTCCATTGTACATATAATGATGAAAGACATTATACAAATACTCATATTTCTTCCAGGTAGAGGAATTAGGATAAAATGGAATTGGCTTTCCACTGTTTAAATCTGCTTTGATAGTATCGAACATGTAGGCTGTTTCTGACAACGTGTCAAAGGTATTGGGGTCTTTAGATTCGATCCATTTATTTGCAATTGCTTCTTTAATCAATGGCTTAGCCTCCTCAATAAATGATTGTTTTTCCGTCACTATCGCATTTTTTTGCCCTTCCCACAATAAATTTTCAATCGGACAAGCTTTGCCTTGATAGCCTTTCAGAAGCTGATCGTATTTAGTTTCTGAGACGTGGACAGGAATTGGCGTATAATTGTTTGGAAGCGCGCTGTTGCCAAAATCACTATACTGAATGTGGCTCATGAGAGGAGGGTAGGCCAAAACTGGATCATATGGTTGTGGCATCTGAGGGGCATTTTGCTCATTGCCATCAGTAAATGCACCGTAGAGTTGAGAGTGAATACTTTGAACGGTTCGGTTATACATTGTTGATCGTACATTGAACAGTTTCGGATCATAGATGGCTGGTAGGAGGTTCCCGTAGCGGTTTCGAATCTCTTTTCCAAGGACAAAATGCTCTCTCATTCCATTGCCGGTTAGCTCTCCAGGATAGGGCCAATAATTAAAGAGATCAGGAGAGATTGCAGAGCGAGCGCCGTGACGAGAGTTTTGGATGACCATTTGCAATTCCTGAACGCCAACTGCGATTGTGAGCAGAATAGAGATACAAACGCTGTGAAACAGCATCTTGATAGCCTTGGATCGCTTTTTTGATAAGTTTAATAAGTTTAAATTGACACAATTTGCTAACATTTCTTATGAAGAATGTCCCAGAAATGCATGAAACCGAAAACAAAGAAATAAGGCAGCCTTGAGCTTCTATTCAAACTCGCTCTTCATGATTCGGTAGATATAAGCATGTAATCTAATTGGTGACTCACTTCATTTGATGATACAATAAAAATTTGTTAATAGTATATAGATTCGATCGAATTAGTATAACTAACTGCATATATGCTCATAATTTATCAATTTTGTTTCTGCAATAAAAATTAATAAGGCCTCAGTATCTCGGTTTCCATGGAGAAAAAGAGGGTAAATATTAGAAACGCTTACAGTACGGAGGACTACGTTAGAGATCAATTCAATCTCTTGCGCGAAGGTACACTTTCTCATGTTTCCATCACAATAATCATTGAAATTTTTACAGATCCTGATGCAATATTAGATGCTATCGGTAGGGAAGTAAGTGCCCCTTGCTGGAGAGGCTGCTAATGTTAATTTAATGACCAGGTAAAAAAAGGAACGATAAAAAGCATGATGGATGAGTATCTCAACGAGACTGATAAAAAGAAACCCGAGGACGTTCTATTGCTAATGAAGGCAAAATTAAAGAAATTCCAAGAGGATCCTTTAGGCGCAAATTGGATTAACTTGAACATGGATCGTGATATGGTATATGCGAACTTGATTGACGATGAGAAGCGAAGTGAAATGCTCGACTTGAGCGTTCTGAAAGGTTTCGTTAACCTCACTTCCGCTATAAAGCAAATCTATATAGATTTACACAACGAATACCTGTTAGAGAAAAGAAGAAAGATTCTTTCGAAGCACTTAAAACAGAAAAAAAGGAAATATGACGAGGAAGAAGAGCAAAATTCGGGAATACCAGGTTATACCTAAGCATTTATCATCAGAGTTGTTCAATGTGATTTATCAGAAACCATCACTGGCAGTCATATTAGAAAGAACTTAAATGCGTTTATCGACCTCATGAGCCAAGATAAAGCGAAAATGCAGGATAAAAATCAAAGGAAAATGCTACAAAGTAATTGCTACTTTTTGTTGTCTATCTGCACCCTTACACCTTCAATGTGAATAGTGGCTATCGATATGAATTTTGAGCTCGGAGACAAGCTTCTAAAGAGGAAAACTAACCTTGAAGCGGTCAATTATATCCTGAATTTCCAGAAAGAAGAGAAAAAACGAGTAAAAAATCCTCTTCAAGCTCACCCATAGCTTCAACAATGACTTTAGGACTCTGAATCGATGGAATTTATCTACAATAAAATGATGCGAAAAGTCTTCCTTAAGTGCTGTGAGCGCGATCAGCTGAACAACAAAAACACAATGAACTTTGAGCAGTTCTTAAAATGCTTAAAGCTAATAGAAGTACATCCCAAACATGTCAGCTACGACGAGGCCTTTAACCTGTTTCATACAATGACGCAATTTTATTCGTTGAAGACGCTCACTCTTTTTGAATTTATGGACATTATGCTGCGTGTTGCCAATATCGTCATTAATCAAGGCACTTCTCACTATCAGGATAACATGTCGGATAGCGAGGTTGATAAAGACGAGCTCAGAGACGAATTTTATAAAAAATATATCGAGCCTCAGCTTCATAAGTAAGATTTCCTGGTGCGTTCAGTGAGCTAATTCCAATAGGTTTATTCATCCAGGTGAATCAAAGCTACAAGAGACTTCAGTAAAGGCGTATTTAACGACGAAGAAGGAGCTGTTGAGTTTCCTGTTTAAT
>ENA-UOTX01002139-UOTX01002139.1-compost-metagenome-genome-assembly--contig:-NODE-2139-length-10603-cov-16.125119_pt1 | contig 10603 bp, 9 predicted proteins | sample MGYA00238143_ERZ746982 | MGnify/ENA primary metagenome ERZ746982 (study PRJEB28758, sample SAMN06268862) | compost metagenome | isolation source: single cell | place: USA: California, Emeryville, Joint... | reverse complement strand
TTTTGCTTTAGATGTTTTGTGAATTTGTTTTTATATTGAAAAGATTCGAACAGCCTCCCTTTATATAGCTGAATTTTATGTTCGTTTTTTAATCGTCAACAAGGATTTTTGTCTGTTTCTCAACAATTAGTGTTTTCTTTTTTTTTTTGTTTCAATATCAATTTTCAAGAAACGAATAGGAAATTGAATTCCGTTTCGATTAATTAATTATTTCATATAGTAAATATCAATACCCTCATGATCTCTGTTGAGCACAGAAGCTCCAGGAACTTCTTATTTATCAAACTTTCCCAACATATAACTAAGGTCATTTTCTTCGCGATTGAAAATTCAACATAATCATAACTATATTCTCTTCGCTTGAATGTTTCCGGGATAAGGCTTAGTATTTCTTTTTAGGAGGCAAGAGCTTCTTCTCTGGTTCAATTTTAGTTATGTTCCTGTAAACATTTCTTTTCATTTGTTTAATTGAATTGATGAGCTTGAAGTCTTGTTCCTTGAAATATACTGAAACTCTATTATTTGCTGATATCATCAAAGTATCGTTCAACAAGGTAGCGAGTTCTCATCGCTTGATAAGCTGGCGATACAATGATGGAAGCCATCTCAAGGTTTCTTTCTCTTTTTTTTTTATTTTTCTTCAATTTTACCAAACACACTAGTTGTTTCATTCTCATTAGAGGTATCAATGCAGCTTTCAAGAGGAAGTCTGAAAGCTGCAAAAACGAACACGAGTAGTGTCGATCAATCGATCGATACGATAGCAATGATTCAATATGAAGAAGTTTCAAAAATTTTTTTTTCTCAGCAAAGGACACCATTTTGAGTTCCAAATTTATTCATGCTGTTTAAAACACTGGGATTTGATACATTTCAAATATCAAATGCTCTTTCGGAACCATTCTAAGATATGGCCTCCTTGATTACAAAATTATACTGAATCGGTACAATGAAGTCGATTATCTTGAGAAAGGAAACAAAGAAGAGTATCGATGAAATAATTTGTGAAGTTTTAATGGATGAACCAAACTACCAATGGTCACTATGTGAAGGAATCATCTCCTGTCGGTTATGCAGGGGAACTCAATAGTGGTTACTCTTGGACAATGTCATGACGTCACTTATCTGAGATTATACCCTAATCTCAGATACGTTTCCCTTTCGTTTGGTAACCATCCACAATTTTGTTGAATCTGATTAAGATTTATTGGTTATCTCCAATGAGTTTTATCGGTTTTTTATGTTTTGCTTTGGTGTCTGAACCGAATCAAAGAAATTAATTATTCGCTATGATACGTTTCATTCAAAATCAATGGAAAAACTCTAATTTTGCGAGCCCTTCTTACCAATGCTGTATTGCTTTGAGCAATGAAGATAGAAATTGTGGATTTCCATCCTTTTCCTGTGGAATCCACTCAATAATAGTAATTTTTTCCACTTATTGATGACTTTTTTACAATAATACTCTAATATTTTTTTTGTATTCACAAGCAGGTATCCTGGGTTTCTCCAGGATCTCACATTCAAATGATCGCACCCAAACTGTTTTCTCTTTCTAAGAATAGATATTGAGAAGCAGAAACTTTTTCAAAAATGATATGATTATGGTGATGAAAATTTTTGTTGAGTGGTCCGTGTTTGTACTTAGAAATTAAGCCAAGAAAACTGTTTAAACGGCAATAATGAATCGAAAATTCATATATTTGTTAAGCAGTTAGTATCTTAACATTTTTTGATTCGGAGTGCTACTTTGAGCTTCTATTTTATTTATTTAGATAAGAAATTCACCCAGTTTGCTTCTTATTCAACTTAAGACGAAATTCATTTCTCTGTTACTGGCAAAGATCTTGAAAAGGAGGCAAGCAAAATGGGATTAGTGTTTGGAAATACGAGTATCCAAATAGGCGAGGCCAAATTGCTTCAGAATTTGGACTTCGGGCAAGAGTTACATCTAACATGCGGTTTCTATCCCACTCGGCTCAAAGTCTTGCTTCAGGATATTAAAAGCAATGATGTTCCTAAAACTCCTTATTATAAACTGAGAATACTGTACACCTAAGCTGAGAAAATCATTTGTATTTTTCTTGAAATTGAGATCGTATCAAACAGATACAAATAAAAATCGATATGTAATCTTTGACTTTTTCATAAAGCCAAAGAGAAAATAAAAATACAACACCGAATAAAAATTTTCAGCAACTCAAAGATAATAATACTTCATCTAGAGTATAATCTTTGTGACTGCTAGAGATGTTTCGTTTTTCATTCCGACCAATGCTTAGTAATGATAACTACCATTGGAGTAGCCTGAATAGTTGTAAGTAGCATTGGTGTAGTTGGAGAAGTTAGAGTAATTGGTGGAGTTGGTGTGATTGGTGAAGTTTGTGGAGTTGGTTTTATTAGTCGCGTTGGTATGGTTGGATGAGTTGGTAGAATTGGTATAATTTGAGGTATTGGTGTGGTTGTTGGTGGAGTTAGTTTTATTAGATGAGTTGGTGTGATTCGTGTAATTTGTGGAGTTGGTTTTATTAGACGAGTTGGTATGATTGGTGAAGTTGGTGTGGTTGGTAAAATTGGTGTGGTTGGTGAAATTCGAAAAGTTGAATCTGTGACCATCAGTCAAGTTGAAAGAGTGCTCTGAGTTTGCAGTGAGAGCTTTCTGGCCTCGAAGTTGATGAGCACAGACAAGGGCAGAGGTTGCGAGAAGAGCAATGATGACAGCAGTTGTGGTTCTCATTATTCTTTTTTGGTCACTGTGTTGATTGATTTTGCTTTAGATGTTTTGTGAATTTGTTTTATATAAAAGACAGAGACAGCTTCCCCTTATATAGCTGAAGTTTATGTTCGTTTTTTAATCATCAATAAGAATTTTTGTCTGTTTCTCAACAATTAATGTTTTCTTGTTTTTTTGTTTCAATATCAATTTTCAAGAAACGAATAGCAAATCTAATTTCATTTCAATCACTTAATAATTATTCCATATAGAAAATAACAATATTTTCATGACCTCTCCACCTAAGCACCCACAGGCACTTCTCATTATCAATATTTATTCAAAAAGATACGTCGGATTGTTTTCTCGCGATTGCAAATTCAAAATAATCATTACTCTATTCTCTTCTTTCCAATGTTTTCAGGATAAGGCCCGGGATTCCTATTGAAAGAACAATTGTTTCCTCTCTTCTCATTCAGCATTTCTTTTCAATTGAAATGAGGGAATTTAGCAATTCTTTTTCCTTGAATCTCGCTACAGCAGATTGTTTACTTTTTTTTGCTGATCAAAGTACTGTCCTAAAACCTCCTCAAAAGATGTACTCTCATAGTTGTCTAATACAACGATGGAAAGCATTTCAATATCTCTTTTTTCCCATTTGTACGAAAACTACTTGTTGGAGTTGCCATTATCATTAAAAAACATGAATACAGATTTCAGGAAGAAGTCGCGTATAACAGATCCATACGATCACAATTGTCCGATATGAAGTTTCAAGGATTGTTGAGGACGATTTTGAGTCCTATTTTATTCATGTTTTTTATTAATCCTGGATTTGATACATGCGATATATTCTCTAAAATAGAATTCGATCAAAGCTTAACAAATATAAAAATTTAAATGTTCAGGAGTGGGAATGAGCAGCTTTTGTTATTGTATGGAAATGAAATGATGTCCACTGAAAGAAGATAAGAAAGCTTTGTAAGCACTCATCTGATCCTAGAGTGACAATGATTTCCAATTTGATTATGAAATTTGCAATTTCCAAAGGCAGCGAGTCGAACACGCATTTTCTGTCTATAGTTAATAGCAAGAGAAAGACTAGACGATTAATCTATGCATTCAAATAGGAAACCATAAGAAAGAGCTAACGAATTATGAAATCTTGAGCAATATTCAAGAATGTTTGTTAATTCATTTTGATGACAAAATTAAATCTTATTGGTACAATAAAATTGAGTACCTGGAGAAAGGAAAATAGAGTATAAAAGAAAAAGTTATTGGAGTTACAAAGGATGAAACAGCTCCTTATATCAATAAATACCTCCTATAAAACAAGAAGAAGTCTCAATACTGACTCCTACTGTGATCTCATGACGATACTTACCCTCTTGTCTCAGAAGTTTACATTTCGTTCTCTACTTGTCTACAACTTTGTGGTGAAGCTGATTAAGATTTATTCATAATTTTGGCTTTATCAGTTTTTTTTGTTTTGCTCTTTTGTCTGAACCTAATCAAAAGAAAGAATTATTCGTTATGATACGTTTCATTCAAAAATAAAATCAACAATTCCTATTTTCCTATGATATCTTTTCCATCATTGCAGCTGTTTATCAATAGAGAGAAAAACTGTGGAATTTCTTCTGCTTCAGCTTTTTGCGGATTTAGACTACGAAGAGTGCGCTCTCCATTTACTTCTTTCTTTTTTGTCCTAATTCTTCTTTCATTTAGCAAATACTACATAGGATTTCTCTCAATTGCTGCGCCTAAACTATCGCATTTCGCTGTTTTCTCATGCTTTGAATTTATTTTGGGAAAAAAAAACTTTTTCCAACAATGGCATGAGTGAGAATGGTGATGAAAATTCTTGTTTAGCAGTTCAATTTCTCGATTAACAAGCAAGTCAAAGAACCTGCCTGCCTGATCACCAGGAATGAACCGACGATTCTCATACTTGCCTAGGCAGTTAGTTTTACATTTTATTTTTTTTTGTGTGTAAAGCGCTATTTTGAGTCTATTTTTTTTTATTTAGATAAGATAGATATTCACTGGATGCTGACTAGTAAACTTAAAAAAGAAAGTTCATTTATCAGTCTTCTGGCAAAGCTCGAGGAGAATAAAGAAACAATAAGTAAGGAGCGGCTGGAAAACCATAATCCAGGCCAAGAAAAATGCAATTTACTTCAAACTATAGATAATTCCTTATGCTGCTTGATGGTGTTCTAAGTTCTCAATATGACATCTGAAAATACTCGCTTACTTCGCTGCTAAATCACAGGAATAATGTAAGAGATCTGCTCTGAGTAACGAATAGATTGACAATGATTAATCATTGAGAATTTTGATGGATAGATTTACAGTATCAGCCGACAGAAGCGAAAGTTAACGAGTTTGTTCCTCAATGACTTTGAAAACTTTATTTTTCTCTTTGACTTTTGATATATTTGACTGGCACAATCTTCGACTTTGATTAAAGTCAATTAAAAATGAAAAGCAACAAAAAAATTGTTGAGTATCAAATGGAAAACAAACAATTAAAGTCTAATAGAATAGATTTCTCTTCCAAACTATCGTTTGCTGATTGGAATTTAGGCTCTCCAGGTTGGAGGTTAGCTAGAAGCTGCAGTTGGATAATAGCTGCCGGTGTAAGAGTAGCTTCTGGATGGATAGTGTGAGCTATGGGAGTAGCTGCTGGAGGGATAGTATGAGCTGTAGCCTGATGAGCTATCGGAAGGACTTGTTGCCTTGTGATGTCTGCGTTCAGCTTTAAAAGCCTTTTGACCTCTAAGCTGAATAGCGCATACAAGCACAGAGCAAGCAGAAGAACAATAATTATTGTTGTGAAGGCTTTCATTGATTATGAGTTTGCTGATTTGAGTTATTATTTATTTTGTCCCTGGCGTAATGTTCGTTGCTTTGGTTTTCGAAGCAACCTCTCATTTCTGGAAGTTTTTATGAATTTTTCTCGTTCTTTTAATGAAGTTCTTCAGTTTTTCTTTTTGCTTTTCTTTTTGTGGAGGTTAATCAAACGAATTTGCGCGTTTCAATTGTTTTATTCAAAACTAAACTTTTTTATTTGCATGGACAAACTCTCAAACACCTTGAGACTTCAAGAAGGTTCTCCTTAATGTCATTAAAATGATCAAACAAAACTGAAAAACTATATTTATAGGGTCAACTCCATTACTTCACATTTTGTGCTCCAATTGTTGGAAATCAGATTCCTTTCTTTTTATTTTAGTTTCTGGTTATTGGCAGAAGTAAGGTTTGTTGAATTCAAAGTGGCGCCTCGTAACCGTATGGATATTTGAGTCAAATATTCACCAAAGATTTCCATATTAATGGTAATATTTTGAAGTCTGATTAGCAGTTCACACTTACGATCAAATTTGAGCAGATAAGACCAAGGAGAATTGGTTTCTGGATGGAATAAGCTCTGTTTAAGAGATTTCTTTTCATTTTTTATGATACTGCTAGGAAATTTCTTTCATGTGAAATACAGTGATATTCTAAATTGAGAGATGCGAGGAAGAATTCGTTATCCAAAGAAAAATGAAAGCAAAAATTGAGGGAGATCCTTTAGTTTGCGTTCAAAGCAGACTTTTTTTCTTTTTGAGATTGTCAATTCGATTTTATTGGAATCTTTTAATCACAGAGTGAATCTTTAGTATTTGTCACTTAAATTGACAAGAAATTCGAAAATTCATTAACTGAAAATATAGACATGATAATGTGGAAATTGACTTACTACTTCAACTAATATTTTCAATATTTTTCCATCCTACAGGGAAATCCATAGGAATATTGTGTATGGGATTGTTTCCAGCAATAAATAATACGTTCCTCTCATTCCCTCTCACAAAATCATACAACGAAATAAATAATACAATTTTACTGTTAAGTCATTATATAAATTATTTCTTCTATTACTACTCTTCCTGCATCTGAAACACTAGTCTTGTCGTTTCATTCAAGTTGCATGAATTAAACACGCAGATTTACAACAACAATAATAGCTGAAATATCGAATCAACGACACTCTTATTCATTAAACATTCCGAAAATAATACAATGCATGATAGTATCAACAGCTTATGACAACTTGCTATCACCTAGATATAATCGAAATTTCCCTCTGTCTCACAACGCCTCTCAAATTTTAATGCTTCTTCGTGTAAGTAACTCCGAGCTCCTTCAATTTATCACCATAACGCTCATAGATAATTCCCAGGTCATCATGATGCTTCGCAGCATCCACCCCAATACTGAAGTTCTTAGTATGGCAACGATGCAAATGACTGATATGTGGTGAATATCCTGGAAGATGTCCTGCCAACAAGAATCTCACGTACAAATCTAAATCCTCAGCCATTTTAAGTTTTTCATTGTATCCGCCGACCTCATCAAACAATTTCTTGCTGTAACAAACGTTTCCTTGCGCGAAGCACTCGCCTCTGAAGATAGCCTCGAGCATCGCCTTTGGTGACTCGAACATCCAGTGATAATAATCCTCCTTCGATCTGTATCTCAACTCCTCGTCAACACGAACAAAATCGTTGATGAACCATTCCTTGTCAGGGTGATGCTCGATTTGATACGCATAATAGAACAAATTCCTCTGAAGCATGATATCGTCATCATCGAGAGGCGCGATCCAGGCATGACTTGGAGCCTCCTTGATAACGAGATTACGAGCGAGGCCAGGAAGCATCTTTTCTTCCACGATTTTGCAGCGCATTGGGATAATCTTTTCGTTTTGCACCTCTCGCTGAAGCCATTCGTTAGTACCGTCGGTGCAGCCGTTAGCGCAGATGAGATGCTCGATATCGAACTTAGTGGAGACTTTCCAAGAGGCTTTAACGTTGGCTCGGACGCTGTCGATTGTCGCGGGAAGGTAATCGATTCTGTTGTGAGTTGGAGTGACGACACAAATGAGCGGCTCCTTATGGTGGTCTCTTGCTTTGTCTTCCATTAGAACTTTCTAAAAGGTTAATAATTGATTTATTTATTTAATTCTATTTAAAAATTATGAAAAAAGAGTTTTTTCCTTACTCTTTTATATTAGGCAAAGTTCGATTTGGAATTATTCTCCACAAAATTCGAATTAGATAAATTTACTGAAAATTCTAATTAGATTTGATCAACTTCGATGTTCTCGAATTGTTTGCCCTATGTGAGATTATTGTTCGGAATACTGAACCTTCCTGGATTAGTTTCATGCTGAGTAATTTATCGGCAAACCGCGGAAAATAGTTTCGGGTGATTTTCGATAAAGGAAAAAGACTCTAAGAGAAGTCGATTAGAAGAAACCGAAAAAAGGCGAAAGGAGCTATGGATAAATTCAGACAACCCTTTCGAGGTGATCTTAAATGAGGTTGCTTGTGGTTATTGGCAATAGCAGCAGATAAAACAGAAAGAAGATGATATTGGAAGAGAAACTGAATGGGCGATTTTCGAAAGAAGTAATATAATTAAAATATTTACTGGTAAAGCTGATCATTTTTCTTCTTGTTCCAAATCATTGCTTCACTATATTCAGCCACTGTTTCAAAGATCCGTCTTGTTGCAAACGCTAGGTTTGTGAATTGCAGTTCTCTAACAATCAAATATTCAAAACATCTCTACATAGAGTAGGACTATTACAAAAGCATTACATTCAATGGACTCAGGTTTGTTGTGTGACTTATGTTTTAATCTGGAATATCGAGATAATGAGGGAGTTATCTTGAATAAAATTATTCTACATTACTGAGCCAAGCTCATTACCAAATTGAACGTGAGAAAGAAAGTCGTAATTTTAACTGGGCACATGAATCAACATGCAGAAACTCTTTGCTGCCTTGGAAAAAGAGTTTTTCCTCACATAGGAACATATTCACTGAAAAGTGAGTGAGAAATGTAAACGTCTTCTTTTGTTGAAGAAGATCACTTTATATCTCCAAAAATTAGTGCTGCACAAGTTAGATCACGTTCAAAATTTAGTAAAAATAAGGAATAGTGGCAGAATTGCTTGTAACAAATCGAAGTTACAAAAGATATTTCCGATAATTAGCAGTGAAACCGATGAAAAATAACAAGGTATGGCCATAGATTCTAGCAAGATAATGAAAGAAAACGTAAATGCAGTACCTCTGAAAAATATACAATAACCAAACTTATTGCTTGTTCTCGAAAATTTAAACTTACTTTTGCTACTGAAAGTTGCAAAGTTCTATTATCATCAGAAAAAATTCTTCTCTTTTTTTGAATCAGGGCCCTTTAAAAGGAAAAGACTGCTGTAAATTATCCTTGCTTAGAATATAGAACGGAAAAACATTAAATTTAATGCTATATTATCTTCTAAATTTTGCATCTTTCCTAGCGACTAACGACATTGGAGATATTGGAGATGATAACAATGGAGTATCTGCTTTTGGGTATAATCCATTATGTTGTTTTGTATCGGAAAATGCACACAATTTTAGATAGAGCCTGCTCGAAGAAATAAATTAATCTCAACAAATAAAACAGCCTTTGTTGGATACTTTTTACTATTGAAAAATTGCAGAAGAAGAAGCGCATATCAAAAGTGTTATCAAAGAAAGCTTGAATATTTTGAAGCTTGCGGCATTGGGCTATCCAAAAGATGAAACTACCTGCTTTCAACCTTCTGGACCAAAACAATTAGAAACCCGTAAAGGAGCAATTTCTCAGAAAAATGATGAAGAGAAAAAAAAAGCAGAAAATATTTTGTTTTTTCAAATATTTTAGATAGTAGAGTTTTAATTATCGTCCTTTATATGGACAATTAATTTCATTAACCGAACAGTTTCATGCTCAGAACATGACAGATTTTAAGTAAGTTTTGTCTTTCATAACCTCATAGAAAACAAAGGCATGACTGCAATGATTTTTCATCTTCCAAGTTTGTTGTTGGTCTAGCAAAAGTGCGCCATTTGTTCTCGGATGCAGATTATGCGAAATTCTAAAAATTCATGTCTTCAGTTTTATCAAGGATATTCCAGTAGCGAAAAACAGTCTTGGAAAAGATAACCGATTATGCAACATAAACTTAAATACTTTTCCGAACTCCAGAGATATATATTGGATTTTCTTGAACTTGACCAGAAAACTGATAGGTCCATCTATATTTATCAAATTCTTTCAGTGACCGCAAAGAAGGTTCAAAGAAAGCTTTCTTTCATGCAGGAGTTATGGAAGTGATCCATTGACTGTTGATTTTTCAGAAATTTGTCAATTTGGGATGAATGTCAACCAGTTAAGATAATTGCCATACGAAAAATTCTCGGCGACTCTTAGTTTGATACTGCATTGCCTCAACAGCACTTATGCTATCGAGTATGAAGTGAGAATTTATTCCAAAATCACAGCATAGCACGTTTTTAGAACTAATGCTGTGAGATTTTTGATAGTGCATTTTCAGAGGAACTTCTTTGCAGCCCAGAATTCTAGAACTCAACAATCATTAGCTCATCTCGACATTGCCCAACAAAGATAATACATTTAACCATAATATTGATTCTGCTCAGAAATCCGAGGAAGAAAAAGAGCAGATTTGCAAAATTAAACACAAAACCATACAATACAAACAAATTTTTTTTTCCCACAGAGTACTCATGGCATTATCCTCAGCAACAAATCAGAAAATGAAGCACCGAGACTGGGATTGAGGTTTCTAATTGGACCTCATACCGTACTCATAATGTTTATGACAATGAGAAACCTCTCAAAAAGAGGTATTTAGATCTCAAATTTATTCCAGGAGCAAAAGTGGAGTTGAAACTCCTTTTGGTGAAAAAGGGTTTGATCATGTGTTCTCATCAGAAAGTTATACAATTACAAGAGGAAGGAATATGCACACCGCCAGAATTTATAAACTCCTGACTTAAA
>ENA-UOTX01002138-UOTX01002138.1-compost-metagenome-genome-assembly--contig:-NODE-2138-length-10611-cov-18.753275_pt1 | contig 10611 bp, 6 predicted proteins | sample MGYA00238143_ERZ746982 | MGnify/ENA primary metagenome ERZ746982 (study PRJEB28758, sample SAMN06268862) | compost metagenome | isolation source: single cell | place: USA: California, Emeryville, Joint... | reverse complement strand
ATCCAAACTAATAGCAGCTAGTTTCGATGGTAAAGCAGTAGATCTGAATTCAACTAATATCAGACTACCTGATCTGAACGCTTTCTCAAACATAAATATAATAAAATTAATGCTCTTCTGTTTCATAATGTAAATCATAGCTAATGTGTCTGCAATCAACATTTAGCAACCTTAGATAACTTTTTTCCCATAGTCTAAAAAGCAACCTCCACTAATAAAGAAAATAATTAGCACTTGATTTCTATTTCTTAAAACTTTTTTAGTATTCATAATAGCATATCACTTTCAACTATAACGAATGAAATATAATATTGTTTCGACAGCCATAGCCCTATGTTATGTTTTGAACTAAAATAACTCATCATTTGTAGTAATTGTCGATAACTCTGCTATTTTCTAGATATCAAACTAACCAAATACGAAATTCACAGTAATTCTCTCTCTTACATGAATTAATACAAATTGGTCTGGAGTAATTGCTTTTAATTGACAAAGTGCTTTTAAAAAAAAAAACTATTCGATAATCCGTACTTAACATATAATGTCATATCCACTCTCATGGAGGGACAATTTTGTTCTGACTTCTTCGAATTTCTTTCTTAATTCCTCTGAATTATTCACCAATTTCTGCTTCTCTTTTATCAGACTCTCTTTTTCATCCACCAAAACGGCAAGTTGCGAGGTCAAGTTTTTGATTTCCTCTCTGTCCTTTTCTTGCACCTCTTGAAGTCTATCATTTTCAAGCGCGAGGCTTTCCACCAATTTTTCAAGACTAGTCTTCTTATCATTGAGCTTATTTCTTTCGCTCTGTGCGTCTTTCTTGATCTTCTCGCAGTTAGCAATTGACTTGTCCAACGCTGCAAGTAACTCAGCGTTCTTTGTGGTCAAATCATCAACAACCAACTTGTTTTTCTTTTCGATATCCTTGTATCTTTTATTTTCTTGCTCAAGTTCATAGACCTTTTTGCTGAGTTCTTTATTATCATTAAGCGCATTATGATGAACTTTTTCAAGGTCTTTTGCTTTAAGTCTGAGAGCCTCGCATTGATCAGCCATGCACTGCTTCTCAGAGTTCACTTTTTTGAGTTCATTCTGCATCCTTTCGAATTCCTTTGTTCTTGCCTTGAGAGATTCACATTGTTCATACAGGTACTGTCTTTCTGCATACACCTTCTTGAGATCATTCTGCGCTCTTTCAAGGTCTCTTACCTTCGATTTAAGAGCGTCACACTCTTCCATGAGATTCTGCTTCTCAAAGCTGGCCTTTTTGAGTTCATTTTTCGTTCTCTCCTTATAGGTTTCGTATTCCTCCGCCAAAGCCTGTTTCTCAACTCGTGCCCTCTTGAGCTCATTTTGCGCTCGATCAAGGTCTCTAGCCTTCAGCTTAGACGCTTCGTATTCTTCGATGATGCTCTGCCTCTCGAAGCTCATCTTTTTGAGCTCGTTTTTAGCTTTTTCTCTAATAGCCTCGCATTCTTCAGCCATATTTTGCTTCTCGACACTGAGTTTTTTTAGTTCCTGTTGCACTCTTTCCAAATCTTTTATTTTCATCTTGAGGCCATCGCATTCCTCTATCAAAGCGTGCTTCTCCATGAGAATCTTATTGAGATCATTCTCTAGCTTTTGGTTCGTTAAGCTCACCTCGACGATCTTCTGACTGGCCTCATTCTCCTTGTGTTTCATGGATTTGTTGAGCGCTTCAATTTCTTCTTTCAGAGCTCGGTTTTTATCTTCAGTGGCCTTGATAATCTCCGCATACTTCTTGTTAAGCTGATTGTAAGAAGCGAGTAGTGATTCATGCTCTTTCCTCAAATTATTGAGAATATGTTCAGGTTTCGAACTCTTTTGGTTCTCCACTGCTTTCATCTGAAGCTCTTCCATCGATCTCTTCAGCATCTCGATCTCTTTTCTCAAGACCTCATTGAAATAACTCAGCTGAGAATTTTCTTGTTTGAGCTTCTCGATAGACAGCTCGTAGTGCTCAATGAGTTTATTTTCTTGTTCTTTGGTCTTGAGATCGTTTGACTCATTCTCTTCGACGAGCTCGTTGATGCTCTTCGTAAGTTCAGCCTTCTCTTTCTCCAGTTTCGCGACATCCTCTTTGAGTTTCTCGTTTTGTTTTTCAATAGAGCCGATTTTCTTTGGAGGGAGCGCTTCGTTTTCCATTTGATCGACCATGAAGCTGATTAAAGCTTCAATGGCTTTTGACTGCCACTTCTCTGGTATTTGAGTGACGAGCTCTTCTAGTTGTTGCTTTGTGGACTGCATGTTGATGGCGCAAATAAAGTTTGAATTATAACACTATGGATGATAGAACCTTAAATATTAGTCAGCAAAACGTTTAGGACCGATCAGAATTTTACCTTTTCTTGGTCTCATCGAACAAAAAATATTCTTAAAATTTGGCCAAAAGTTCTAAATCTGGTTCTAGCTGGAAATTGCAACTGAAGTTGGAATTTAGAACAAGTAGTCAAGACTGAGCGAAAAGAATTGCAATAAGATCACTTCTGGAGCTGTTTTTGATGGCATTTACAGGAGTTTGCCTTGTGAATTTAATGAGATGAGGAAATAGCTGAAACTATAGGTTGAATCACCAGACTGCTTTCTTGAAGATCCATAAATCGTTGCATTATTAAAATACAAGAGTATTTATATGTTTTGGAAGAGAAATCTACTTGGATGCATGGTTGATGTAGTTTTATGATATGAATTAAATTTTTGTTGGGAATTAACACGGTAGCAGTCAAAACATTGAAGTTTCTGCTTGTCGAAAAAGTCGTTCTGACTTTCTTTCTTAAGAGGAATGTAGTCCAGGCTGAGGTAATTTGAGGTTTTTTCCAATGAAAAATCGAACTGAATAGAATAGCTAACAATATTTTTGAATTCGTTTATAGGGAGAAAATTTGGGAAAAGCGATAATGACCGAGAGAGCGTTCTGGCGAGAATCCTACAACCCTACTAAGAGCTGGAAATTAAAGGTTTCCAGAATTTATCTTTCTGATAGAAAGAATTTTTTCTACTCCTATCCGTTAAATCAGTTTACGTTAATGCTGGTATTAGCATTATTCAGGATTCTGACACTAATCAAAGCTCATAAATTAGTTTTTTTGAGATTTCAAGTCTAATGCGGAGGATCAAACTCAAGGCGTTAAAATTGGGATTACTTCTTCTTAAATGAGAGCTAAAGGTAGAAATTTTTTAAGTTACAAGTGATATGATTGTGCCACCCACAATTCATATACTTATTCAATCGGGGAATGATTCGTTTTGTAGTATTGAAATGACGGGAAAAACAAATTAGATGTATGACTCGGTTGTGATTCAAATAAAGTTTCTTCAATTTGTCAAAAGTTGAATTGATTTACGTAAGAAATTAGTCTTTTGAAGAAAATGAAATGTGCCTATTTCCATTGGCTAATAATAAGACAAGAGAGAGTATTATTCAATTCCAACGAAGCTCTTTTTCCAACAGCTTAGACAGTGGTGCTTCTGTCACTGTCCTCTGACAAAAGAATTTCAAATATCAGCTGACTTAATTCTTGTTTCAAACAGCAGGTACTCCCTTTGTCATATTAAGAAGAATTTGAGAAATCTGTATGCAGACTCTTTTTATAGTCAGAAAAATTGCCATTTAAACAGCTCGTAGAAAGATTTAAGTTCAGAAATTCAGCTTTTCAGGGTGTATCGGTGTGAAGCAAAACAAAAAATTTATTGTTTTCACCAGTGATTCATTTTTACCGCTTTAAATCGATTTGAAATCTACTTCTCATAGATTGATTCACTGGGCATCCTTATCACACAGATACAGTAATTTAATGCTCAGCTTTCTGAATTAGAACCTCTGCTCTATCTTCGATTTCATTAAATATCAATTCTGACTTGTATGAATTTCAATTTTGGAAGAGATGATAAGCTCTGTTGAGTTAGGAGATTGGAATCAATCGAATTATTTTATTTCGGTCTCTAAGTTGGCCATTCTATCCAGAAGTTTAGTTTTTCCTTAACCTTGAATCATCGCTTCAGAGAGCTGTCCATATTAAGAAAAATGAGAAATATACCCACAGAAGAAAATGAGGGAAGTATACCAAAAGAAATTGAGAGCAAAAGCTATTAAATTCTGATTAACGCATTTATCGTGACATATTTTGCTCTTATGGCCGCTATCAATTCCTACAACTGGTTCCACTTACAATCATTTGCCCAAAAGAAAACGTAGGAGAGAGTGTCTGTGTTTCCATTTCATCAAATTAATTCTTCTTTCTCATTTTATAAATGATTTATTATTGGATATCCTTAATTAAACGAAACGACTGACAAAGTACATTAAAGAGATTTAATATTTATCTTTTTGAAGAGTTCAAACTCACTTCGCAATTGCTGCTGACCATTAGCGCCAAGGCCCCAAAAAAGAGTGTCCTAGGTAGATGCGCTGCTGTCCATGCTTCATTAAAGGCTGAAATTGCAGTGGTAATAGTTATATTCCAGCCTCATTAAACTGACCAGCAAAAAATTTGGATCTTTTCAAATACAAGCAGAAGCGATGTGCTTCTAACCCTTTTTATGCATGAAAAAACTCGCAATTGCTTGGAATGGGCCTTAGAGCTCTTAAAATCCAATTAAAATTAGAAATCTAAATTCGAAATTAGATACAATATTTTTAATGGTGATTTCCTAAGATAAGGAAAAAAATAAGTATTACCAACTAATCACCGCTTCAAAACTTCCCGTTGAGTTGATTTCGTTGTACGTCGTATTTTAAACAAGACTTTCAGTAGATTATCCATTTTCGTACTTTCTTCATTGTGAGGTACTCGATACAAAGAACCCTCCGAATTAGGCGGCCTTTGAATATCAGGATAGGGAAGGCAGAGAGATGCTTGGCGACAAGAGAAGTTAAGTTTGGAGTTTGTGGATTCTGAGCCATCGATCCATTGATAAGGTTTGAAATTTTAAGGGTCAGTGAAAAATCTATCGCTGGAATTTTTCTTTGATAAGTCCTTTGGAAGCTCATCTCGCACTCATTTAAAATTCTAATATTGAGTCATTTAATAGTTAAACCTCGACTATTTAAGGTCCTGAAGAAGTGAGTCTTAATAATCATTTCCTGGATTTTGGAAAACTTTTCAAAAATGGAATATACATCTGTTTCACCTGTCCAAAGAACCTCAAGAACACGAGCTTACGGACTTGTTGCTCTTGCAGTGCTAGGAGCCTTAGTTGCTTCCTATGCTATTTTCAACATTCTTCCTACCAAAACCGAGCTCGCAAAACTCGATTTGGATGATGTCCAGGATGTTGTGGAAGGCTACAAACAATGGAAGAAAAACTTCAGACGAAGCTTTGGCACCCTTGAAGATACTAAGAGATTCAACATCTATTCTCTTCGTGACAAGAAGATCAAAGAGTTTAATAAGAAAAGACATGCATTTAAGCTTGGTCATAATAAATTCAGTGATTTGACTGAAGAAGAATTCTTGGCAAGTTATACCGGTTTGGATCCGAACCTTATGAAGAAGAATAAGACGACCCGTCCTAAGGCTGCTTCTCGCAGTTTTGCAGGCGTAACAACTACGTATACAACAATTATCACAAAGAGTACGGCTACTACATATTATAGTACATGGAGCACAGCAACAACGTCATGGGGTACACCAACAACATATTGGAGCACAGCAACAACATCATGGGGTACAACAACAACATATTGGAGCACCGCGACAACATCATGGGGTACACCAACAACATATTGGAGCACGGCCACAACATCATGAGGTACACCAACAACATATTGGAGCACAGCAGCAACGTCATGGGGTACAACAACCACATATTGGAGCACCGCGACAACATCATGGGATACACCAACAACATATTGGAGCACGGCGACAACCACAACAATGAGTACAATTACAACTTCAACCAAGAGTCCAACTACAGCAACATATTGGAGTACTGCTACAACCACGACCAAAACTACAAGCCCAAGTACCACTACTTCAACAAAGCAAAGCACAAGCACAAGCACAAGCACAAGCACTGCTACACCAACAAGCACAAGCACAAGTAAAACTACTTCAACCACTACTAGTACTCCTACAAGCACAAGTACAAAGCCAACAAGCACTACCACAACCGCCAAACCCACCAGTACTAGTACTAGCACCAGTACCAGTACTAGCACCTCTGGCTACAAATATGTTAACTGGATTGAGAGGGGTGCTGTTACTCCAATTAAAAACCAAGGAGTCTGTGGTTCATGCTGGGCCTTCACTTCCGTAGGTGCGCTTGAAGGACTTGCCTTTATCAAGACTGGCAAGCTTGTTAGCCTTTCTGAACAACACCTTGTCGATTGCTCTTCATCCTATGGAAACAGTGGCTGCCATGGTGGTTGGATGACTAATGCCTGGGAATTTGTCATAGACAACAAAGGTATCAGTAGCGCAGCTGCTTATCCATACACTTCAGGCAATAATGGAGTCGTCGGTACTTGCCGCAAGGATACAGGAATTGCCTTCAGTGCCATCTCTGACTACGACTTCGTTACTCAAAACAGTGCTTCTGCTTTGATGGCAGCACTTGATAGACAACCTGTCGCTGTTGCCCTTGACGCCAGTAACATCCAAAACTACGTCTCCGGAATCCTCGATAGCGAAGCCGTATGCACAACGAATGTTAATCACGGTGTTTTAGCCGTGGGATACAATACCACTCCTTCTGAAGACGCTCCTAATGGTTACTATATCCTTAAGAACTCATGGGATACCTGGTGGGGTGAGGACGGTTACATCCGAATTGCTATTACTGGTAACGATGCTGGTATCTGTGGTATCCAACGATTTGGTATGTACCCATTATAATTTGATTTGTTAAGGGGAATTCATATGAGTCCTTAAAATGATGAATCATTCTAACAATTTCGTTTAATAAGTATCTCACATATTAACGTTTATGAAGTCTGAAAATTAGAAAACAACAATTATTAACCTCCGTCATTTACGAGCAAATTAAGTTAGAAAGTATTGATAACGAGTTAATACTCTCTTGGAAAAGGTCATTTCACTTCTCTTCCTCTAGCAAATTCCAAACGAATTGATTTAATAATGAGGTCGTTGACGAATGAAATACTTTTCTGCTTGCTTTATAGGATGAGCAAGGAACTTGTAGTTCATTTTTTATGTATTTGTGCTAGTGATTCCAGATTTAATCGACAATGTTGCCAAGACGGAACAAAAAATGAAAGCTACTTACGAAAATTAAGTATTATGAGAAGTTCTGTCTCTCAGTAGATTTACCTATAACAAATATATGCATTCTCCTTTGGAAAACGCAACTTGGAGCAGACTGACAGAGAAAAGCTCTTTCGCTGAAGCATTTTTCAGTGAAAGTTAAGAAAAGAATAAGAATAACGAGATAATAGGTGTATAGAGAATCAGAATTACGAAGCAAATTTCATTTCATAATTAATTGTGAGAAAATACGTATTGAGAGAGAGATGTATATGAGAAAACACTGATCTCATCTTAAGATCTGAGGAACTAAATCATTAGACCATTAAAAGCGGGGAGCAGACTATAATTAGTGACATTGGCAGTGTGGTTTCATTTTATCAAATTAATGATCCTTTCTTATGTGATAAATGAATTATTGTCAGATAACCTTAATTAAAAGTATAGCTTTCAAAGCGGATAAAAAAATTGATGATATATATTTTTGTTAATGGTTCAAAATCAGTCAGAATCGCTGGTAAAATCAGAGTCTTCAAAAGGATGTCCTCTCAGAACGTTGTTGTTGGTGATTCGACAAAGGTTGGAGTCTTAAAGGAAACAATTGTATTTCATTCGGGCTTGAACATTATTGGATCAAAAAAAATTTGGAAGTCAGTTAAATATGAGAGAAAACACAGGAAGAGGCGCTTCCAACCTATTTAATGAAATTCAGATTTCAAATTATAGTCTTTTATGAATGAGAAAATATTCACAAATTCTTTGAAAGGAAATATGAGACTTAAAAATCGATTAGTAATTAGAAATCCAAGTCCGAATTTAAGCACATTTTTTTAATGGTGCGCACTTAAGATAAAAAAAAATGAATATTATATTCGCTATTACCGATGTAAAATCTTTCGCGTGTCGACTTCGTTTATGACTTATTTCAAACAAGAATTTCAGTAGAAATTTCATTTTCTCATTTTCTTCGTTTGAGGTACACAATACCAAAAAAATCTTCAAATTAGGCTCTCTTTTGAATTATCAGAATAAGTAAGAGCAGAACTTCTCTTGACAGCAAAAAAGGTGAAGTCTTGAGTATGCATTCTGGGTCCTTTCTGCTTGATAAGCTATGAGGTTTTAAGCGACAGTGAAAAATATATCGCTGGGATTTTTCTTTGATGAGTCATATGAAGACTCAACTCGCACTCACGCACTCATTTAACATTCTAATAATGAGCCATTTAACAGATGAGCCTTGATTATTTAAAGGCAGAGGAGCTGTGTCTTAATCATAATTTCCGAATTTTTGAAAACTTTTCAAAATGGAATATACATCTATTTCACTTGTCCAAAGAACCTCAAGAACACGAGCTTACGGACTTGTTGCTCTTGCAGTGCTAGGAGCCTTAGTTGCTTCCTATGCTATTTTCAACATTCTTCCTACCAAAACCGAGCTCGCAAAACTCGATTTGGATGATGTCCAGGATGTTGTGGAAGGCTACAAACAATGGAAGAAAAACTTCAGACGAAGCTTTGGCACCCTTGAAGATACTAAGAGATTCAACATCTATTCTCTTCGTGACAAGAAGATCAAAGAGTTTAATAAGAAAAGACATGCATTTAAGCTTGGTCATAATAAATTCAGTGATTTGACTGAAGAAGAATTCTTGGCAAGTTATACCGGTTTGGATCCGAACCTTATGAAGAAGAATAAGACGACCCGTCCTAAGGCTGCTTCTCGCAGTTTTGCAGGCGTAACAACTACGTATACAACAATTATCACAAAGAGTACGGCTACTACATATTATAGTACATGGAGCACAGCAACAACGTCATGGGGTACACCAACAACATATTGGAGCACAGCAACAACATCATGGGGTACAACAACAACATATTGGAGCACCGCGACAACATCATGGGGTACACCAACAACATATTGGAGCACGGCCACAACATCATGAGGTACACCAACAACATATTGGAGCACAGCAGCAACGTCATGGGGTACAACAACCACATATTGGAGCACCGCGACAACATCATGGGATACACCAACAACATATTGGAGCACGGCGACAACCACAACAATGAGTACAATTACAACTTCAACCAAGAGTCCAACTACAGCAACATATTGGAGTACTGCTACAACCACGACCAAAACTACAAGCCCAAGTACCACTACTTCAACAAAGCACAAGCACAAGCACAAGCACAAGCACAAGCACTACCACAACCACAACCGCCACACCTACTAGTACTAGTACTAGTACTAGTACTAGCACCAGTACCAGTACTAGCACCTCTACCTACAAAGCTGTAAACTGGATTGAGAGGGGTGCTGTTACTTCAATTAAAAACCAAGGAGCTTGCGGTTCATGCTGGGCCTTCGCTGCTGTTGGCGGTCTTGAAGGACTTGCCTTTCTCAAGACTGGCAAGCTTGTTAACCTTTCTGAACAACACCTTGTCGATTGCTCTTCATCCTATGGAAACCATGGCTGCCATGGTGGTTGGATGACTAATGCCTGGCAATTTGTCATTGATAACAAAGGTATTAGCAGTGGAGCTGCTTATCCATACACTTCAGGAAATGGTGCTGTCGGTACTTGCCAAAATGATAGAGGAATTGCCTTTAGTGCTGTCTCTGGTTACAGGTATGCTGTCCAAAATAGTGCTTCTGCTTTGATGGGAGCAATCGATTTGCAGCCTATCGCTGTTGCCGTTGATGCAACTGCCCTCCAAAACTACGTCTCCGGAATCCTCGATAGCGAAGCCACATGCACAACGAATGTTAATCACGGTGTTTTGGCCGTGGGATACGACACCACTCCTTCTGAAGACGCTCCTAATGGTTACTATATCGTTAAGAACTCATGGGATACCTGGTGGGGTGAGAACGGTTACTTCAGAATTGCTATTACTGGTAACGATGCTGGTATCTGTGGTATCCAACAATATGGTATGTACCCTTATTAAATTTGATTCAAAATATTTATCAAAAGTATTCATATCTTTATTTGAATCGATGAGTCATTTTAATCAAGTCAAGCCAAACTTAAAAAAATTGATTCAGAAAACTTCATCTGAAAATATTCCATGCTAAGAATACCCTCTCAACTAGGTGAGATCTAAACCTCGTTGGTATCTTGTTTGTCTAAAAGTAAGTCAAACCGGATGATACATTCCCAAAAGGCAGATTTATTTAAAGATTATGGAGCGATACGTTTATGAAAAATTGATTGAGACTAATTTAATCGAGAAACGGGAATGTGTCGAGCTGGCTCGATTGCTGCTCTTCATCATTTCTCTGAGAAAAAACACATTTCTTCTTTTTTAAAATTACCCCTAATCAAGCTAGCTGTTCCAAATTGTTAAAGAAGCTTTAGTATTTGGAAAGACA
>ENA-UOTX01002137-UOTX01002137.1-compost-metagenome-genome-assembly--contig:-NODE-2137-length-10614-cov-34.565436_pt1 | contig 10614 bp, 8 predicted proteins | sample MGYA00238143_ERZ746982 | MGnify/ENA primary metagenome ERZ746982 (study PRJEB28758, sample SAMN06268862) | compost metagenome | isolation source: single cell | place: USA: California, Emeryville, Joint... | reverse complement strand
TTTCAAATCGCTTATTTCAAAATCTACGCGTTCTCTTGCGATTTCTTGCGTTCTCTCAGCTCTTTGTCAACGGCATTCAAATATTGCATTGCGACAATATTAGCCCACTAAGTCAGAATGAGAAATGATTCAAATGAAACAAAATTTACTCTAGTAGGGTTGCGTCCAGTGAAGAAATCGGTATGTCCACCTAGTATTTTCATTAGCCACAGTTTTCAAGACGTATTCTACCTTTGTCAGTCGCCAGCAGGATGAAATTTGGGTTATTTAACAGTTTCTTCCAAGGAATCGCATGTTTTCTTTCGATTTTAAAAGGATTATTCAGAATTTAGTGGACAAGTTTCTTGTACTCAGAAACTGGGTCATCAAGTGAATTCACACATAACATAGGAACTTTCACGTCTTCAACGTAAGGTTCACAACCCGCTCTTTTGTGATATTCTGCAAGGGTCCACCCTCTCATCTTGCAAGTAAAACGCTCATCATATTCTAGAATTGTCTTTGAAGCGAGAATCTCATCTAATACGCCAAGATTGTAAAATTAGGCTCCTTGAAACAGATCTCGTGCATACCAACATTAATCTTTGGATTTTTTCTCAATTGCTCTTCGTTCTCCTTAATAACGAGTTTAAATGAATTTAATATCCGATTATGATAGATGATTCGCTTCGGTTTGTGTATCTGCTCAGCGCACACTGACAAATCGAACGGATTCGCCACTGTCACTATAGAATCCAATTTGCAGTTTTCCTTTTGCTGTCCTGCGTACTTTAGCAGCATGTTCCCTCCAAAAGAGATGCCCAGGCCGTACATAGGAGCATTTGGATATTTTTGCTTCACATAATCTATCGCCAATGCGACATCAGTGAGATCCGTGAGATCATGGAATTCAGGTGTCTATAAATAGAATCAGCAATTCCGAGTTCATTCAATGGCATTGAACCTTCAGAGGATTTTGAGTCAAGCCTCTCAGATTAAAGGCAACTGTCCTAAAACCGTTCTCAAACCCGAATTTCACAGCGTCTCTGAGTTGCAAATTAACGAAATACGCTTGCCAAATTTTACTTCATGTATATGCAATCACTGCCACCGGATAATCCATGGAGAACGAATAAAATCTTCTGATCTTCCTTATCGAGCGAGGGATCAAGCGGAGCCCAGTCTATTTAATTGAACGGGAATAAGTCTCGCGAAAAAGAACATTCATCAAAGACGAAAATAGAAAAATACACAGATTATTGAGCTAAACGTTACCTAATGAAGCATCTCCTCCATCCTCAAATTTTAGCACATCACGAGTGTATTTGAAATCGTGTAGCGGGGCAAATACTGCTCCATAGACAGTTTGAAAAAAAGCTGGTGAAAGCCACCAAGTTGGATAAAATTTTTTCTAATTCAACATTATGATCGAATGCTTGGCTCGAGATCGAATTACTTTCTGCAGTTCACTGCAGTTTTGGACGATCTTTTCGTTAAATGGTGTGTTGGCATATTGGATTTTCACATTTGAATTTATGAAGTAATCCGCCGCATAGGCACCCACTCCGCACATTCCAGCGACAAGCAATACTCTGCCTGAGGTCCATCTGCGTTTAGGCTTGATAAAGGTAGTAGGTGCAGTGTAGGAAGTTGCTCTGCTCATGGGTTCTCTCACGCAGCGCCGTAAATAAAATTTTTATTTCGTGTTGTTACGGTAGAAAATTCGAATTCATTTGAAGTGTTTGATTTTAAACCTCTAAATTGAGCTCACAAGGACCAACTGCCCAAACTACAATAACGATTGGGCCTCCCTCCCAGAGTTTCCTCTTAGGACAGAGAGAAATGAAAACAATTAATAATTTTCAATTGAAACCAAGGGTACACGGCTTGATTTTGATAATCTACCATTGTGATCTCTTAAAGGATCAGCACCTAGACCCTATGTTATCAAAGTTCAACTGCGTGAGCCCGAAGTTCTGTTGTTCTTTGGTGTTATTGATTTCAAATTCAATGCCATACATGAATTTTAGAGAGGGAGAGAGGGTTTCAAGATAATCGATGAAGTTACTATTCGAAAATAAAATTTTGAGTTAGCCTCAAATTCTTGAGTAAAAAGTTATATTCATTGCCATAAAACGGAGATGATGTACGAAGCCACGCCAGAAAAGCCTCAAAAAGATACTTTTCTCAATTTTGAAAGAGAGCAGCAACTCAAGGCTCAAATTGCGGCAAGAAGGAATGTAGATCGGGCAAATTTTTTAAACAAATTCGATGAAAATAAAGTATATCCATCCTTCTGACCCTGAGAACTCATTCCCTTGCAGGCAAAAAATATGTTAAATCGTGCGTTTGCTCCCCGTTTGCCTTCCATCAATCCTCAGCAAAAAAATCCACTAGCTATCAGTCACAGCCCAGCGAGTAATCAGCGATCAGTTTCAACAGACCCAAGAATGCAGCAACAGCACCAAATACCAAAAGAGCTGACTAATCAATTGAGCAAGCACCAAGATATGAAAGAAATGCGACATTTTATTAATAAAAACGTCCTTAAAGATGCTGGCATTGTTTCTCCATTGGAGATTTACAAGGTAGAACTCATCAAATTCCCTCAGTACTAAAGCGAATAGACCAAAAAAGCAGAAAATTTGAAACATAGAAGGGATAAGTTAATGCCTGTTGACCAAGAGGCGAATATTAAACAGCTCACATACCAGCAGATCAGAGAGTTTTATTATGCAGAATTGCTCGATACCGTATCTTTGAATTGTTCAGCTGCAAGAGATGCAATTAACCCTTGAATTAGGAATTTAATCCGTCTGAAAGTCCTTTGGAGAAGAAAAAAAAGGAGGTGAAGCAACTGTTAATTCAAATTGGAAAAAGAAAATCGGAGAAAGAGAGATACCGCACTTTAATGTCCCATCCGAAGACAGTAGCCAAAGAAAAATTAGCACTACAAGGAAAAATTCATGCAAATGATATCGCAGTAGAAAATTTGAAGGTAGGAAGTTTTTTTTTGTGCTGGAATTACATATTTATTCAATCTTTTCTTTCAGCAAAAATTGCGAGAGACGCTTGCAGAGGCCCAATTGAACCTCAGAGAGATAGAAAAAGAAATGCTGGCAGACCCGCAAGACCGAGCAAATCAGGAGTTCGTGCGGCTTGCAGGGAGTGAGGTGAAAAATATCGAAGGGGCTGCTGATCAGGCATCCAATGCACAAGGATCGGCTGCGCCGCTGTCAAAGGAGAATACAGTTCCAACGAGGCAAAACAGTTTAGGATCGAAGCAAAACAATATCCCTTCAATAAGGACGAAGACACCGACAAGCCAAATCCCAAGGGCAGGACAAAATGGGTCTGAATACCCGACTTATTACAGTAATGAGGAGCCATCCATGTACGACGATCAACAGTCTTATTACACGCAAAACGCGCCGAGTATTCAAAAACATTTAAAGGAGATACAGCCCAGCAACACCAATCAGCAATCCTATCAGCGAACGCCTTCAAATAGGAACCAAGAGCCTTCAAATAATACATATGCTAATCAATCCGGGCAGCAAACTCAGCAAAATATAAGCCAACCGCAAACTCAGCAAGATGGAAGCCAACAGCAGACCCAACAGAATATAACCCAAAGCGGTCCATTAACCAACTCTTATGGATATACAGCTACTTCGAAGGTCAATCAGCAGACTCTTCAGGACAATACAAACGCATCGTACTCCAATCAAAATGCACGGCCAGCTGCTAATCAAGGTCAATACAGTAATCAATACCAATCAAACAGCTACAATCAGAATTCGGTCAATCCTACTACACAAGAAAATTACAACGAATATGAGACGTACACAAACAACGAGAATTACCGCTCTATGCCCAATAATAACACCCAATCCAACTATCAAACGGGAGACAGCCAGCAGTACACATATCCTCAAACTACGAACTCAAATCCCAAAGGAAATCAATATTTAGCCCCTCCTAAGAACAACCCGAGCTCAAAGGTCCAGGACAACACTCAACAGAAGAAAATTACGAATGAAAAAGTGTTCGTTGATACAGAAGATGAGGACATCAGTTATGTCACTGATAATATTTCGAATCAGACCCAAGGCAATAATATGTATCCCAACCAATCAGCTAATTATGTTGAGGAGACGAAAGGTTCATCACAATATACGTATGGGGCACAACAGCAGCAGCAAAAACAGCAGAACGGGTATAATAAGCAGCAAAACGAATATAATAATGCGCCATATCAGCATCAGCAACAGCCTTATTACGGAGGGAACCAGGGACAGACCCAGAACTCAGGACAGATGAATGATTCGGCAATGATATTGGAAGATATGTATACATATGAAGAAGATTCGATGGAATTGCAGGGTCAAATCCATGGGCAAGCCACTCAGAACCGAAACATACAAGGCGCGGTGAGACAGCCTGCGGCGTCTGGGAGAGTGAGGAGGAATGAAGCTGGTCAGCCTCCTAAAATTGATCCAAAAACAAAAGCACCGATCGAAGGTTCAACGCCTTCAATGTATGAGGATTTTCTAGAATCATCTGTGAGGCCCAGCGAAGAGGAAATGAGTCAAAGACAGCTAAATCAGCAATCATACTATCAGAACCCACAGCAGCAACAAGGAGCGCAGTGGTATCAAAAACAACCAACCCAAAAGCCTCAAGCCTCTAACCAACAGGGAGCACAATGGTACCAGCAAAAACCTACTCATCAGATGACCCACCAGCAGTCTCCTTATAATCAAGAAGAGGAGGATGAAATGTACACCGGAGAACTCACCGAACAATACGGGTCACAAGAATATTCTCAGCAGCAATACTCTTCAAATACAAACCCAAATAATCAATACGACCCTCGTCAGCAATTCCCGAGCCAGACCGAGCAAATTACCGGTGATTCATACGCTCAGGGTTCAGGTATGAATTATTATCCAAACCAAAACCTCCAGCAACCCCAAAATCAAGCCGGTTTGTCAAATCCAACCAACTACCAGCAGGGCTATTCCGGAAATCAGACTGGCTTCTCAAACAACCTAACCGTCTCTCCAAACCAAACGGGACCTATCAGCAACCCAAGCCAAACCCAAAACCAAACTGGTTTCACCAACAAGCAGTCAGAGGCGGGTGACCCTAATAAACTACAGCCAGTCATCCAAGACAAAAAAACGGTGGCTATGTCTTTAGATTCGAATATTATCCCTTTCGTAAACAGCGAAGGAGGCGACACCCCTACCGCCAGCATCGGAAAAATCCCTCAAAACAATGAAACTCAACCAGACCTTACTCAGGTATTCGATCCCGAACTCGCCAAAGCTTTGAAAAGAATCAACGCGAGGGTTCCACGCCCGACAATAGTTCTGAAAGATACTAATACTAATACTAATCTGGACAACCAAGAGTTGACTGAAGAACAAAACGGCCAGCCTGAGGAAAACTCACAGGTGGTTAATAACGACTCTCAGCTTTACTCTAACAAATCCGACTTTTTAAAAGCTGATACTCGGATTTTTGATAGCATGCAAGAGGGGTCTCATCAATTCAGCAACCATCAAAGCAAATACCTCAATCCTTTGTTAGATCCTAGCGAGTATAAATACGGCGCGCATGGGTTTGCCGATAGTAGAGAGTTTAACCAGCCGACGGTTTATCCGCCAGCTGTGAACGAGATTAAATTAAGCGTGGCTCAGGGTTTATTACCAGGTGCGAAGAAAAGGAAGCCTGATCCTGAGGACCCAGACGTGATCAAGCATCGGGAGCTGAATAATGAACTCCACATGCAGCGAAAATCAAATAAAGAAAAGGCTCGGTTGGCGAGGAAGTTCCTTAATTTGACTCCCATTGATGTTCGTGCTTTAAAGAATCGGCTGGGTGTCTCCACGCTTTTTGAATATATTGATAGCTTGCGGCGTTATCAGGCAGAAGGAACTGAGGATCAGTTTAGAAAGATTATTGAGGAGAGTCTCTGCAGCAAGAGCAGAGCAGACCATTTTATTGATATACTAAAGTATATCTTGGATTTGGAGGTAAACTTTAATGATGACTGAAATGATAAGCAAATGCCAAATTTTTATTGTAGGAGAAATACTACGAAGAGCAGAAGAAACTGAGCATTAGGGTAGTCGAGAAGAAGTTTATCGATGTGGACGGCAAGCCCGAGAATCACAAAGAAACCCATGATTATAACGTAAATTGAATGATTTGGGCATTAGCTGAGGGATAATCTGTCTAAATAGAGTCAAATTATTTATATGTTTCTGCCGTTCTGGTACACGAAATTCAACGACAAGACGGACCCTCGTGTGGTCGCGTTGCTTAACCAATTCGAGATCAACCAATTCATCGCGGATAAGATAGTGTCGACGATGAAATTGAGCACAATAGAAGACTTTGTGCTATATTATCGAAATAATCGAGGTTCGAAAGAGTTTGGCGTTTTCACAGAAAACGAGGTACAAGATCACTCCCTTCGCCTACCAAAAAATTGATTTATTCCCTTATTAAATAGATCTTCTCGTTTATTGACGTTGGATGGAAACGCTCGGATATCGAAGAGTTCTCCCGAACTATAATTCTACTCGCGAAGGAGGCCCTTATGACCCCAAAGTTCCTCTTTGACTTCCCAAAAATACCAAAAACGTACGAGGTTCTTAACCTTGCGAATATCAAAGGACTTTCACTGGGAGCGCTGTCAAGTATCGTTACCTGCTTGGTCACAAGGGAAAACAGCCTAAAGAGAGTTCTGATCAGCAACGTCGACCTCCAGCCCGATGCAACTTTACTTTTTGAGTTACTGTTCTCAACTCCAACGCTTAATATCATCGAAATTGATGTTTCTGGGAATCCGATCAAAGACGCTGGGTTTGAAAATATTCTCAAGTCTTTCAAGACGAACAAAGCAAATTATCTGAGAGTAAAGCTCGAGATTGAGACGTCCTCTCTTATCTTATCTAGATTATGAAAGCCGGAGGCACTTCACTGAGCGTCCAAGGAGGAATTCGAGTTTTGAGTTTCATTCGAGAGACGAAATTTACCTATTCATATATAAACCTGAAGGTGCTCTCCCTTGAAAATAATCAGATCGGCAACATGGGCCTTGAAACCATCGCTTCCTCGCTAGTCAAGAACAGAACTCTAACTTACTTAGATCTCTCCTTCAATACCATCCAAGATGGCGGGTTGACTTCACTCTGCTATTTACTGAAGGGTAACTCGGCGCTGAAAGTTCTTTATCTTCATGGGAATAAGTATGATTTGCATTTCGCTGCAAGAAGCTCTAACAATTATGTAGATTCAGCAATGAATACACCTGTAAGTTGTTCGCTGAGCTTTCCTCCGCTGGACATGAGGCAGGTCTTGTTGTGCTGAAGATCGGAGATCTCCAAGCGCATGTGGATAACTTACTGCGGCTGATCAGTGATGGGCTTACCAGGCTAAGGCAGCTTCGTTATGTGGAAATCGTAAGCACTGTCACGACTCCAGAGCGATATGAGAAAGCTGTTAAGGCCATTGAAAACATGGACCATGTAAGATAATCTCCTTTACTAGTCTAATACTAACAATCTGTTTAATAACAGCTGTATTATTATGTTCGAATTATGCCGACGAATCCCACCCGACATACGAAAGGGCTGATAGATCTATTATCGATGCATACCTACGAAGAAACACTCAAAGAAATTGAGTTTAGAAAAGCAAATCCAACAGCGCCGATGGAACAAGATCAGCAAAGCATTGGAATTGGAGGCGGTAGCAATGATCGATTGGGAATTCAAAACCAAAATCAAGGCCTGGGTGGGGTCAATTCTGGAATTTTTATGAATAGGCATATGAAGCCAGTGACGGAGGATTTGCTAAAACACGTACAAGAAATCGTGACCGATTACTACAAACAGCATACAGTTGAAGTCATTTGCTACTGCCTGCAAGAGTTGATTCCTTACAACACCGAGCTGAAAGAAGGAGATACCTTCCTACATAGGCTCGTCGAGTTTGGGCAAGTAGAAGCCGCGAAACACGCTCTTAACCTAGGAATAGACCCAGAGATCCGAACAGCAATCAGCCACAAGCAATTTCCACGTAAATTCTTCCATTTCTCAGAGCAATATCTTAATAAAATACTACAAATAAGACGCGACGTTACTGCACGCGGCCGTTGTCAATGGGTCAATAGACTTGGTGAAAACGTTGCTTGGCCAGGGCGCAAAAGTTGACGTGAAGGACGTTAATGAAAACACTCCACTTCATTACGCTGCTTCGACAGGCCATTTAGAAGTTGCAGAGTTACTCATTGGAAAAGGGGCTCCTCTCAACGCGAAGAATAAAAAATCGATGGAGCCGCTATACGCGGCTATTCTATCCGATGATGTGAAAGTTTGGGATTATTTTATGAAGAAAACGGATCCGCACAGCAAGCATGACACTGTGAAAGAAATCATTGATAGGAGACTGACTCGCGGAATAACGCCACTTATGATCGCAATTGAAAACGAATGCATTAATATGTTCAACTATTTCTTGCGGTTAGGCGCTAACGTCAACGTCCTTGACGAGGATGGTCGATCTGCTGTTCATTGGGCTGCTGAGAAAGGTAACGGCGTTCTTCTGTTCTCAAAATGCTAATTTCTATATAGACCGTGGTGAATATGTCATTAAACTTCTGAATTTCGGTCCAAAGCTCAACGTCAAAGATTCAAAAGGCGAGACCCCGATCGTTCACGCGATAAGAAACGGTCGGCTTGATCTAGCGCAGAAAATGTTTGAAAAAGACGCGAGACTCGATGTCGTGACTAATAAGGGAGATACGCTGATGCACATTGCGGCTAGAATGAACAGAGCCGACATAGTTCAATGGCTGGTTGACCATGGATTGGGTTCAAACACTGTGAATATATTTAACCAAAAGCCGCAGGATCTTACTACAGACCCTCGAATAAAAACTATGATTCCTGAAAATGGTGTTACTGCAATGCAATTCGACCCCTATGATTACAATCCCTACGATTATTACTCGGAGAAAGGGTCGCAAATGAATCAATCTGCCACAGGAAACTCCCAGAGGCCAAGTGGAACGATCGGAGGCGAGCTACCAACACAGTCCCAAGCGCAAACTCAGTCGCAGAAAGTGACTACTCCGCTCGTCAGTCAGCCATACCAGACAGGGACGTATCAATCTTATAGAGATCCGAATCAAATGAATCGGACCTATCAATCGCAGAGAGAGCCAACGCAAATGAACCAAACATATCAATCACAGATGAACCAATCGGGATATCATCCGAGAGCAGACCAAAGCCCATTGAAAGCCAGAGCGTTGACTCCGTCCAAGAATAGGAGCTTTTATGAAGGGGACGATCGATCGTATTATGAAGGACAGGACCCGAATCAAAATTACAGAAGCAATGGGTTAGGCAATATGCAGCAGAGCTATTACTCATATATCGGTAATCAAACCGGTGGTAGAGACAAGAATACTCAATTGCCGGCCATTAGCCGCACTGGGGAAAGCAGATCGCAAAGTAATCCTCCTAATCTGCGGAGCCAGGGTCCTAGTTATCAGAATAGTCAGCCTGTTCCGCAGACGTTGGAGTCAATAATCAGCAAGAATCAACAGAATGGACAAAAATGGCATCAGAAATACGATGCTAACCAGAAAACTCCGCAGAAGCAGCAAGCGAATATACAGAGCCAAAGTATTGAACAAGATGAAGCTTTCGCTGACTATGATGATGAGGATGGGACTGGTGATAGCAATGAGTTAACTCATTCAAATGAGAATCCGAACCCGATTAGTAAGGCTGCTCCTCCTAAGCAGAGCACATTCAAACCACAGAATAATGCGCAGAATATGCAGAGTAGAGCACCGGATAAGACTAACCTAAAGCGACCTGCGACTCCAGCTGATGAGTACGATTATGATAACCAAAGTGTGGGTGGTGTGAGCAGAGTGAGTGATATCGGTCCACAAAACGGCGGGAGAAACCAACAGTATCAATCTCAGCGGCAACCGCCACAAAGACAAGGTTATGGCTATTAAACTTTAAGGGTCACTAGATAAAGACATGTGTTTGACAATTCAATATTACTGGGTTATTTTTGCTTAGTATTGTTTTAAATTTTCTCAGTTAATAAATTTGTAATTTTTCGGCTTTAACACTGGTCATCGGTGTGGTAGGAACCACACAGTACTTTATAAAACGAACATAAGGAAAAGAAGAATTTGAGGTTGTCTAATACAACATTATTTAGGATCTTTTTCAAAAAAATTAATGATGTTTACTTAGAGAGACAATAATTAAATTTCAAATTGAATCTTTATAATTGAAAAATTAAATTGAAAAAGGAAAAAAAATTTTGATAAATAAATTCATTAGAATCATAACAGAAAGTTGTGCACCTTGCTATAGCCATGCCAAAATAAGAAAGCTAAACTCAAAGCAAGGGTTTTTGTTGGAAGTTATTTGTATTGGGTATAAAACGATGTGTTTGAATAAAGCATTTATAATGACGTATCATTTAAGTTCAAAGTGACATGACGAAAGTCATAATAATAATTGGGACTGGTGAACAAATGAATTGACGAGTAATAATAATAAGTACATTAGTTAGAGGTATAAT
>ENA-UOTX01002135-UOTX01002135.1-compost-metagenome-genome-assembly--contig:-NODE-2135-length-10628-cov-28.392664_pt1 | contig 10628 bp, 11 predicted proteins | sample MGYA00238143_ERZ746982 | MGnify/ENA primary metagenome ERZ746982 (study PRJEB28758, sample SAMN06268862) | compost metagenome | isolation source: single cell | place: USA: California, Emeryville, Joint... | reverse complement strand
GAGATACTGGTATTTGAACCATGTACTGAAGAGATTCTCTCTCCCAGGAAAGAAAAGGAAAATATGACTATTTTCCAATATTTACCTCAAGGAATCGCGGTAATCGACGACAAGTTGCAATTCACGCTCACAAACAGAGCTTTTAAAAACTGGTTTTCTAATTACAATGAATTTGTCCCAGAATCGCTGTTTGTCAGTCTTGACGAGATCACAAATCTCAGAATCCAGGAAGATTCTTCTGAGAGTTTGGGAAAAAGCCGGACGTTTCTACAAAGTCTGGAATCGAACACGAAACTCTTTCTAAAATCGAAAAAACTGCCTTTTACACCGCTGTCAAGCCTCGGAAAAAGGCAAAGCAATGCTCTATCACAAACCAGAAGTTTCGCTGAAACCGAGAGGACTCGACTCAACAGCGAAGACGTGCTATCTAGAGCAGCCGTCGACAATCTGAAGATCTTAATCGAATACATGCATCTAAGGATGAACGCGAACATCCAAGAACAAGTCGGCTGGAATGAAAAGACAAAAGAGCCTGAGTTCTTGATTTTTCATGGGAAAAAAGGTGAAAAATTCGTTGAAATTTTAATCGGATACGTCTATTACGAGAACGCTCATCAGATTTTACTGCTACTAGGAGAGGTTAACGAGAAGCAGCAGATGCGTGACCTGCAGCAGCTTGAAAAATCCCAAATGAGTGTGATCGCTAACGTCGCACACGAGTTTCGAACGCCTCTAAATGGCACAATGCTGATGCTGGAGGCCTCGCTGAAAGACGTTCGAGTTCCCACTGATATAAAGAAAAACTTTATTGAAGTCTCTCTGAGGAGTCTTCAGAGGCTGATGTTCCTAATCAACGATCTTCTCGACATGTCGCAATTACGAGCACAGAAAATTAAATTACATCCGAAAGCAGTAGAGATCGCGAAAATCGTTGATGATGTCTCGAAGATCGTCGCTCTTCAAGCCTCGTTAAAAGGAGTGGCTTTTCGACAGAGGATAGACCCAGGAGTGCCCAAAATGATAATTTCTGACGAGAACCGGCTGCAGCAGATACTCATTAACTTACTCGGTAACGCAGTAAAGTTCACGTTTTCAGGTTCTGTGGAACTAAAGGTGCGAATCAACCCTCAAGACCCAGCACTTGTGCAATTTCTTGTCTCAGACACAGGAATAGGCATCAGCGAGACGAATCAGCAAAAGCTGTTCAAAGCCTTTGAGAAAATCGACGCGAAACCGAATCTAAATCCCACAGGGGTTGGACTAGGGCTTGTGATCAGTAACTCTCTAGCTCAGATGCTTGGGACCACCGGCATAGAATTCACCTCGAAGGAGGACGAAGGGTCAGAATTTTTCTTCTCTATTCCTCACAAGTCGGCGGAAATTCATACTCTCGTGCAGCTAAAGTCAACAACGTTGCTTCGAGCTGCTCGGGAAAAAACCCAAGTGCTTATCCGACCCATGACGAACCTTGAAATCATCCCTGAATATCGACTTTCATCAGTAAGCCTGTCTGTCAATAATGAAAGCGTTGATGGGAATGCTCAGCATGTGTATAATTTAACAAGACTGGTTGACTATTATGCAAGAGGGTATCATTCTAATATCATGAGTTCTGAGCCAAGGCAAGCGACAGAAAACAACCGGCAGCAGACTCCCGAGCTGTTTGCGGACGTGTTAGTAGTCGATGACGACCCTTTCTGCGTTCTTTCGCTAGAGACAATTATCAAAAATAATCAATACACTACTATGGCGGCCTATAATGGGAAGAAAGCCGTTGAGATAATCTCGAGCTATATCGACTCGATCAAGAGAAATGAGCCTGGAGTCAGGACGATAAAGTTGATATTTATCGACTGCGAGATGCCCCTCATGAACGGCTTTACTGCGAGTCAAAGGATCAAAGAGATGCTGAGAGCCGAGGGAGTAGACACTGTGCCCATTATTGGGTGCAGTGGACTATCGAGTGTTGTTGATGAGCATTTCTGGAGATCTCATGGGATGGATAACTACTTATTAAAACCGTTGACGAGCGGGATCGTTGAGGAGATGCTCGATGAATATATGATTCACAACTCCATTGAGGAGTTGGTTGCTTAGCCGAGCTGGAGAAAAGACTGCGCTTAGGGCAATTTACAAACAGAGCTATTTTTATTTACCTTTTTTGTAGATATCGAGTTGTGTGCTGATCCTCACTTACAACACAGGGGCCCGCAGAGATGTATTAATGAGTTTATCATATATACATTACGCTAAGTATAATTTCGCACTTATTCCTGTAACCTATGATTGTGTAATAAATTCGTGTTAATCAATGAACTCTGCCTATCAAATTTGATTCAAAGAACTCTCAGCTAACCAAAAACTATAATTTTCTTTTACTTTTCGCATTAATTTGTGAATGTATTGATACATACCGCAAACTGCGTTAACAAAATTTTACATGGAAAGAATTACAGCCATTTCACCATGTAAGGACCTTCAATTTCGTAACCTAACTTTCTGTAATAATGTCTAGTGCCTACTCCTGCGATAACAGCCATCTTGTTAGATCCATGCTCCTCTCGAGCTATTCTTTCAGCTTCTTCCATCAACATCGTTCCGAATCCCTTTATAATGTATTTTTCATCAGAAAACGCGTTCATCGAGTTGTTTTACCTGGTGCTGGAACTTGGTTGGATCTCTGCTGTGGATCGGCACAACAGACCCATAGACATGCAATTCTCTGACCATCGAGCATCTGATGTTCTCTCCGACCAGCTCCGGTCTAAATGTGTGACCCGCGCACTGTCTCAGTCTCAACAGACCAACAAGAATATCCTTTTTGGATATAATAAGACACTGGTTCATTCTTCATTGCATTTACCTGCTTTGGATCTTCATAAGAGAGGAAGGTTTCCCAGCCTTCATTAGCATAGTAGTCTCGACGAATAAGCTCGATCTGGTCAGGCTTGATCTTGAAATGCACTTCCTTTATACCGACTTCTCTTGTTCTCACATCTCTGCAAGGGATGTTCATATCCTCCATCTTCGCTAACGCCAGTTCTCTCAAATTACCATTATCTATATGAAAGGAAAAAGTCATTATTTCACTCCAATTGAACCACTTCTTACCAACTCCAGAGGTAACTAGAGGCATAGGGATATCTCTTTGGATACGATACACTCTCACCCATGGAGGAACGAGAGCGAGAATGCGCGCAATGATCTCTACCAACGCGTCTGGGTGATAATTTTTGTATTTTCCGTTTTTCCAAAGCTCATAGAGCCCTGTTCCTCTAATAACCAGCGTAGGGTAAATTTTCAGCCCATCACCACGGAAATCAGGGTTCTCGAAGAACTCTTTGAAGCTCTCGAGGTCTCTCTCAACGCCCATGTTTGGAAGATCAGGCATCATATGCGACACCACTTTAAATCCGCAGTCCTTAGCAAGTTTGAAGCAGCGCTTAACGGCTTCGACGGTATGCCCTCTATTCGTGTCTCTTGCGACTAGAAAAACTGTTAGAAACGAGCAAGAGGGAAATTGACTCACCATCCTCGTAAATGCTCTGAACGCCGACCTCTAGTCTAGTGCAACCATACAACAGCATATCGCCTTGAGATAAATTGGTTAGGAAATGTCTATTGAATAAATAGAGTACTAAGATGAGGCTTGAGACAGTAGTCCGGTCTCGTTTCAATTGTAATTCCAATGCATTTGGTGCGTGATTGCTCTGAATACTTAACGGCCTCTTTGACGTTATTGGAAGTATGTCCCGAAAGCGCGTCGTGCAGGTTCCTGATGAAATAGTCTCTGTAGTCCTCATCCAAGGACATAAAGGTTCCACCCATGATAACAAACTCGACTTTGTCGACATCATGACCGATTCTTTTCAACTGTTCCATTCTATCTCGTGTCTGAATGTAGGGATTGTAACGCGCTCTGATCGCTCTCATGCTCGTTGGTTCGTAGCCGGTGTAGCTCTGAGTAGAATACTCGAAATCTGAGTCTGGACCCTATGAATGATGTAAGATTTCACCCTCAATTGGCTGCTTTACTCCTGGACAATACACACAAATGTTGCCTGTGGTAGCAATATGAGGGCAACGATGAGGCTTGCTCATAACCGCAACAACAGCGATACCACTCGCCGTTCGAACGGGCTTCGCTTTCAGCATAGGATGAAGCTTCTGTTTATAGTTTTCTGGGATGGCCGCAAGAATGTCCATGATCTTCGGCACTCGCGTGAGTTTATACTTTGATGCAGTCTCACTTTTAATCTACGAGAAGCAAGATAACATTGAGGGTTATGAAAACGAGAGAGAAATACTTTATGCAGGTTGATTTTTTCTCCTTGATCGTAGAGCCTTACGCACTCATTAGCAATTTCGGTTAAGACCTTGAGAACTTTTTGCGGGTCGTCTTTGACTTGCCCTTTCTTGGGTTTCTCTGCCATTGTTTTTGTTGCAAGAAGAGAATAATTTAATAAATGCTATTTTGAAGCTCTGATAGTTTCGATTTAGCACAGAAAGGGCCAATCGGATCAAAGCTGAAATTTCAGAAGGTTTTCCATTAGCTTCATTCAAAATTGTGCATTTCATAAATAAATTCAGTGGTTAGAGTCATTATTGCTGCCCAAAGGCTCTTCGGGTCCTTTGATGCTAAGATTCGTTACTTAAGCCCATATTATCGTCATAATTGTCAAAGCCTCTTTCTTACATAAACTAAATAAGCAGGAGTACATTATGCATGCATACTGCTCTCACAACAAACCGAAAAAACTGGATTATATGTCCCTAGCGCTCTAAGCTTTGAAAAATATACAAAGCAACAGAGGATGCTCTCATCAAGGAGAATAAAAATATTCAAGAAGAATAAAATAACATCAAAAAGAGGCACTACATTCGATCCGAACTATTAAATCAAAACACCTTCGCCTTCTGGCCGCCTTTTTCTATATTTCTCTATATAATTATTAGATATAATGAGTGGTGTTGTTAGAGATTATTAAAGTTACTCTATGAGTCTCAGAGAGCCTTTCATGTAAGGCGAGAGCTTCGTTTGATGGGAATTTAGTTCTGCATGTGAAACAGATGATCAGTTTCGGTTTTGATTCAGCACTTCCTTGAGATTGTTCAACTTTAAGCGCGTCTGGATCTTCCGATTGCTTTCCATTTACGTCTTTTTTCGTTTCCTCGAACTGCTGCATCATCGCCATTCTTTGCTATATTGGAATTATACTGTGAGCTCAATAAAAAAGTAACAAATCACCTGCTCCTTTTCCCATTTCTTCATTTCGATTTCGATCTGTTTTCTTTTATTTTTCTCCTCGTTGAGTTTCTTCTGGAGCTCAGTTTGAGGCGGTTCAGTTTTTGCCTTAGGAATAGGCACGATTTTAGGTTCCTCTAATTTCGGGAGCTCGGGAGGTTTGGTGATTTGTTGTTGCTTTTCAACATCCATAGTGTTTCCTGGTAGCGCTGTAGTTTGAGCAGCTGGGGTATTCGCTTGAACGGCTTGGTTCAATATCGTTGACATCGCGGTTTGAGGCATAATAGCGTTGAGGTTAAAAGACGCAGGCTTCAAGCCTGTATTCGAACTTGCTTGGGCTTGAAGAGTAGTATTTTGGATTAGATTGTTGCTGATCATGCTGTTATAGAACGGGTTCGAATTAAAGTCCATCTGGCCTTGCTGTGGCACCGCTTGCTGGTACATCTGAGCGTAATTAGCGTACGCTGCGTAGCCGTAATGTTGCAGATTCGCCAAAACAGCGGGATCATAATATGCTTGAGTATAATCTTGCTGTTGAAGAGGTTGTTGTTGCTGCTGTTGTGGATTAAATCCTGCTTTCCCTTTCCTAAATTAAATGTTATTTTCCAGTAATCAAACGCTGGCACTTACGGCATGGCACCTGGACCTCCTCGACTGGTACCGCCTTCCGCTCCTCCTTCCTCATCTTCCTCTCCCTGAGAAATAGCATTATAATTATTAGGTAACTAATCCTCTGTTAAGTTCAGCTAACCTCTCTTCTCCTTGACCGAGAAAATGCGACTTGAACCGGCTGCCCATCTATGGTGATTTCGTTGTCTTGCGCATGCGTTACGACTTTTTCAGCTTCCTAAAGCAATTAATTTCAGACTTCATTCACAATGAGAATTTCGGACCTCAGTTGAATAAAATTCGATGAAAGCAAAGTCTCGCATTCCTCCAGTATGCTTGTTCTTAACCAACCTAATGTCTTTTACCGGTGCTATCCGATTGAACGTATCCAGCACCTAAAAGATTATCCTCCGATCAACCAGCAAGGCTAAAGCATAGTTACTGAAGCTTCAGAGCAGTATAGCAGGACATTTCCTCTGATCATTAGACTCGCATTAGCGCTTCCTCCAGTGTCAATAAAATTCGAACCCTATATCGAAATTAGTTTCCCACATATTCAAAGCGCTGGAATGATTACAGGAGCTGAACCATGGCCTTGTCTCACAATAGCCGCGCTATTATAAACGATTTTGCAGTTAGGGTTTCGCGGATTGTCGCATTTGTGACATTTCGCTCTACGAGCAAAATTTTTGAATTCACACTGTGATAAATTATTCGTTCTGTCAAAGAAAATTTCAGCATGAAATGCTTTACTTTGTCGCACATCCAATCTTGGACAAGGTTAACTTCCTTGGGAGGTTGATGACGGTTTCTTGCCAAAGAAGAAGGGTAGAAATCAACATCAACAGTTGTTCCTTCGACGTCTATTTTGCCTCTCATATTCTAAAAATCGGTTTCCCAAGAAGTGATGTTAATGAGAATATGCTCTTCATCGTGAAAATTGGTCATACAAATAAGAGCTTTTTGGCCTGCTCGATCGATGGGAAGTTCACATAGGCCGATTTAAAAACCGAGACCATATGAATATCCTCAGGATCCATCACATCAAATACTCTGCATTGCTTTTTAATGGCGTTTTCAAGCTTTTTTGGGGGAATTTTGTTCAGGAAATTCTGAATTAATTGAACTATACCGCTGCTTGAGTGCAGTTATCAGGCAGATTGGAAAAACTTAGAGTTGATGAATCCTCATGCTGTGGCTTGAATCCATCGAGGTCTTGATATTTCGCAGAGCTGTAATGCCCTTTGTTAGAGTAGCCGCCATGTCTCGAATCCGCTGTGTTACCGTAGCTTGTCCCTGAACCTCCTCCCATCGTGCCGGTAGAATGTTGCGTTTCTTGCTTAGTGTCAATCGGAAATCTATAGATGTAGAATTAATTCATTCGTTCTTCAAGTCTAAATGATAGACTGGTTCTTTCCAATGTGCGTATTAATCATATCAACAACAAGTTTGCCTTTCTTTGGGGCCAATCGCTCTCTATCCCTGTCTTTCTTGCGGTTTTCCCGCGAATTTGAATGGGAGCTCGAGCGAGATCGAGAGGAGCTAGCTGAGTAAGACCTGCTGGAGTGGCTGTCTCTCGATCTGGAGCGAGATTTGTCGCGTTTCTTCGATTTTTTAGACCGTTTGTCTCTCCGAGTTTTGGAGCGATTATGACTCCTCGACCTGGAACGACTATACGATCGTTTCCTTAATTATGGAAAGAAGTGATAGGAACATGTATGCGTGAATGCGAAAAAGGGTACTTATCTCTTCTGTCACTCATTTGATCTATTGTTGAGAGAATAGCAATATCAGCGAATTGAAATTCCTTAAATTATTATATTTTCAAAAAAATTAAATCCTCTCGTATGCTTCGAAAAATAAATATATATTCATTGGATGTGATTCTGTCAACTTTCCTTTTGCTTAAAGAGATGAAAGTGAGAGAGAGAGCAGGACGGAGTCAATATCCTAATATTTCTCCGTCGGACAGTTTAACAGAATCGAGATTTCTTATAAAGATTCTCAGTATTGAAAAAAATTAAATTTGGAATAAGTTGATAATCTATTTTCTTTGGAGCCAACGTAGGTAGTGAATCACTATGGCTTAGATACTGGTGCAAATTGAATGAATCTTGGCCAAAAGAGAGCTTCCTTTTCTGAGAAGCTAGGAAAAGCAATGAAATCCAAATCTTTTGGATTTCTTTTTGATTTCTTCGCTCATTACTGAATTTTTCTTACTCTATTATAAGGCCTCAATTTCTAATAGAAAAATTTATTTATCAATGGAATCAATGATTCACATTGGAAAAAAGTATATTTGAATGCTTAACACTCAAAAAAATAAGAAGAAAACAAATTATTTCAATATTATTATATGTATAGTGATTTCATAGTTCTTCAAAGAAATCTCTTTGAAACACCAAAAAGAAAAAAAAAAAAGAGTAAAAGTTCTCATGACTTTTAGATCACAGTTTTATGTCGATTTTTGAGAGATCTGATGAGTTTATTGACGGTTTATGTGACGCTCGAGTCGTCTTCGAGAATAGTTTTGGTAGACAAGAACTCACCTGCTTGACTCTCATCAGCTCTTGCTCCGTAGCAGTCCGAAAACTGCTATTTCCAATCTGAAAATGTGCAGTTGCCGGATAAGAATACAAACCTGTAGAACTAGTGTTCAACGTCACGCTCGTATTCAGCTTATGAACGAAATCATCTGACCCTCCTATCATTAGACTAGGGATGTGTAATCGTTTATGCAAGAGCAGTTTTTCTGGGTCTATCTTAGATAGTCTTTTGAGAACCGGACTACTTTTTGAGTCATTTTGCGTATTTTGCGTGAGAGAAGTCATATTAAAAAAATTCTTTCCCTCACGAGGCTGATCGCGTAAGGATGCGGATATCTTCGTTGATGATAGAGACCGCGAGTTCACCGAAGCGACTCTTTTCACTGAAAAATTCGAGTTTAGACTGAGTTTTCCTGCTGGCTCCTGAGTCACATTATGCGTTCGATCGGTTTCTGCATTGTTTTGAGTCGTACCGTTATTATCGTAAGAAGCTCGTGTGTCGCTAGTAGCTTCAAACCGAACGCTTAGCCGGCCACGTGCTGAAATCCCTCTAATTTCCGGTGAATTATCTTGAACCAGCATCGGGTCAAGGGTAGGGTTAGAGGTTTTTATAGATAACCGAAGGCTTTTTCTACCATCGCTCTCTTCGCGAGTTAGCTGAGGAATGCTCTCTTGGTCGATGGTGGTTTGAGAGCTGTTCTTTTCAAGGCTAGTGTGGTCCGTAGAGACGTTCTTTGGCTTATTCACCGGATTATTTTTATTTAGAAAAGACGGTGGAATTTTAAAGTGTGGAGAGTGCTCATGGATCATTTTCAATGCCTTCTCGGACAGAGAGCGTAAATAGCGTCTGGGTAGCTCCTTTGCTAGAGCGACGTGTAGGGGAATACCGTTGGTGTTCAGATCGAAGGGGTTATCCGTTTCGGAGGGTTTCGAGAACAAAGCTCTGAAATCTCGAGCTTTTACAGTTTGCTCCATAGCGTTAGTGCGGTGGAGGAGTTTAGCCACACGAGCTTTCAAATCCTCGTTTTCTTGGACATCAATGGTGTCCTGCTTGCAGAGCTCGTTGTATTCTACAGCTCGATACAATGTCTGCTTGGTGACTTCGTCCATGAGGTTATGACGCCATATCCATTTCGAGTCATATTCTCGTAATTCTTCAACGAGTTTATCGGGATACCTCGCATTGGAAAAAAAAGTCTTTGAAATAAATAAAATTCATAATCCGGCTCAAAAGTTGAGATTACATGGCTGTCGATTTCATATAACTCGACCTTGCCTGCATAACAATAAGCGCTATACTCGCGTGTTTGCGTATCAGAAGCCAAGTCTCGGTGTCCAAACGTTTCAAACTGACCGATAATTGCAACCTGTCATTGATAATTTTAGCTCTCAGAATGTCATTAACGTGTGTAGCTTACCCTGACAGAGTTTTTGAATTCGACCTGCTTTTTCCAGATCATGTTAGTCTCCTTAAACTTTTCCTTCATACTCATTGTGTCTCTGATGCTCAACGGCGCAAGAAGTTTCTTTTCGTATTGAGTCGTGTGCATCTTTACATCTTTTCTGAGCTAAACACAGGGGAAAAATAAGCTCGAACGAACAATAATTCGCATACCTCGACTTCTCCTGAGCGGATCAGAAAGAACGAATTCGCTTTTGTCCCTTCTCGATATATGGTCTCTCCCCCATGGAAAGATCTCTCCTTGGCACCTCTCATTAGCGCTGAAAGCGAGCCCATCGGCCAGTTTTTTATCAATGGGACGGAATAATAAAAGTCCAGTTGCTCCTTGTTTTTCTTTTCAAATTGCTCAGCTAAAAAACGTATTAGCTTGCCTCAAAACCCTTCAAATTCCTTACCCAAGACTCTGTTATAAGTTGCTCCTGTGATTGTCGCAAAAATACAGTCCTCTCTGCAAACAACTGTGGCAGTTCTAAATTCAATAGCAGGGTATTACAAAATGCCCAGGAAAGTAAAAATTCTACCGAGGCTGCTGAGTATTCAGCGCGATCTCTCCGAAAAAATTAGGAGCGCGAAGAGTCGCCAGCAATGTATGATCAGAATATTGAGTTCTAATCTGCTGCTCTGTCAGTATCGAAGGATCGTTGATTCTTCTCACTTGGAAGGTCTCCTTTACCACAAAAGCCTCATTCGCGTCAAGCACTTTCAAAATCAGCTCTTTCTGTTCAGATTGTTGTTTTTTCATTGTGGGTGAGTGCGATGGACTGAG
>ENA-UOTX01002134-UOTX01002134.1-compost-metagenome-genome-assembly--contig:-NODE-2134-length-10641-cov-17.126373_pt1 | contig 10641 bp, 5 predicted proteins | sample MGYA00238143_ERZ746982 | MGnify/ENA primary metagenome ERZ746982 (study PRJEB28758, sample SAMN06268862) | compost metagenome | isolation source: single cell | place: USA: California, Emeryville, Joint... | reverse complement strand
TTTGATTCAATTGTAACTTTTTCCTTTCTTTTCGAATGAAAAAAAACGCAAATTTCACTTATTTAAAAAATAAATAAACCTACTCCTAAGCCAATGGCCAACAGCTCGGGAGCGGGGACTTCCCGTGGCAATTTCTGTTATTAGTATTCATCGTTTGAAACAGCTCCAGAATGCCAGATTTCTTTTTCACGGAAACTTTCAACTTGGTCAATAAGCGATTCGTTGACATTCTTCACGGTCTTGACGTAATTTTTCAGGTTTTTGATCGTATGGAGGATATGCCCGGCTTTTTCCATGAGCTTATCTCCGGATTTCATCGCTTGCTCCTCTTCTTCATCAATGGCGTCGTGAGAATCATCATCGTCTAAAGGATTTAGTTAGTTTTAGTGGTAGGGTAGATGGTGAATTACCTTCAGGCTTATTACCACCTTTCTTTGGTTTCTTCGTCGAATGATGTACCGTGTGTTTACTGATATGGGTATGCACGTGTCTCTCATCATATTTTGCTCCTTTTGCATGGATTTCCAGTTTTACTTTCTGAACTTTCTGCTTTCCGTCCTCATCGTCGTTGTTTCTGTCGCGATCCTGAGGTTTTCTTCGACCGTTGCCTTCATCTCCTGTAAAAAAGTTAGTTCATTATGAGGTTATGGTATAGACTCTAAACTCACCTCTGTTCGGTCGATTAGGCTGATATTCGTAGTCATCATCCCTGTCCTCCATTTTCCCTCTCGGATATCCTTTTTTCCTTGGACCATACCCTTGGTCAGAAGGATAATAAGGATCATATTGCTCATATTCATCATATGACTCATATTGCTCGTCTACAGGCGAAGATTGCTTCGGTCTCCTGATTTTTCTGCTTCTAGGGTAAGGCTCGTTTCCTATGAACGGTCAATGATGATTCTAATAATAACAGATGAGAATTACCTTCCTCAGAATCGTCTCGCCTGTACCTCATATTTCTGCCTTGTGGCTCGTCGTAGCCATAGTCATCTCCTGGACTATGCGAGGTATCTACCACTGTTATATTTTTCTTCCCTCTAGCAAACCCTTCGCCTCTCATCGGGCGATTCGCATTGGAATCCGGCTTTCTGAGAAAATCGCGGAGGTTACCTTGAGAGGAAATAGCGGATCCGAATTTCGAAGGAGGTTCTCGACCGTAATACTTACTCTCTGAAGGATAGTACTGGCCTTCTAGACCGCCGCTTTGGGAGCCATCAGGCCCGAAATTGTCTCTGTATGGGCTTCGGTAGCCCATGTTTCCCTCTCCTGGCATATCCTTCATGTACTGGGGATCTGAGATGCTGTTCACGCGGGATTTCCAATAAGGTCTATCTTGATCCATGCCAAGACTATCATAATTTTGCGTGTTCTGCGGCTGATCCGAGTGATAAGTCTGGAGATACGGTTGGTTAAGCCCTTGTCCTCCTTCCAGCACGGGTCCGAACCTCTGAGCTGAGAGAGACCCGGACTGATAGCCTAAATTCGATTGCAGCATACCCGGGATGAAATTTCCGCTTCCTTGACGCTGATGGTATGGTGAATTAAAGTAACCAGATTGCTGGGTATTTGGCTGTGAGAATGACTCTGAGTGGAACTGATGAGGGGGAATTGGCTCGCCGGACTGTCTCGTCAACTGCTGAGACAAGCTCTGCGGTCCATGCATGCCGCCTTGAGACTGATTGAGATACTGCGCAGTCATTTGCTGCTGTTTCAGCTGCTCAGCAGTCAGATATTGCGGCTGAAGCCCGGGAATCGAATGAAGGGAACCACCATCAGTGAGGCCTGTGTTCTTCACCTTCTCTTGTTTCGGTGGTGCTGTGAAGAAGCTCGACGAAACAGCGGTTTCCTTCTTGAGGGCGCTGGCAAACTCTTCGTCGCTCTCGTTAGAGTTTTCGTCATCGCTGATGATCTGCGCCGTGCGCTTGCTTCTTTCCTTTGCTCTTGCGTTCTTACCGCCGCTATCGTCGTCCGAGATCGCCTCCAAAAACCCTCCTTCGTGCCTTTTTCCTCCTCTCTTCGGGCTTTCTTTCATGAAATCCGAATCATCCAAGCCTGTCTCGCCGGTCTCTTCGGCTATTGTGTATAACTCCCTCTTAAGCTGCTCTTCCTTCGCGCCGAAACCCACCAGATTTGATTCAGCGTTGGACAGATTCTTCGAAATCTTATGAAGGAATTCACCTAACTTCCCTTGATCGATGCTTCCAGTGCCTGTTCTAAGCAGTTTTACCTCCGTTTCCAACCCATCGATGCAAGATCTGAGCCATTTTTCAAGCTTTTGCTTTAGCGCTTTGTTATCCGCGATCACCTTTTTGAGCTTTTCGACTAGCGCCTTAATCTTATTCGACGCTCGGGCCAGTTTGTCTCTCAATCTTCGGTTTTCATCTTCGAGATGGGCCTCCTGAATCGAACTTTGCTCGTTCCTGGCGTTCACCAAATTCGTCATCATTTCCATCATTTGGCTCAGTTGAGTGCTCGTTCCGTCTCGCTGCTGAGCCTGGGCCTTCGAGTCTGACATCGGGTCTTTCTGGTGCAGGTCCCATCCTCTCAACCGAAGCTCCCCAAGCAGTTTTTGAATCTTTTTATGAAGTTCAAAGAGCTGCTCGTCTTTTTGTTTGATCAACTCCTGCTCAGCGGTCGTAAACTCATGGTTCAGAGCGCGATCCAACCTAGGATTCTTGGCAAAGTATGTCTTCAAGGCCTCAAGGCGGCGTGCAGCGTCTTTTTTATCACCGTCTTTCGCGAATACATCTTCTCTGAGCTTGCTGAGAGCCTCATGAGATTGCGCCAAGACAGCGTTTTGGTTTTTGAGACTCGAGATAACGTACTCCTTTGCCGTTGAGTCGTCTTTCTGAGCCTCGAGGCTCGCGGCGAGTCTTCTCCTCTCTTTTTCGAGTTTATCGAATTCTTTTGAGAGATATTCAACTTGGTCAGCGGGCTTGCTCAGCTCGTAGACCTTTTCTGGAATGGCTAATCCTTGGTCTCTGAGACGCTTATTCGAGTTCTCATGGGCAGGTCCCTGAGAATTGCTTGGATCAGATCTCAGCGCATCGATGGTCTCACTTAGCTTCTTATTCTGCTCGATAAGAGCGGCAAAATCGTTCCTAAGCGTCGAAATCGCCTCCTCTCGAGTACTCGAGTCACTTGAGTCCTTTCCAAGGAGCTTCATCATCGCGTTGACCTCGGATGAAACATTATCCATCCTGTTTTGCACATCTCTATTAATCTCGGTCTTATGGACGTAGCTTTGGACCTTAACTCTCTCGAAGTCCTGCGCTGAGTACCCAAGCTCTCTCCTCATCTCTGCTATAAGCCTATCCTGGTCCTTTCTCCTCTGCTTCTCTTCATCAAGCTGCTCAGTCAGGGTCTCCACGCGATTCTGGAGCTGATTGTTCTTTTTCTGCTGCTCTTGAAGCGCTTCTTCAGCCTTACGCGTCTTTTCCTTCTCCTGCAGCACCAACTCATTGGCTTTCTCGTTCTTCTGAATCAGCTGAGACACTTGCTGGATGAGATCGTTGAGGTTTCGCTCTTTTTTCGAGGACTCGTTTCTTTCGTGCTCCAGCAGCATGTTTGTTTTCTCCATCTTCGAGGCAATCTCATTCACCTGATGCGATAGTTCGACCAAATCATGCTCCTTGCGTCGGTTTTCTTCCCTCTCGAATTCTAATAGTCGTGCGAGCTCCTCGCATTGGACCTTCGCGTCTTTCACTTGCTTCTGAAGCGCCTCGATTTCAGTAGTTTTCTCACCAACTTGGGCACTCAAAGCCTTGAGCTCTTTTAGCAATTTTTCCCTTGCTTCTTCCACCTCGGCCAAGTCTTTACTAATTTGCTTGTTTTCAGCTTTTGCAGCCTCTAGATTCGCTTTGTCCTGACTCGTTTCTTTCTCAAACTTCTCCTTTTCAGCGCGTAGGGCCTCTAGCTCCTGCTTCAATCGGATATTCTCACTTTTCATCTTTTCTGCGCTCTTAAACTCATCCATTTTGACCAAAGCCGCGACCTCGTTCCTCATGACATCGATTTGACGGTTCAAAAACTCGATTTCCGATTGCTGGGCTTTGAGTTTATTCGTTACGCTATCCAATGTGACCTGCAGATAGTCTCTTTCCTCCGCCAGGTCCCGGCATTCCTCTCTTAGGCCTTGGTAGCTGCGCACAATGTTCTGCATTTCGATAAGCTTCTGGTCGACTGTCATCGAGCGAGTCTCCTCTGAGGTGAATGCGATCTGGAGAGTCCCATCGAGCATATCGAACACCTGCGCTTGACCCTTACTCGCGAGCTTTTGCTCATCTAAGCGTCTGTAGAGCGCGTTTCTTTCGTACTCAAGCTGTTTGATGTACGCAGTCATCTCCTTGATTTCCTCCTGGCGCTGTTCTAAGGCAGCAGTAGCTTCATTCAGCTCGAAAAGCAGCTGGTTTTTGCCCTCAGATCCAGAAGGAGAAAGTCGTTGGTTGTTCGCGGCCTCCGCACGAGCCATGTTTAATCGCTTGATAAGCTCATCTCTCTCGTTGATAGAAAGGTTGAATTGGTTTCTCAGTTCAAAAAATTTGAAAATCACGCTTCTAACTCGAGCCAGCTTAGCCTCTGGAGGAGACTCGAGCAATTGGACTTTCGCTGGGTCTTCGTCAACCTCCAAAAACACTCTATAATCGGTTTTGGCGAGCTCTTGGAACACGGTGTTAAAACGTGCGATAAAATTCTCAACTGCGGCGCTACTCTCTTTTTCAGCAGCATTTTCTTGTTTCTTTGGACTTTCAGTCTCGATTTGGACCTCTGACGATTCTGGCTGACCTACATTGGGCTTCTCCTGCTCACCTATGTTCGTCTTTTCTTGCTCAAGGCTCTGGATTTTGGCTTGGAGCTGGCTGCTGAGGCTCTCCGACTCTTCAAGCAATTGTTTAATTTTTTCGATTTCTACTCTCGCAGCCTCGAGTTCCTGCGTTAAGCCCGCGTTCTCCTTTTGAAGCCGATCGATTTGTTCGTCCTTTTCCTGTTTGGCCTCTTCTGTCTCTTTAGGTGCCGCTTCCTCTGCATTCTTGTTCTGCTTCGTTTCGTGATCAGCGAGTTCTTCTTTTCTCTTGTAATTATCCAACTCAAGCTGGAGGATATCTTTCTCCTCAGTTAGCTCATCGATAATTTTATGGAGCTGTTCGATCTCAGAGCTTGCTTCAGGCTTGATCTGAGCTCTCAGATCTTCATTCTCGGCGATCAGCTGGTCAATTCTCTGCTGTAAACCAGCCAAATCTGCCTGCTCATTCTCTTGGCTCTCTGCGAGTTTGTTCTCTAGTTCTTTATTCATGTGTAGTACTTGCTGAAGCCGCTCTTCCATCCCTTTGCTGTATTTCACTTGCTCTTCAAGCGCCTCTCCCGTCTCGCCGAGCAGCTGCTCAAGCTTCTGATTCTCATCCTGTACAGCGCTCAATTCGTCTTCTAACTGCTTGATTCTCTGCGTCAGCTCTGCGATTTTCTCATTTTCTCCATCGTCTTTTTTCTCATGACCCTGAGCAGTCTCTTCTTGCTCTGGTGAATCTTCTTTTCGAATACCTTTCCATAGGGCATAGCACCTCTTGCAATCGGTGATGATTTCTTTAAGTTTCCTATTCTCAGACACAAGGGCACCCATTTCGATCTCAAAGTCTCCATTTCTATCCGCTAGTCTCGCGATTTCGGCTTTCAATTCGTCAATCTGAGAGTCCGGAGCAGCTGTTTCATCATTATTCTTCTCTTCCTTGTTTTCCTCTGGAGATAACGGACTGTTATTCTCTTGGGGCATAGGTTTGGGTTCTTCCTGGTTTACTAAATTCGCGTTGATAGTGGAAAGGGCTTTGATATCAATAGCTGGTTCCTTTGCAATGAATTTCACTAATTCATCGAGAGTAACAACGTCATTGGTCAGCTCGTCCTTTCTGCTTTCAATATCCTCGACTCCGAGAGCATTGGATGCAATTTCAAGGAGTTTATCTCTTTGGAGTTGACCGAGACTTTCAAGGTTTTTGAAAAGAATCCTTGAGCCGTCTTCAACGCTAGTGTCTTCGCTGATCGGCTGTAGTGTATCAGACTTTTCGCTTTGCATGTTAAAACGGAGATATGCGGTAATAAATTATGCTTCTGCAAGCTGAAAGTTTTTTATATTGTTTTTAAATTCAAAAGAATCTTAGTCAGAGCTAAATTCATATTTTACGACTGTTCAAAAAAATTTTACGTGAGTTAATATCCTAAGCTCATTTAATGGCGAAACCCTAATGATCTGATTCGCCATTGCAAATGATTTATATGAGTTAATGAGGCTACAGGGTGGTTTGAAGGCAACATTCAATCAGCTAATGATCTTAGCGAACCTCTTTTAGTATTGACATTGAAACTCTCATGAATTGAAGCAAGATTATTAAAGAATGATTTATTTACTGTCCTTTGCTAGTGTTTCTTCCATTTTCTCACAAATCTTGAGTGGATTTACCAATACATCTTTACGTTGAAACCAGTAGACCTGAAAATTATTTTATTTCACTTAATTAGCGCATTTGGTTTATTACAATGGGAAACTGCTGCAAGTCATCCTTTGGTCGAGACTCCACGAATTTCATGACATTTGCTTCTGCTCAATATGACCATCTCGATAAAAAACCTTCGTTTAAACTAGTAAACTCTGCTATACCTATGGAGAGTAAAAATGACGATGAATCAGTTTCAAATCTTCCTAGTCACGCAAAACGCGTTGATAACATCCCCGACTATTCCACAGAGAAAACCAGAACTGCTCTACTACGCGTTGGACCGTACAAATACCAGGAAGATGACCTCGCTATTATTAAAGAGGGAAAGGATCCTGTTGCAGTCGAGCTTGCAAATGGAATAATTTTTATTGGAGAGTGGATGAATGGTCTACGCGAAGGCCGGGGCAAACAGTATTGGCCTGATGGTTCAACATATGAAGGTTATTGGGCAGATGACATGGCGAATGGGGAGGGCAGGTTAATACATGGTAGCGGCGACGTGTATGAAGGGCAATTTTTCAACGATAAAGCGCATGGGAAAGGTGTTTACATTCACCAGGACGGCGCGAGGTACCAAGGCAATTGGGTTGAAAACCTTCAGCATGGCTTCGGGGTTGAGTCTTGGCCTGATGGAACTGGATATGAAGGCGAGTTCCAATTAGGGAAGAAAGACGGTAAGGGCAAACTCACACTGGCTGATGGCTCGGTATATGAAGGAGAATTTAAAGGCAATCTTATTCATGGAATAGGAACTTATCAGTGGCCTGATGGGAGAGTCTATACCGGTCAATGGGAGAATAACAGAATGAATGGGCAAGGTGTTCTTACATGGCCGGACGGAAGGAAGTATGATGGAGGCTTCCTAGATGATAAAAAACACGGATATGGGGTATTTGAGGAAGCTGATGGAAGGAAGTACCAAGGATATTGGAAGAATGGAAAGCAACATGGAAAGGGAGTTTATATTGGATCGGATAAGCAGGAGAGAGAAGGGGAATGGGAACACGGAAAGCGGATAAGGTGGCTCTCGACGAACAATTCAGAAATTGTGATCCTCACGCAATCGTGAGTTTAAAAGGCTAGGCTATTAATGTTTTTTTATATGTGTATCGGGAGTTGAAGGAAGAAAGGTAAAAATGAGTTGTTTTCAACTTTTTATCTCGGGCAACTCAAATCATATCAACAATTTTTTTATAAATTCTCTTGCTGATTTTGTGCGGTTATCGCTCCGTATGAAATTAAAGGATAATCTTTCAAAGAAAACCTGTTATTCAAAGATGAATAATCTATAGAAATGGTCTTTGTTGCACAATAATGCTGATATCAGCAGGAGTTTGTATCAATAAATCTTTATTATGATCATCTCATCATGATGAGCATTCAATGAAATCTCATTAGGCACTGGTTTTACTTTCGGACTACCTAAACCAACAAAAAAAAGAGAGAGGTGAGATATTAGGGCTTGAGTCCATTGTAGATAAATAATTATTTCGGAACTGTGCCGCTTAATTCTGAATTTATCGGAGTTCTATTTGGCTTCTTACTGAAAAGTTAAAAATAACAAACCAGTGTAAAATAATCATTTACATAACTAAAACTTATTAGCTCAGAAATGGGTTGCTGTGGATCTCATCCAGAAAGAGGCGGACTAGAAGTAGAAGAACACCAATTCGTCGGTCAAGGCACTGGCGACAGCAAATACGGGCCAAAGAGGAACGTCCACGCAGGCATAACTGAAGAGGATACAGTAGAACATAAACCTTCTAAGGATTTCGCTGAACCCATCGACGAAGTTCCCAATTACCCCAACGAAAAGGTCGAAGCTGCTCTCAAGAACTTCGGCGAGTTTCTTTTCTTCAAAGAAGAAACCCTTGATGACAGCCTCCCTTTCCTCGGTGCACATAAGATTGAAGAAAAGGGTGTATATTTGGGACAATGGAAAAATGGAGTTCGCTCTGGAAGAGGCAAAATGATCTGGGTCGATGGGTCTCAATATGAGGGTCACTGGAATCTGAACATGATGAACGGTCGTGGTAGACTCATCAAAGCGAATGGAGATGTGTACGAAGGAGAGTTTTACAACGACGAACCTCAAGGAAAGGGAAAGTTGACCCAGCTTGATGGTATAGTTTTTGAAGGAGAGTTCAAGGATTTTAAGCTTCATGGTAAGGGAGTTGAAACGAGGCCAGATGGGTCGAGATACGAAGGAGAGTTTCATGAGGGACTGAGAAGTGGTAAGGGTGTTTTCACTTGGCCTGATGGCTCCAAGTACACTGGCGACTTCTTGAATAACAACTTGCATGGCTCCGGAACTTATGAATGGCCAGAAGGAAAGAAGAAGTACGTTGGAGATTGGCAATATAATAAGATGCATGGACAAGGCGTGTTCACCTGGGATGACGGAAGAGAGTACAATGGAGCTTATTATGACGACCAAAAGCACGGTTACGGTGTATTCAAGTGGCCAGATGGAAAAGTGTATAAAGGTGAATGGAAGGAGGGAAAGCAACATGGCAGAGGGATTATTATTGTGGATGGTGAAGAAAAGAGAGGCCATTGGGAAAACGGAAGAAAATTGAAAGAGAATTATTGAAAATCCTAATCTTCATTAGTAAAAGAACAATATATACATTTCATTTTTTATGAGTAGAAAGCATAGTGGTCTGCAAATTATCTGAAAGAAAAGTAACAATTTAAAAAAAAATCATAAATCTAAAGGTTAGTTTGAAAATGTTAGTAGCCATTCTTGAGAGAACCCTCTTAGCATCATCTTTCATGAAAGCCATGCTGTTGGCGTTATTGCTTCTTTAGCGAATCACCAAAAATGTTAATTTTTTTTGGTATTCTAATTGCCCGTTTATCTGGTCGGTAAATATTTTGGCGCCTCAAAATAGCGTTACTTTGTCTGCAGTTCTCATCCATTTGGCAGCCTACGCTCTTAGAAGCCCTTGAGACCGCTGAGAGATCTAATGTAGTTCTTTTTCCCTGTTTTTCTTTACAAAGCGCATTCCACTAAAAAAAAAAATCCTACTATACGCATCTTTTCGGATTCAATCGTTTGAAATAGTCTGAAAAAAGACTTTTCATAAATAAATAAAATCTTAGTTGAAAATTAGCTTCTGACATTTTTAAGAACGCGTTAAAAGACAATGGGTTGTATGGCATCACATCCAGATAAAGGTGGAGCACTAGAGGTCGAGGACCATTACGGCGGCGGCGGCCATGGTAACAAACCACACCATGGAAACCGCAAGGTTCACGCAGCAATGACCGAAGGAGAAATTGAAGAACACAGACCTACACCAGACATCGCTGAACCCATCAAGGAGGTTCCCATTTACTCCAATGAAAAGGTCGAAGAAGCTCTCAAGAAATTCAGAGAGTTTATTTACCGCGAAGATGAAACCATCGATGAAACCTTACCATTTCTTGGCCCATATAAGATTGACCAAGAAGGCGTATACATCGGCCAATGGAAAAAAGGAGTTCGCCATGGAAGAGGCAAAATGCTCTGGGTTAATGGCTCTCAATATGAGGGTCATTGGAATCAAGGCAAGATTCACGGCCGTGGTAGACTCATCAAGGAGACTGGAGATGTGTACGAAGGAGAGTTCGACGGAGAAACAAAAGGAAAAGGGAAGTTGACCAGGCATGATGGTGTAGTTTTAGAAGGCGAGTTTACGGATTCTAAGCTCAATGGAAAGGGAGTTGAAACGAAACCCGACGGGTCGAGATTCGAAGGAGACTTCGTTGAAGGGTTCAAGAGTGGTAAGGGTGTTTTCACTTGGTCTGATGGCTCCAAGTACACTGGAGAATTCTTGAATAACAACTTGCACGGCTACGGAACTTATGACTGGCCAGAAGGAAAGAAGAAATACGTTGGAGATTGGCAGTATAATAAGATGCATGGACAAGGCGTGTTCACCTGGGATGACGGAAGAGAGTACAATGGAGCTTATTATGACGACCAAAAGCACGGTTACGGTGTATTCAAGTGGCCAGATGGAAAAGTGTATAAAGGTGAATGGAAGGAGGGAAAGCAACATGGCAGAGGGATTATTATTGTGGATGGCGAAGAAAAGAGAGGCCATTGGGAAAACGGAAGAAAATTGAAAGAGAATTATTGAAAATCCTAATCTTCATTAGAAAA
>ENA-UOTX01002133-UOTX01002133.1-compost-metagenome-genome-assembly--contig:-NODE-2133-length-10653-cov-17.226929_pt1 | contig 10653 bp, 4 predicted proteins | sample MGYA00238143_ERZ746982 | MGnify/ENA primary metagenome ERZ746982 (study PRJEB28758, sample SAMN06268862) | compost metagenome | isolation source: single cell | place: USA: California, Emeryville, Joint... | reverse complement strand
CTTGGACTAATCTACAAACACTCAATTTATCTCACAATAATATTGGTGAGAAAGGAGCTGAATATTTGAGCAGCAATAAAACTTGGATTAGTCTACAAACACTCAATTTATCTCACAATAATATTGGTGAGAAAGGAGCTGAATATTTGAGCACCAATAACACTTGGACTAATCTGCAAACACTCAATTTATCTTGGAATAATATTGGTGATAAAGGAGCTGAATATTTGAGCAGCAATAAAACTTGGACTAATCTACAAACACTCAATTTATCTGGGAATAATCTTGGTGAGAAAGGAGCTGAATATTTGAGCAGCAATAAAACTTGGACTAATCTACAAACACTCTATTTGCGTAAGAATAAGATTGGTGATAAAGGAACTGAATATTTGAGCAGCAATAACACTTGAACTCATCTAGAGATTTTGGGAATTTATACATGAACAACATTATTCAAATATTCATTCTCAAACTATTTTTGACAGTGTTTGTGGTCTTACCTTATTTCACAAATTGCATAAATGATTCAAATGACATCTGTAGTGTTCTCTGTATCACGAACATCAAGTAATAAAATCGAAGTTTATGAGAAAAATATTAATTTGGGGACATTGATCTATTGATGTATGAATGTTTGCTCGATTGCTGATGCTAAATAGTCTGTTGACTTTAATTTGCAATAATTCTTCATTTTTTATCTAACCAGAAAATCAAACTAGACCATAATCAGCACAAAAATCCCAAGAGCAAGAGTTCATAAAAATAATTGGAAAAAACCTAGCTTAGTGTTAGATCGCAAGAAGCTCAGCAACTTTTCTTTCCGGACCTACCAAAATCAAGGGTAGAAAAGACAAGATGAACGACTTGTTAATAACCAATAGAAATATGACCATGGAAAATCACACTCTTGAGATCTAAATAAAGCTGCCTATAGGCACTCTGTCACGGAGTTTTATATTATTACTCTTCAAGAAGTCATATCATCTGAGCCAAACCGATGGCCTAATATTCAAGCCCTCTTCAAATCAAGCTTTGAATATCTTATATTTCATCAACTCTTCTGGTATTTCATTTTATACAATCCTGTAAATTATTTTATTTATCTTTATATTCAACTCAAAAAAATTGGAAGTGATGGAAACTTCGCCAAAACCAGAACTGAGAGAACCTAAACAAATTACGAACGACCAATTTGAAGGTATCCAAATCAAAATGCAAGGGGAATCCTAATCAACTCTTTATTTTTGATAGAGCACAAATCTTCCCAAAAGCTCGCGTGGTGTCTAACGGAAAATAATCAAATCAGTATAGCTGATCTTGATTTGAGACAAATAACATCAAATTTCGAAGGCGTGCAGCTCAACGCTAAGGATGGTAATTAGATCTTCCAGTTTTGGATTTGAAAATAAATTTCTAAAAACGCAAAAAGAGTTTTGTGCTAGTTGGACACATTTAAAAGAAATTCCAGATAAAAGTCTTTTAGTTTCTCTTCATCACTCTGCCTATGCCTCGGCTAACTTGGAAATATTTGAGCTTGCACAGAAAGGACAAGCGAAGAAGGTCTATTCTTTTGAGGAAGTTCGAGGAGGTCAGAAATTATTCGTTAGTTTGAAATTAAAATTTTCATGACTGTTGATAACGCTATTCAAAAGCCATTTCTATTTTTTTCCGAAAAATGATATCTCCTATTTTAGTGACTGGACCTGGAGATGTAGCATACAATCCAAGAAGAAGTATTCTCGGTGCAATATGTGTGGGAAGAAAGACAGCTTATAATCTCTTCTCAATTTCCCCAAAGAGAGGTGACAGCTCCGCTGCGAAGCTCTGGCGAAAGTCTAAGTGGCATTCCCAATACAGCACTTCTGAACGTAAGTTGATATTTAGAATTTATTCTTTTTTCACAATTTAGAAAATTTCGTTTCTGGCCTTGACATTGATCCAAATGGAGAAGTTATGGCCACCATTGACACGCAAGGAAATTGCATACTCTCGGATGTTAGTACCAATGATTATAAATACCATCTAGAGATGGAAATGGAAATGATAGATAGCGACTCAGGTAACATTAGCTCCTTCGGTGTGTTGAAATCTATTATATTATTTAGATGACACTAGTCGCTGCAGATGGAGTACCAACGTTGGAGAACCTCTATTATACATTAAGTATGATGAGAAGTATCTCGACATTCTGGATGTTGAGAAAAAAGTCCTGCTATTAGGGAGCTATTTCCAAATCGAAGAACGATGTAATTGAAATTAATTCATCATCTCATTCAGTCTTCGTGTTCTAACAAATCCCTAATTTCACTTAGTATTTTTTCCCAATCTCCCATTGCCTAACTTTCTGTTATACATTTGCCTTATAGTTTGGACAAATTGGATCGATATTTGCCCAAGCAACGGAAATTTACTGGTATCTGGTGGTCATGATTGGAATATCAAGATATATGATCGACGGGAATCTCGAATTGTGAAAACCTTTCGCGGAGTCCATCTTAGTAAGAACTACATTGCGATCTGATAGTAATAACGATCTCTTCTTACTGTTCTTTTCTTTTACTTTTGTTGGGATCCTTATTTCCTCATTAATTTTTCAATTCAAGAGCCAATCAACTGTGTTCGATGGAACCAGAGTGGAGAGATGCTGGCAACGGCCTCTATTGATAAAACAGTAAAACTATTGGATATGAAGACTGGGAAAGTCATTTATTCTGAAACTGCCTCAACTCCAAATGGCGTAATAATTATCATTTTTAACGTTCATCAATTGACCATAATAGCATCTAATGTCTGTTTGCTTCCTTGCATAGCAATACCCATAAAACCCCGAGAAAGGGTATAAGTTGAACAACTTGAATTTGATTAAATCTTGAGTCTATCGATAAATATGTTTCAGTTGGAAAGTAATATTTTTATCTAAAGATAGAAAAAATAAACATGAAAGATCAAAAATTTATAAAATGAAAGTAACCCTAAGATCATCTATCAAGATCTAGCTACTTTAGCTTCCATGGTTGTGTGCTGAGACTGCTTCCGTCTAGAATATCTATGTGAGCTAATCCTATAGTTATCAAATACGTTTCGGTTGAGTGTAAATCCGAACAAAATTATAATTGGACTCTGCTCTTGATCACTTTTTCCTTCAAATGTCTGTGTAAATAAAATAAAGTTCATTGCTCTAAAGCCACCATGTTGTACTACAAATGCTAAATTTTTATTGTCTGGTTCGATTAGCGAGCGACAATTCAATGATAGGTAATGAAAGTCAGAATATGCGAAGATGATCCTATCAGATAGTCTCATTGAGAATAAAAACTCAGCGAATCGCAACTAAATTAACTGTAAAAGACGACAACGTCATATTCATAATGATCAAGAAAGTCTTATAAAAATAAATGTAGACTCTTATATAAACCGATTCAATATCAATCTATTGTAAGCATAATATGAGCTCCAAACTAACTCGGTTTCTTTTACTACATGAAATAATACTCATTTCCAAAAGAAGAAAAGAAAAACTTATAGAACGAGGCAGCCACTCTCTGCTAAACGAATGGTGCAAAGAGTGGTCTTATTCTACAACATTATTATTAGCACATCAGCTGGAGGTTTTCAATAGTTTCACTCTTGTTCAGGATTGATGGATTGATTTTTTCAATTAACGCTCATCATCTTGTTTGATACAACACCAATCCTCATAGAGACGGTACTAGGATAAAGTTCCTCCCTTTTAAATATTTCTCACCTATATAGGGGTGGTGGCAAATTCGGTCCAAACAAATTACATTATTCCTGAACTAGCATCAATTACATGTCAAAAATGATCTTTGAGAAAACAAACTCGAAAGCCAATAAGTTATGTATAAGTGGTGTTAGATTTTAATGAAACCTTATCAGAAAAGTGGTTGTCCTTGAATGCCTTGAGATACAAGCAAAAATCTTCGGTTAAAAGAAACGAACTATGATATAGCTGTGAAGCGCACAATAGTAATAAAAATAATTACTGGTTTAGTAAAGTCTTATTATTTTATTCAACAATTCTTTAGACTCCAATCTTGGCCATCAGAATCATTCAGAATTTAATTGGAGAAAAAGCTCTTATCTAGAATGGTTTTAATTACATACAATACTGTAGCGAGGATTCTACATCCAGAAACTTCCTCAAAAGAATATATCTTTCTTGCTTGCCCTTTGCGTGAGACATCAACTACTTCTAGGTTAGCGGAGTTCATCCATCGGCGGTTAACAGAAACTAGGAGTTTTGTGTTGCAATTTCTTTCAAAAGAGACCAGTCTCCACTCTCTTGATAGATAGTAACCATGATGAGGTAATTTGAAAAAATAACAAATACTATTGGAGTTGTTGAGCTTCACTCCATCAAAGTTAGCAAACTCTTGCTTCGTTTCGAGTTCAACAATGCTAATCTTATTCAATTCTGAGGACCAGGCTAGCAGCGTTGAAGATACAGGCGCTATCTCTGCTATCCAAAGTTGGATCATGAATAGGAATAGAAAGAGTGAAAAATCAAAATCTCATAATATGCATGGAATTAAGGAGAAGTACCTTGTTTTATCGAACTTTGAGGCAAATCATTGCTTAGTGAGTCTCTTTGAGCTTTAGACTCTTCAAGGTTCGTATGAGTCGATACCTGACTGTTATTTGGTTCGCATTTGGGAGCATTCTCTGTTAATTACAGAGAGCGAAAATAAAATTTTTAATTATCAAATCTTAACTCAAGCGATTAAGTGAAAATTTGATTAGATGAGAGAAGAAATAACTAAGAGATAGGATTTCTTTAACGGTAGTCGGATGCTGAAAAAAATTTTCCGTACTTATTATTAGCGGGAGAGTGCTAGCAATAGTCAGATACACGCACTATAGAGCTAGATTATTGAAAAATTGCTGCGGGGAAGTTGGAGTAGAAAAATAACTCAACTCTGAAAAAATTTCAAGTATCAAACTCTGATCGCTCCTCCCATCCAGACCCCCATCATGCTGTGCCAAAGGTATTCATTCAGACAAAGGATTTTATTATTCAAAGTGAGAAAATCAACTTCAACAATGCACCAAGAATGCCTATATTGAAAAACTAAAAGAAGTAAATGAAGGAGGCTGACCAAAATGGAAATCAAGGTTAGGAAGAAATTCCAGAAAAAGCATTGTCGTTTATAGTAACAATGTATTTTCTTGAGAATGAAAACAGAAGATTTGAGGGCTTCTAAAAAGTGAGTCCAATACTTGATAATATTATTCTTTTGAGACATATTTGTATTCGTTTGGATACTTCTCTTGTTTTTATCTTCTGACATCTATCTTGAGAGGAGATGATAAAGCATTTTAGAGGGTAACATTGCTAACTTATACAACTAAAACTTCACAAAGTCTATAAAATCTGTAATTTCCTGATTGAAATACTATTTATGGCCATTTCTAGAGTATTTTTTTTTTGCTGCTGAGATATTTGGGTGATCAAGCGATTCGGAAAAAAGCCAAGATATTAAAGTCATCAATTTCGCAAAGCTCGCCTCATATTTCGAAATAGCAAGAAATTGTGAGAGATTATTTGAGAAGTTCGGGTGACCGAGCAATTCAAGAAAAGAATGAGCAAGGAAGTAAGTCTCCTATGTGTAGTTTGCCAAGCGCAATGGGGAGTTTATATGACCTGTAGAAAAACCAAGGAAATGATGGTATACAGCCATAGCTATCCGAAAACGGTCTGTTAGAGGGAACAATGTATTAAATCGGATCATATAAAAACTTATTTTAAGCTCTAACTGTACTGTGCTGATTTAATTTTGTTGCTTTTGTAAATTACAATTCATTTACTATCATTTTTCGTTTAGAAGGGGCTTTGTGAAAACACATTTTCCCACAAAATTACGTTGAAATGTGGAAACTAATGATTTTTCCTCTTTTTCTTTTTTACGCAATTAGCTAGAAACAGAAAATCGTGAACAAAGCAAAAGCAAATTTAATAAATTTTAATGCATATGCTTCAGCAGTCTGCGAGTACTTCCGATGAAATCTGAGTTAGTAGTATTTAGTTTTCTCTTCTATTAAGTTGGGAATGATACAACACAACATGTTCACAAATGTTAACAAGGACATTTTCAATCGTTTATACAAACGTTTTCGACTTAACGAATCACGTGCAACTCGTTCAATCAAAATTAATTATTTCAGCTGATTGCCAGTAATTTACCTTAATGAATAAATATCTATATCTATCTTCTATGCTAATATTAACAACATCAAAGTGAACTCCATTAGCATTTATCAATCGGCTTCATTCTTTACTTAAATGCATATGATTGTTCATAATTAATTACTATCCTACTCCAGCTTCAATATTATTGTCATTGTTTCATATGAATGATTAATGAATGACTTTGATGAAGGTGAATCAATACTATCTTATATAGATGTTATTTCAATTTCTTTACTCATATAAGGGACAACAAAGACAATATCAAATCCTTAGAAAAGCTTACAAACTGAACATGACTCTTTAATTCCAACTTCGACTGATGTGGATCTCCTAATGAGCTTCTGTGAATTTTGTCCTTCTAGCGCTTCATGTCTTGCTGATTGGGGTTTTAAGAAATAATCAGAAAGTTCGGTTGCAGTATCTACTGCATACGTGGAACTATGGACCAGTTCTCCCATAGTTTCATCAAAGTTGGCAATTTCATCCTTTGTTATTGTTCTTTTCGTCAATTGCTCAAGTATCATTTTGTTCCTTTGAGATACCACTACTTGCTTTATTATCATATCGCGCGCTGTGAGAGGATATTCAGTGGAACTGAAAATCTTATCACAAAGCCAATTGCCATTGATATGGACATAGATTCTCACGGTATTATCTCTTGACCCTGATGCGATATACTTCCCATCAGGAGAAAAGCTCACGCTATACACCCAGTCTGCGTGACCTTCGAGCGTTGTGATACATTTGGAGGTCTGTACTTCCCAGATCTTCACTGTATTATCTCGTGACCCTGATACAATATACTTCCAATCCGGAGAAACACTCACGCTAGTCACCTCCTTCGTGTGACCTTGAAGAGTTGTGATACATTTGGAGGTCTGCACTTCCCAGATCTTCACTGTTCCATCTCCTGACCCTGATGCGAGATGCTTCCCATCAGGTGAAAAGCTCACGCTATTCACAGTACTTGTGTGACCTTCAAGAGTTGTGATACATTTGGAGGTCTGCACTTCCCAGATCTTCACTGTTTGATCCCTCGACCCTGATGCGATATACTTCCCATCAGGAGAAAAGCTCACGCTATACACCCAGTCTGCGTGACCTTCGAGAGTTGTGATACATTTGGAGGTCTGCACTTCCCAGATTTTCACTGTATTATCTCGTGATCCTGATGCGAGATACTTCCCATCAGCAGACAAGTTTATGCTATTCACAGGTCTTGTGTGGACTTCTTCGAGAGTTGTCTTAGCAGAAACGCTCACTCTATTCTCAGGACTTTCGAGACCTTCAAGAGTTGTGAGACATTCGGAGGTCTCCACTTCCCAGATCTTCACTGCTTGATCAAATGACCCTGATGCGACATCCTTTCCATCAGGAGAGAAACTCACACTATTCACCCAATTTTCGTGACCTTTAAGAGTTGAGAGACATTCGGAGGTCTGCACTTCCCAAATCTTCACTGTTTTATCATCTGACCCTGATGCGAGATACTTTCCATCTGGAGAGAATCTTACGCTCTTCACATAATGTGCGTGACCTTGAAAAGTTGTGATACATTTGGAGGTCTGCACTTCCCAGATCTTCACTGTTTTATCATCTGACCCTGATGCAAGATATTTTCCATCAGGAGAAAAGCTCACGCTATTCACCATGTCTGTGTGACCTTGAAGAGTGGTGATACATTTAGAGGTTTGTTCTTCCCAGATCTTCACGGTTTTATCAGATGACCCTGATGCGATATACTTTCCATCAGGAGAGTAACTCACGCTATTCACAGTACTTGTGTGACCTTCAAGAGTTGTGATACATTCGGAGGTCTGCACTTTGGAGGTCTGCACTTCCCAGATCTTCACAGTTTTATCTTCTGACCCTGATGCGAGATACTTTCCATTAGGAGAGAAACTCACGCTAGTCACACACCATTTGTGACCTTCAAGAGTTGCGACACATTCGGAGGTCTGCACTTTCCAGATTTTCACTGTTTTATCTTCTGACCCTGATGCAACAGACTTCCCGTCAGGAGAAAAACTCACGCTAGTCACTAACGCTGTGTGATCTTGAAGAGTTGTGATACATTTAGATGTCTGAACTTTCCAGATCTTCACTGTTCCATCTCCTGACCCTGATGCGAGATACTTCCCGTCAGGAGAAAAGCTCACGCTATTCACAGTACTTGTGTGACCTTCGAGAGTTGTGATGCATTTGGAGGTCTGCACTTCCCAGATCTTCACTGTTTGATCCCTTGACCCTGATGCGAGATACTTTCCATTAGGAGAAAAGCTCATGCTATTCACGATGTCTGTGTGACCTTGAAGAGTTGTGATACATTTGGAGGTCTGCACTTCCCAGATTTTCACCGAGTTATCTTTTTTTGATCCTGATGCGATATACTTCCCATCAGGAGAAAAGTTCACGCTTAGCACACCACTTGTGTGACCCACAAGGTCAGGAAGGATACCAAATTTCACAGCTTTGAGATTAGTGTTCACAAGTTTTGCATAATCAGCTTGAATGTTTCCCAAATTTGTATAGCTTAAGTCTGCTCCAGTAAAATCAACACCTGAAAACATACCATTCCTGATATTGGCACTCCTGATGTTGATATTACTCAAATCCTGACAGGTAAATGAATAATTAGCAGCAACAAGTATAGTGATGCTATTTGCTGCATAAATTCCTGCACATTCACTCTTATCGGTTTTCGTCAAGTCAATAGCCTTCCTCAAATACTGTCTCAAGGTAGTCTCACTACTTGCTGCATCTGCGATAAATCTTACCAACTCTCTATCAGCAACGATGCTTTTGCTCGATAAAATCTTACTGTTGCCGTTAGTCTTTTTCATCTCTTCTTGGATCGCTTCAAGTAAATAACTGTTTTTGATGGTATCATGAATAAATCCAAGTTTAATTTCTTGGTTTTGTTTGCTCTTTGAGTCACTGTAAAATTTCGTTTCTGTTTTCAAGGACAGCAACTTTAAGAGATAGGATAGAGTTTGCTTTTTGAAAGAAGCAGTGCTATCATAGCACAAGGCCTGGAAGAGAGCATCACCCCGATCAAGTCTGAATGTACCTTGTAAGTGCAGCTGTACTGCTATGTACTTGGCGAGCTCTCTGAGTCTAGAGCTTAGTGTCCTTTCGACGTTAAAGCTATCTTTTTGTTCTTCCTGATTTTTGTTGGTAGCAATAAATTCGGTCTTTTTCAAAAGAAGTTGAAGCTGTTCTTTCTCTTTGATCTTTTGTAGCTCTTTTACTTGATAATGGCTGATACATCTGAAAAAGATGTCTTGCTTGCTGATACCCTTTCTGGCATTGCCCCCACGATCATCACCATCTTCTTTTCTTTCTTCTTCATTCAATTCAGGTAGCACCTCCAAGATGCCATAGAACATAAAACTTGTGATGATCATGTCTTTTAGTCTCAAGACTGCTATCCTGTTTAGAGTCTCATCAACAAAAGCGCCACCTTTGGAATTGCGTTTGGCATATACTCCGATCATCTGCTTTAAGTTGGCATGTCCATTATAATCAATGGGGGCAATGTAGACAGTCAGCAGCTTGTCAAATGCATCGACTTGTGGAGTAAACCACTTATAATTGCTCTCACTTTCTAGATAGTCGGTGCGACAACTTATGAGGAGTTTGAGTTTGGTTGCAGCTTCTTTTTCATTCAGAGGAGATAGCTCTTTCATGTAATCTTTGATTAGAGTCTCGCGACGTGAGCTATCAAGGCCAAGCCCTTCGTCAAAGCTATCAATGTAGAGGTGTACGCCTTTTCTTCGGAGATCTTGGAATGTTATATGAGTTCCAAGCACACGGTTCATCGAATCGATGATCATTTTCAGTTCAAGACCATTTGCCAAATTAAAATAGACTGGAAGCGGCTTCCCAGACTCCCATTGTTGAATGGCTTCAATAAATTTGAGTTGAAGCGCAATCGATTTCCCTGATCCTGCAGAGCCGAATATTACCATAATTTGGTGTTTGTCTTTGTCCGATGACAGGAAGGTGTCAATTTTTTTGAAGAGATTTGAAGTCTTCTGGTCCTTATGTTTCTCAGGGTCAAGAGAAGTCACATTTTGGGTGAGGTATAGCTCTTTTGTTTGGAGAATGTCTTCATTCAAACTGATGGACGAGCGATTAGTTTCAATCCTTTCGTTCACTTTAGCGATGTAGTGTTTCAACACAACGTCTTCCTTGTAGCTGTTGTCGCCCATGTTGTTGAGCTGAGCTATCGCTTCTTCAATCGACATCCTTTTATTTGGGTCGGAATGGGTCAACTTATCAACTAACTCTTGAATCTCTTGTTTCTTGTTGTAGTCGCTGTTCTCGAGAGCAACTTCTTTTATAATTACTCCACAAGTATACGCAAGAGCCTTGGGCAGGTTAATTGTGGTGTTTTCATCATCATCTTCGCCCTCCTCAAGTTCAGGAGGTCTATATCCTGG
>ENA-UOTX01002132-UOTX01002132.1-compost-metagenome-genome-assembly--contig:-NODE-2132-length-10664-cov-16.187683_pt1 | contig 10664 bp, 12 predicted proteins | sample MGYA00238143_ERZ746982 | MGnify/ENA primary metagenome ERZ746982 (study PRJEB28758, sample SAMN06268862) | compost metagenome | isolation source: single cell | place: USA: California, Emeryville, Joint... | reverse complement strand
ATTTAGTTTGGTACAATTTTCTCGCTCTACAGGAAGCAAACTGAATCAGCACAATCTAATAATTTAGTAGTATTAAGGAATGTGAATATCATTTTAATCAGATTACTTTGATCTGACGTTGTTGCAGTATGAATGGCTTTTCCACTCTGAACATCCAATATCTTGACTCGCTTATCCTCTGAAGCGGTTGCCAATAGATTTCCGTTTGGATTCCACCGCACACATCGAATATCCTCTAGAAAATGGTTGATTAAACGTCGAGATTGATACTCAATTGAATACAGGCTAGTCTAATAAAGACATAAAACTGCTCAATTGCTGATCATTACTAAATAAATTCAAGGAAAATACAACCCTACCTGAATGAAGCCAGTTAAAGATTTTGACAATCTCGCCTTGGCGATGATCATAAATTTTAATATTTTTGTCATTTCCACAAGATGCTACCAAATGGCCATTAGTTGGACAGACGTCGATCCAACGTGTCCAGCCTATTCCGATATTAAATCAGTCAATACAACATAATTCTCTGAAATTACTTCCGTCACTTTCGAGTTGTAGTGGTTCCTTCAAAAGGAGGGTTTTCTTCTCCGTGTCTAAAGCATTTAGCTTGTGATTATCGTATTTGAGAAACAGCAATGGCTCTCCATAATTCGTACTCCATCTACAGTGGCCAACATTATCTAAAGCAGAGGAAAAAGCAACTCTTCCCAATATCAGTACCTCGATATGAGCGCATTTTCAACTTCAAATGAAGGCTATAATCACCTGTATTTATCGCTGATACTAAGCACACTCCAGCACGATCAATAGTCCCCATATATTCTCCGTTCGAATCGAAATCAAAGCCAGAAATTCCAGTTACTAGCGAGAGATCAAAAAATCATATGCAATCTAAGCACAACAAATGAAATAATTACCATACTCATGATGCCATTTAGATTTTCTGCAAAGTCTTGCAATTTCATCAGCTTTTGGGGTGTTTGTTTTCAGAGCGAATAAATGGTAAGCTATTTTTCCTTCAATGCAAATAGCACCTAAAATATTTCGCCGAGAGTTGTAAATCACATCCCCTGCTCCAGCAACTAGAGAGCAATTTCAGCATGAAATAAGGTAACTAATGAGATCTGACCTCCAAAGGCTTCTTCAAAGGAATAAACCCTCCTCGCTTTTTCTTTCTGAGAGATATCGAATATCTCTAAGTTCGCACTCATATTATAGGCATGAAATAGAGAGATAAGAAGCCTCGTATTTGGGATTTCCCTCACATAAGTCCAATTCGAGTTGCCTTTATCATATTTTCGAATTAATTTAACACTTCGTTATACAGCTTAATGCACCTCTATTTGCGAGTTGTGCTCCTTCGAAAGTCGCATAATTTTGTTTTGTTCCGATATCAATGATATTTATAAGGTTAGTGTCTCCGGAAGAGAAAGCGAGAAGCTTTTTCTCGACCGCATTATCAGTGTTGCTGCAATCGACGTTATCAGAATATCCGATCTTTTTCATAAGCGGCGGTATGCACTACTTCTTTCGATGCTAAAAAATTATTCGTTGAAGTTTTTTTAGTTATACAAAAGTTCAATTAATCGAGCAAATCGTAAAAACGAAGAAAACGACACTCACTTAGCTTCAGTAAATTAAATAAAGAAAAGAAACTTTCTTTGAAATGATCCAAAGCTCTAATTACTTGGCAATTTAAGTCGCTGATCTCAACAGGTCAAAATTTCTAACAACCATGTTTCTTCGAAAATTTCAAATAGAAAGAAGAATGATGATATGTGAAACTGACAAAAATAATCGATATAAAAACCCTAATTTGAAGGAATACTGGCAACTTCAGACAAAGAATTCATACGAAATAGCATAACATGAGATGTGAAGTCTATCTTCAATGAAATTCGAATTGATGTGACAAAATAAAAAAATTTTTGATTAAAAAGAAATACATTACTGATGTTCAATTTAAATATATTTCTTATCATTCCAACTCTCGGCTCATTTGAATTTTTCTCTCGCAGCTTTCGGTTCTCCGAATTCAAGAACATTTCTTACAACTTAGAGGAGTATTTTCGGGCTCTTTCCTTGCTTTTTTGCTGGTTCAACCCATGAAAATTTATTACATTATCTTTAGTTCAGTCAAAAGTTCTTTCATCCAAGTCTCCCCTTAAAGGTCCTCGTGATGAGTAAAATAGCATTGACTATTCCATCTTTATAAAAGCTTTTAGATTTCCCCTTCTTATTAAGCTTGAAAATTTCGCAAATCCACTACAATCCTCCCTTATTTTCGAGTAATAATTAGAATCACAAGAATTCTTCTATGTGTGAAAAATATGGCATTGACGATAAAACACGATTTCTCGTTCTTTACTTTGACGCCCAAATGGATGTTCAAGAGATCTCGAAGAGGATCAACCGTTCTGAAAAGACTATGAGATATTGGGAATCACGAATAAAGATCGGCGAAGATATCAGAATAGTCAAGAAAGGAAGAGGCCGCAAGAAAACCATTCCAGCAGAAATTGAAAACAAAATTATTCAAATGATCAACGAGAACGCTGAAGGAGCATCTCTTAGAAAGCTTGCCGCTCGCATCAATATTTCCAGAAGCTCAGTCGCTCGGGTCCTTGACCAAAAGGGGCTCAAATACAAAGCAATTGATCGAAGTATAATTTACGACGAAGATGAAAAAATGATTCGAGTTGACTTTTGTAAAAGAATGCTTTCTGAGGAAGGGAAGCTCATTTACCGATCCTTTTTCTCTGATGAAATGGGAGTTGAACTTAACAAAGGTCATAAAACAAAAGCCTGGCAAGTTCCTACTGAGAAAATAAGGAGGAAGAATGTAACAGAAAAAATTCAGTTGGATTGCTGGGGTGCCATTTCTGTGCAAGGATCGACGTCTCTTGAGATCTATAAGAAAGGTATAAATGGAAACTTCTTTCGGCAGGTAATTGAGCAGCATAAAGGAGAGATGGAGCAGTTATATCCTGACGGAGAGTTTTATCTAATTCAAGACGGTCATCCCGTGCATCGAATGAATGAAGATTGGATAAGAAATGAACAGAAATTGAATCTTATCAAATTGCCCACAAGATCTCCGGATTTGAATATTATCGAACATCTTTGGTCAGCGTTGAAGGAGAGAGTGGCGAGCGATGCGCCGACTAATGAAAAGGAGTTAAGAGCAAGTTTGATGAGGAATTGGGAGACACTTACGAGGCCGGAGAGGTTGCGGCAGTTTTTTGAAGGATTGCAAAGGAGGTATAAGGAATATGTCGAAAAGGAAGAAGAATAACAGGTTCCTATATGAGCTAATCTTAACTAGAGTCGATATTAGTGCCTGCGAAAAAATTATTATGTGATTAATCATTTGAGAAAGATGGGTTTGTAAATAAAATAAAAAGGATTTTACTGAATGGATCGTGTGATAAATCGCAATAGGCAGCACTAAACTTGTACTCTACACAATAATGCTGAGGTTTTCTAATTTCGTATTACACTACAGCTAATTTTCATAAATTGTTTCTCTAACTTTAATTGATAATTCCTCTTTTCTTTGGAATATAAAGGCAATTCTCTTGTATCAGCTTAACTCACATTTGTTCAGTATTCGGGAATCAAATTAAAACCCAGTAAATAAAAAGTAGTTTGGTGAGCATTTCTTGCTAGGGCATAAACCAGCTTCACAATCAGTACTTTTTCTCATGAAATGTTTTGCTAATTGATTGGGTCTAAGAAAGCAAAGAACCTTTTCTCTCTTTTTTTGGTTCTGTAATGGGCGCTAGCAGATTGCCTTATTGCTAAGCCAAAAGCGATTGTTCTTTTCGCCTCTTGTATAAGACATCATCTCATGTGACCGAAAGAATTAAGTGATTTTATGAAATCGATTTTTCATTTTCTATAATTTGACAGAAGAAGCAACAAATGATGATAGCCAAATTATCACTTTAGAACTGTCGATCCTAATTGTATTGTAAGAAGAGCCACTGCAGGACCAACTCTGATACCCATAATTCCGATTATGATTGTCCTTTTCATCTTGATCATTGGTTTGCCTATTTTAATGTAAGATAGAAATATACAGCCAAGTACGGATACAAATTCTGATGCAAAACCGAACAATTTGGTTGTTGACTAAATTCTCAGACAGGGAGAACTTTTTGATGGGCAGCATGACGTACAAGAGCAATTGTCAATTCAACTCCAAGGAGAAAGGATCCCAAACACAAATCCCTGTCTCTCTTTCAAGATCTCTGCCATCTCTAAAAAAACTGAAAAACTGAAGATCAGAACAATGACGAGAATTACTAATCAATGAGTCAAAAAGTAAAGGAAGAGCTGCAAGCTCACATCGATTAAATGCGAAATGTCGTTGTTCACCCTCAGCATTTCCCAAGTGGTTATACATTATTATCAACGAATTCAAATTTATTTAATCATGGTATTGAAGCAAACTTCTTGCTTTTTATATAATTTGCCCCTATTAACATGCTTTTTAACTAAGAGGAGATAAAGGATCTTCATCCGAGCAGACTGAAGGACTCAAATATTGATTTACTTCCTCAAATCATAAAAAAGGCAATGCAAAACGATCAAAAAAACAGGCTTAATTGGTTTTATTTTGAAAAAAATCCGGAAAGAATAAGTAACTGTATCAGATTAAATATTCCAAGTCTTCAAGAATTATATTTTGCTAAGAAATTTTCTTAAAAACAAAAAGAAAATATTTCTTCGCCATGCTAGAAGTTCTCTCTCCCCCCCCCCATTTGTAAGCTCTCATCAACATAATTACTAAATGTACGTTTACATTATTCTTTATGATAATTTGAGACATAGCATGCATGCTGCATGCAAAAGACGTCCAAACTATGAAGTTATACAGAAATCAAAAAGTACTATTTCATACAAACCATCGCTTTGCTAACTTTATTCTTGTAGGATATGATCCCTGAGCAAATCTACCAAATTATATTCGGAAGTTTTAATCAGAAGTCCTCAGCCTTGAGGTTTTTGAGTTAAGCTCAGTTTTTTCAGAAAGAATTTTGGGAAAGAACGTTTTTCACCAGTTGTGAATTTCCCAATGCGATCTATCAGACCTTCTAAGTCCAGATTTTGCCGAAAACATAGATCTCGGTGTGAGGTCAAATTATGGTGATTCATTTCCAAAAAAGGCATCGTCTCATTATCTGAAATATTTTCTATGTTATCATTTGCTCGTTCCCAACCAAACGTTTATATGCTTCTTTCTGATTTTAGCTTTTATCTCACGTGAGATATCATTCGAATTGCCTTTTTTGATGCGCAGGATTGCGTGATAAACGTAAGCGAAGTTCAATAGATTCATCTGCATCAAAATAAATAAACAAATACAAATAATGCGTATCTCCGCATCAAAAGACAGAAATTCGATAGTAAAAATTATAGGATAACTTCTTCACCTAGTATCTCAATTTAATTGTAGAACTCAGTATCCTCTTATCTAATCTAAAAGAAATAGATGACAACAACCTCCCAACCTTGAGGAGGAATTCAATTCTGATCCCTAACTCGCAAAACATTTTCTGATTTTAAATTAGTAATTATTAAATATTGAGATTAAAATTTCATTTGTTAATTAAATCCGAAAGGAACACGTACATATGATGGATTTCATTTCTCAAAGATTACTATATTGGAGATCCAAAACAGTGAGCATAACTTATCGAATTTAGGCTTGCCAAATATGATATGCAGACTTCTACCGTTGTCTTTATCAGTATCATAGATTAAAAAAAAAAAATTAACTGCTCCTATGTGAACTCGATAATGGGAGCCCTGAGTATCTCTCAGCTTCGAATTCGTTGTTTCATAAGGCAACCTGCTTCTATAAATTTTGGAAACTGTCATCCGATACTATTGCGGTTCAGAATAATTTAATTAAAGCTCTGCAAGCAAAAGCTCCCATCCTAATTAACGAACCAACTCGAATGGTTTTTATAAAAAAATTTAATAAATTGTTAGCTGGCGTAAAATTTCTTGAGTTTGGATAAAGTTTCTAATGTATGTATGTAAAATTTGAGAACACCAAGAAAGTTAGGTTCTGTTATTTCGAAAGAAGAATCAAACTATTCACTGTTTGTATCGAACTTCTCTAGAATTTAGGCATCGTTGGTGATAAATTTGATTGGGCTTCATCTTGATAAGCGGAGTCAATTCAAATTTCTGAATCTTATCTTTTATCCGATTTGTTAGATTATTATCTGTATATAGTCTTTGTAAGAGCATAAAACTAGGAGCTTGGTTAACATATTAGCGACCCTCTTCTAGAGAAACCAAAATAAATTTCACAAGCAATTCGTATTTTTCATAAATTTTTCAAATCAAATAATCTTCAATATTGTTTGCACTTATTCTTCTCTCTGCAAACTGGCTCCTTCAACAAGAATACTTTGAGTTGGTTTCTCATCTCTTCTGCTCACGATCGATACGTACTTTAATCGAAAAACGTTTTCTGGTTCTGAATTTAATTATCTATTTTAAAGCTTGCTATCTAATGAAATAGACTTTGATTAATGGGCGTGCTTCAAGGTGCTTTTTTCTCTTCTACTTCTGGAGCTTTGCCTCTCACAAATTGCTGATGTCAGGAGATACTGAGCTGGAAGATTGGCGAACTACTCTCTCTTCTTTTTTGAGTTAAGATTGGTTAAGATAACCAGGATTAGGAAACTTGAATTGCATCACTTATTGTAATACAGTCGTTTCGGTGGCTCGAGGATCTGTATATGACGTGGTATTTATGGCAAATAGATATGCTTTTCAAAAGTAAGAGGCAACTGGCGAAAGACGACCATTTTTGCTGAGAATAATTTTTTAATAAAATTTCTCCTGGAAATTTTTTGCTTTCTAATTACAAGTTCTAAAACTGAAATAATTCCAGATGGTTTGTAAATAAAAATGAAAAAAAACATCAGTGATTTCAATTTATGATTGCGTTTTTAACAAATTCTAATTGGGAAAGAAAATACCCTGTGTCGAGATAGTTAAGATTTTTGTTTCGAGGTCAAGGCAAGATATATAATTGTTGCTTGAGAGCGCTTAGATGCAAATTATGATTGGAAAAGTTTTGATACTGAATGCTCTGTGCTGATGGTACTTCTCATTAGTTGTTGGCTATGTAGTTAATTAATTCTTTATCAATAAAATAAATAAATTCTACGCAAATAGTCTCAATTTTAATCAGCCAATGATAATAAAGCGGCAATGAGCCGTGGAGAAAGTGCAAGCGGAATTTTCATCGGCTGTCCATGCCAAAGAGAATTGTTAGCATTGGAGCTATTTATCAAGCTTTTTTATTAATTTTTCCTCACGTTTAGAAATTTTTATTCGAGATTGATTTGAGTGAGAATTTTCATTTAAATCAAATTTCGATATTATAAACTGGGTACTTTGATTTCTCAACTCATAAATTGCGAATGATAAAGTAAGTTTAGTAGTATATCAAGAGGACTTTCAAAGATACAGAAATTTTTCAGAAAGCAGAATATATTCAAGAGAACCTTTAGCGCAATAGATAGCTATCTCTTGGAAACATCTGCAAAACTTGAATTTTCAGGTGAGCAACTTAATTTATTCTGGTTAATAAAAAATCGATATTTAATTTTGTGCTACAGACAGTTATTCCTTTGGCTGGAATAAATTTTCATTAAAAACAGTTCTTAGGTTCGAACACCTTAAATTGGAAGAATTGCTAATAATTATAATTATTCCAAACTCTCAAATGAAAATACCGACTAAGAATCGTTCTCTTTGCATTATTTCAGCATTGCTGCTGTTCATTGCTTTCACAACCGGTATTTTTAGAGAGTCAGAATTTATCTAATCTCTGGTTGAATAGGAACACAAACGACATATTCTGACCTCATTTTCAATGACGTTCCAAGTAATACAGGATGGGAAACAAATGCCGATTCATCTGAGGCATTCATTCGAAATTGCAGTGAAACAACCATCTTTGGAGGTTCCCCTAACTTTGGAGCGGCAGTCTATGCTTGGAAGACTTATACAGGGTTACCCGCACATTTCCGAGTGGCTGTCAGCGTTCAATTATTCTTTATCGATTCCTGGGATGGAGAGTCACTCTCTCTGATAGCTGATGGCAATACAATATACCAAGAATCGTATACTGTGAATGAAAGTTCTTATAATGACACATGCGGCAATAGTGATCCCGACAAAATTTTAACAATAGCTTCAAATCCCTTCAGTCATACAGCATCAACTCTTACTCTCAATTTCACGACTACTCTCGATGAAGCTGGATCTGAAGAGTCATTTGGGTTTAATGAAATCTATATCACTCTAGATTTATGCGATTCAGCCTGCATTGCTTGCACAGGTTCAGCTATTTCTGAATGCACTGCGTGTAACTCAGGATGGTTTTTGTCCGGCACCACATGCGGAACTACTTGCCCTACGGGATACTACGGCAATCTCCTTACTAATACATGCACAGGTGATTTTTTTAAAGATAATTTAACCTAATCTTTTGAGCAGTGCAGCAGGTCGTAACAGATTTAATGAATAACTCAGCAGTTACCACTGGATGGAGTACCAACGCAAATGCAGGTGATGGTTACATACATACCTGCAACAGCTTAAGCTTTTTTGGTGGAAACCCAAATTTTGGCACAGGAGTCTATGCTTCAAAGACTTATACAGGATTGTCTCCTCATTACCAAGCGACTCTCAGTGTTCAATTATTCTTTCTCGACTCCTGGGATAATGAAACGTATTACATAAAGGCGGATGACGTTACAGTTTATCAAGAAACTTGGAACTACAATAGCGCTGCAGGCAATATCTGTAGCAGACTTGCCTTTGGCGACAAAATCTCGACTATTACGACAAGTCAATTCCCACATACTGCCTTGGAAATTACCCTTAATTTCACTACAACTCTAGCCAGCAGTGGGTCCGACGCATCTTTCGGCTTCAATAATATCCAAATCACACTAGACGCGTGTGATTTCTCCTGCATTGCTTGCTCTGGACCAAGCAACACTCAGTGTAGTGCATGTGCTAGCGGCTGGTATCTCGTGAATACCACATGCATTCTCTGTGATGCTGCTTGTAGCGTCTGTTCAGGACCGGGCAACACAGCATGTAGCTCATGTAACGTGGGATGGTATCTCATCGATACCACTTGCACTCTTTGCAATTCTGCTTGCAGTAATTGTACAGGCCCAAGTGCCACTGAGTGCAGTTCATGTAACACAGGATGGTATCTCAATGATACCACCTGTACTCCTTGCAATTCAGCCTGCGGTGCTTGCACAGGCCCAGACATTACGAACTGTACTTCATGTAATTCAGGATGGCTTTTAGATGAGACTACGTGTGGGACTAGTTGTCCTACGGGGTACTACGGCAATACCACCACTAATACTTGCGAAAGTAAATTGTTTTCTAAAGTCTAATTTAATATTCCAACCAGAAAATCAGAAGATAATTACTGATCTCATGAATGATTCAACAGATACTACAGGATGGATTACGAATGCTGCTGGCACTTATATGAATACCTGCAATGGAAAAACGTTTTTTGGAGGGTACCCCAACTTTGGTAAGACGGTTTATGCTTGGAAGAATTACACAGAGTTACCCTTACCACATTATCAAGTGTCCATCAATGTTCAACTATTCTTTATCGATTCGTGGGATGATGAGACTTACTATGTGAAAGTGGATGACACAATTGTATACCAAGAAATGTACTATACCAGCAACGGAGAGGTAGATTATTGTGGTAGAAGTGGAAATTACAAAGACCAGATTAAAACAGTGACTTCGAATCCTCTAGCTCACATTGCTCCAAGTCTAGTCCTCAATTTTACCAATAATCTCGATGAATCTGGATCTGACGAGTCGTTCGGCTTTAATAACATCCAAATCATAGTCGATCTCTGCCATCCCGCTTGCAGTGCATGCACAGGACCATCTAATGCTGATTGTAGCTCATGTAACTCAGGGTGGTACTTAGAAGGAACTACCTGCAACACTACTTGCTCTTTACCAGGGAAGTATGCAAATTCAACGACCAACAAGTGTGAAGGTATAAAACATGACTCGTTTTCCTGGATTAATATTTTCAAATATAGCATGTGATGAAGCTTGCTACAATTGTACTGGAGGAACCTCTTCTGACTGTACTGCGTGCTCGTCACTCTTTTTGTTTGGGGCAAAGTGCAGAGTCTGCCCTATTACTGGATATTACCCTAATAGCTCTCCGAACAACAACACATGTCTTGGTACATAAAGAGATATATTAAAACTTCAGCTAATTTTTCTTTTCAAAGGCTGTGATAGTTCTTGCAAGACGTGTACTGCAGGAACCAATGCCAAATGTACCAGTTGCTTTTCAGGAACGTACTTGTATGATTCCAAATGCGAACCCACTTGTCCAGCCGCAGGATACTATGCTGATAATAGTTCTAATCGATGTACAAGTATGTGTTAACTATCAATTAAACAGATTCTAATATTTATTGTCTGCAATTAGATTGCAGCAAAACTTGCAAAACCTGCTCATCAAGCTCCATAACTTCATGTTTGAGCTGTCCAACAGGACGATACTTTGTCAATGCAACTGGCAGATGTGACCTTACTTGCCCCAATGGTTACTG
>ENA-UOTX01002130-UOTX01002130.1-compost-metagenome-genome-assembly--contig:-NODE-2130-length-10674-cov-24.006889_pt1 | contig 10674 bp, 8 predicted proteins | sample MGYA00238143_ERZ746982 | MGnify/ENA primary metagenome ERZ746982 (study PRJEB28758, sample SAMN06268862) | compost metagenome | isolation source: single cell | place: USA: California, Emeryville, Joint... | reverse complement strand
ATGCGATTTATTATTTGTGCTTTTCTTGTCTTCTTTTAATTCTTGGCAAGCTTACATTCGATCACTTCACTAAAGTCCCTGAACTGAAAAACCAAAAATATACTATATCATCTAAATTGAGAAAGTTTATTAAGCTCTTTGACTGTTAATAATAATGACTGATTAGTAAGTTTTATAATCTAAAAAATATTGTCAAGGTCAAAACCAAAGAAACAATGGGTCTCTATTAAAATGCTAAAAACTTTGCTACTTTTTCTTCTTTTGCTCCTTCATAAGCGCCTCTTTTCGTTTCCTTAATAATTCTTGATGCTCTTGGTTATCCAAATCTTCCTTTATTTGTGTGAAATACTGCTGAAGACGTTCCACACGAAGAGCTCTGATTTTTTAAAACAGGTAAATTCGATGTCTTATAAATTTGCTATACTTGTCTGAGACTTGCGTTCTCGCTCCAGTAAGAGTATTCTTCAACGAATCGACTAATGCTGGGCCCGGTTCAATCTTCTTCTGGAGAATAAACTGCTCTGGATGAAGTGCCTCTTGAGTCAATCTTGGATTTGCACCTCCCATCGTAACTACTTTCGAACTAATATAAGCGATAAGTTAATTAGTTAACGAAATAAATCCAAGGTTTACTCTTTCAATGAAGTTCGCTTCTTCGTATCCGAAATAGATGACGTAGTAAGTGTGCTTTTCGATTCTTTCCCTTTGGTTTTCTCGCTTATCGGTGCATTTGACTTTTTCCCAGTTTTACTCGCTCCAAAATCTTCCTGCTTGAAATGAGGGATATCATAGTCTGGATTCTTCAAGTCTTCAAAACTGATCTTTGAAAACGCGTTCATTACTTTCCCTCTGTCGAATCCTTTCTTCAATAGACTTCCAATACCAGGCAACAGAATCGCTAAGCTCTCGAAGATACGGTAGATCAAAATCACAGTGGTTTTATTCCAAGTTTTGGTCGGGTCCTCTTGAGATTCCTCGTTGATTCCTTTTTCAACCACGTCGCATACAGCAACGAGCTGCTCTCTGCCCGCGCTGATGAGAGGTCGCGGCCACATTGAAAACTTAGATTGCTTTGAATAGGATCCCTGAGTACCCAGCTTCATGATCTTCTCGAAATGGTAGAGATCATACCCTCTGAAGTTTCCTTGGTTATCCATCACGAACCCGAGACCAAGCTCGCTTACTTCGATCTTCGTTATCGAATTTCCCATGACCTTGAAAATATGCTGGTACTTCTTACAATCAGCTGGTTCTCCTGATTTCGCATTGAACTTGTGGAGATTCAGCCCTCCGTCCACGGACCCTGACACAAGATGCCAGTCGTCCAAGAATGATACAGTTGTAACTGCCTGAATGTGCTTGTCCAGTTGATATCGCTCTCTGTATTCGATTAAATCGAGCACGATGACTGACCCATCAGCGAGTCCGAGGGCCATGAAACAATTCGTTTTGCTGATTGCTGCTGCTGTTATCGGATAGAGAACTTGACATGATTTTGAAGGCTGAAGGAGATCTGTCGGAGGCTCTGCCTGCACAGCAGGTTCTTTTTGCTGACCTGGTTTACCCGCATCCTTTTTGTCGTCTTTTTTTGCGTCAACCACTTTAGTAGGGACAGGAGTAGGGTTTTTGGCCTCTTCAACAGGTGGTTTTTGCTTCTTCTGGTTCAATTGATTTTGGAGATAATACTTGTTTTTGAATGAAAAATAGGTTGGTGCGTTCTCATTCAACGCCTCTTGGATATCAAAAACGTCCATGTAGCAGGTTTCATGCCATGCGCAGACCAAACCGGTTGTGATTGTCGTTGTAATTTCTCTGTTAAGAGTGCTTTTGTCTTCAGGCTGGAACGAAACCGTTTGATACGTGTAGTAAAGGTCAGCGTAATAGATAGGCGAAGGAAGTTCATCTGAGATATCTGCTGCGTTCTCATTTTGAACGTATTGACCCAACAGTATTTCAGGGTTTACTTCAAACTCGGGAGGAGGCAACTGGAACGGTTTCTCTTCTTCCTGAGGAGGTTGGGCTTTCAAATCTTCCTTTTTCGTGTCTTTTTTCGCACCTTTTTTGTTTTTGTCATCCTTAGCGAGCTGCGCCTGGATTTCCTCCTGTGATGGTCCTTGCAAAGCTTTTTTCAAAATTTCTTCAGCGTTAATTTTCTTCGCAGGTGCTCTCAGAGCGATTTTTTTAAACGGAACCAGATCTTTCGTTGGTATATCAGCCAACATCGGCTGATGCGTTAATTGCTTCGGGACGCTTTTATCTAAGCCGGATCTGCTGCCGCCAGTGGAGGAGAGATAATTTGGAGTTAAACTACTCGTAGTTTTGAACTGGCTGGTCGATGTGTTGAGGTCAGAGTCAACTACCAATGGCATGATCAGCGGAGGTTCAGGGATTTGATAGAGCTCCACAGAGCCATTATACAAAGTCACTGCGAGGAACAATCCGTCATCCGAGAATTTCAACTTGCATGGGAATTCATCGAGCTTCGTTTTTTCATTATATGGCTGAAGGGTTGTGCGAGCGGTTTTAATTCTCGCGAGTAAAGTCGGTTTCCAATCATGCGTCCAAATTCTAACGACTTGAATCACAGGGTCTCCACGGGTAATTATCGCGGCGGTTATCAAGTAATCATCGCAATATTCAATGATAACTGCATCGATGACAGTGATTCTTTTCGCAGGCACAATTTCCTTTTTAAGAAGCTGGATTCTGCGGTTGAGGTCCATTATATTTAAATGTCCGTATTTATCGCCGGTGATTAGAATGTTCATAGGGTTTACCTTCGGATAGAACAAGCAAGATGTCCCATCGATCTCGAAGAAACTCACGGGGTTTACCTCTCTCACACCGCCTATCAAATAATCAGTATGCAGCTAATATATTATATTAACCTTCGTAATTGTGATGCAATTTTGCTTTCTCTATCTCATCGATCTTCATGAAAACGCGCTGGAGAAGAATATCCTTATACAATATCTTATTGATAAGTCTAGATAGATGCGTAAGATGCGAAATTTGCGTTGAGAGTATGTACCGGAAAGGTTGAGGTAATTTGTCTTCAAGGTTATCGGGTTTGCAATACTCCCAGTCGTTTAGATCACGCTGAAGTTGGGTCTTTTGGTGAGTGTGTTGGAGCTCTGACTTTGTTGCAAACGTTTGAACTGTTTTTTGTGGAGGACGTTTGGTATTAGGGTTGTGGTAAGAGTCATTAAGGTTGAGGATGGTGCTTAAACGCGAACTTTCGACAAGCATTGCGAGTGTTCTTTGGCAAATTTATTTAATTTTACTCCGAAATAAGTTTGTCGGTTGTAAAATCTGAGTGCTTTTCTATAATTCCATCACGAAAAGCTGCAACAACTTATAAGACTAATCCGGAGATGGATAATTATATGTCTGTCAGCATAATCTCATAATTTCTTGAATCAGCATTGGTTCTATCATTGCGAGTTTTTGAATAAATAACTGAAACGATTTCAACAACAACAGCAAAAAAATGCAGTGGTCAAACTATACATTGCTCGTGTAGATCAATAAATGAATTAATTCGCTATCCGCTATAATCAAATCAACATATAAATAAATATTTATTTTTCGTTGTTTTCAAAGAGTCTAGATTCTTCCAAGTTCTCCTTCTGAGCTTTCCTGTGATTTCTAATCAATTCTTGAATGTCGCTTAAGGTCTTGAAAAATTATGAATTTCGAATTCTGTATTAATCACAAAATGAATTACCTTGAGCTTGGCACCCACTTGCTTCGGACTCTGTGTGTTTTTCGTGGATTGCGTTTCGAAACCCTTCTGTGTCATAAACTCTTGCACTTTTTGATCAATCTATTAGCCAATGATAACCAAAAAAGGATTAATCACATTGACATACAGTTCGAAGATCATCCTCTAATGATTTGTTTAATTTTTGAGTCACTTCAAAGCTTTTCAGATAATAGTCTCTTTCCTGTCTCAGATTGTTTATTTCTCTTGCAACCTAATCATCAAACCGACTCTAAAACAACCCAAAAAGAATAGATACTCACCTCTGCTTGCTGAGAATTTATCAAGTTTAATGTTGATTCCAACTGTCCAATATATCCTCTGGCTTGCGTATTTTCATCGATTAGCACTTTCATTTCCTCTTTAAGCTATTCAATTTAAAATGTTTTATCAGATTATCATAAGTCTCAGTTGGATTTCAATTACCCTGCCCACAATTTCTTCGACTTTAGCGGAACTACTCTCAAGGAAACGATTTTTTTCTTCAGCTTTCTTCAACGATTTCACAACCTTTTTCAATTCAACCTGGAACTGCGTCGATTTTTCAAACTCGCTCTGGCAGCTACGGAAAATGTCTTCGTTTTGAGCTTTCAAACTTGCATTGGTTGTCTCTAATTCCTTTCTTTAATGAAATGAGAAAGAATTAGCTGATTAATAAATGAATCAATCAATTTTACTCGTTCCTCTGAGCAGCTCTAAGCTCTTCTTTCAAAATTTGGTTCTCCTTTTCTAATTCAGCGTTCAGATTACCATACTCCTCGACCTTCTGCTCTAGGCTTTTATTGTCTTCTAATAGTTTTTTGATCTGGCTCTCAGACTCCTTCAAACTTTCTTTCAACTGCCTCAGCTTCTCTTTTTTATCGATAGCCTCCTTCTCATTATCTTGCTGGAGCTTGCTGCGTTCTTCTTCAAATTTAGCCTTATACTTATTCAATTTGCTTTCAAGGTGGGAATTCGCTTGATTTAATTCTTTGATTTTAGCACTTTGCTTCTCATTGGCTTCTTCTTGCTCTTCAAGTAGCTCCTTTAGTTTATTTTTCTCTTGATCTTTGCTGCTGACCGCCGATTCCAACTCTCTGCAATGTGAATCTTTCTTTCTCATCTCATTTCTTAAGCTCTCCAGCTCTGTTTGCAAAGACTCAATCACCAAATTTTGCTCACTGATGAATTTTTCCCGGACTCCGATCTCGTTGCTAAACGACTGTTTTTCTGCCTCCAGCGCCTCAAGCTGAGAGATATACTTCTTTTCATTCGCTTGGATAACAAATGCGATCTCTTCCAACCTCCGCTTGCTCTCGGTCTCAGATAATGTGAGCTCGATAATCTTTGATTGTAATTCCTGCTCGATTTTCGCCCAGCATTCCTCCTTGCGAGAAAACTCCTGTAATTTTTGAAGCTGATTAAGGATGTCTCCATGTGCTTTTTTGTAATTATTCTGAAATTCATGAAGCTGTCGATTTCTTTGCTCTAACAAACTCTCAGTATCGGCGTATTTCACAACGAGCTCTTGAATCGTGGCTCTCATTTCCTTCGCTTTGCGCTTAAGACTCATATATTTATCCTCTAGAGTAAACTCCGCTTCGTCTTTGTCCGTTGAAATAGCACTCTTATTCTGCTTCGTTTTGCTACCTTTCGCGGATTTTACACTGCGAGATGTAGTTGATTTTGGTGGAGACTGAGCTAACCGAACAGTCTTTTGGTTTGTGGGTTTGGTGACAGCGAAATCCACTTGATTTGAAAGATAATCTCTCTTTGGATGCACTGTTGCTGCCTGGTCCTGAGACTCATCATCAGAAGACACAATGCTATATTTCTTATTCTTCGCGAAACTACTTTTCAAAGGACCGCTGACTGGTTGCGAATTACCCTGCTCTCTGGTTTTTTGTGGCTCGTTTCTGCAAGAAGCTCCTTCGTTACTCTCTTCTTCATGATTTGAATAGCATTTTGTCATTTCCTGCAGGCTCGTGTGAGATGTGGAACTCTTTAAGGAGTCAGATTGCTTGGGTATTTTAAAAGTATCGAGGTTTGTAGCATTCAGTGATGGATAAATCGGTGATAATGGTAATCTGCTTGATGACAATGTTCTATTGGTAGCTGTATTTGGAAGATTAAAGTTTGGAATTGTTTTGTCGATTTGGAAACCATGGTTGTTGCCTTTCGGCATCGAAAAGTTGATTTTATCTATGTATTGGCCTGACAGAGCGGCTCTCTCCAGCAGATTTTTATAAAGCTCATCATTTTTTTTCGATTGACTGTAGTGATCAGCTTTCCCTCCATCATTTGCGTTGACCGATGAATATTTCGAGCTATTGGAATGACAATCGTACTGTCTAGGCATTGAAAGCTCTAGGGTAGTGTTCTCTTTGTCCATTGGCGTGAGACTTTTTGAATTTTAAACACAGGATTTATTTTAACGTTTATTTGCCTCACAGGCCAAACTTCAAAGTTTTTCAATCTCAATCACACAAAATAACTTATTGTTAAATCATTTTCTCATTATTTGATACTCTCGTGGAAAGATTGACGAAAAGATTTAAATTATGCGACCAATAGAGTGATTGAAATGACTAACTTTGATTGTAGTTACTTAGATAGTGTAATAACTCATCAACATGGTCAGTTTTGTTAAACTTTAGCACGTATTTTTTCTTCGAATTGACTAATAGCCCAGGTTTTACCACGAGGAACTCCAGCATCAATGGATTCTTCTTTCCTGAATCTTCCTTCAGCGTAATCTGAGAAAACTTGATCACTGCGTCTGCCTTCTTATTCACCCTTTCATCTGACCGATCAATTAGGAGAAGATTGCCATCTATCGAGACAACCACCAAGCAAGGCTTCAGGCTCTTGAAAGTTCCTGTTTCTCTTTGCGCTTCCCATTCTTTCAGCACGAGAGGTTTGGTCTTTGGTGGCTCGAAAGGAATCTTCTCCAAAAAGGTAATAGCATGCTCTTTCGTCAGCTGCTGAGCGCCTTCAAGGCCTATTTCTTGTTTGATGTAGTCGATCTCATCAGGTGACAGCAGCAGGCTTGGGCTGAACAGGTGCTTGACTTCATTAACAACTTCAAAGCTTGCAAGGAGCTTATTAAGGACTTCAGGTCTCCCGAACGAGTCTCCGTAGAATTCAGAACACTTTTCCGTGTACGCTCTTAACGAGGACTTAATACTATTGAATCTTGCGTTTTCTATTGCTTCAGCTGCGTCCCAGAACTCCGAAATCAACGCGCCGAACCCTTGATACGCTTCTGTGTGCTTTTGCGCAACAGAAATCAGAGACAGTTCTTTCGCGTAGAGATCTTTCTGGGAGTCTTTCTTTGAGGTTGTCTCCATGCTGAGCAGGTGATGCACGAGATTCGAGTACTTACTGCCTTTTTTCTCAATCCGCTTGTTCACAACCTTCAGTTTTTTTCTCATGTCAGCGATTTTTTGTTTGAATGAAGCGAGTCTCTTCATAGAATCCTTATGCACAGCAAGAACATCTTTTATCAGCGTATTTTGAATAAACAGCGCGAGCTGCTGGCTGCTTTTCGTTTGGCGCAAGTGATACTCATCATATTCTCTGAAAATCTTAGGCAGACCCCAATCACCAAGCGTTTTATCAGAAAAAAGCGGGCCAAGAGGAGTGAGGTTCTTCGTTGCGGCTGTATAATAATGCTCTTCTTGTATTTTACGGTCATTGAAGAATTTTAGAAGCCCTTCAGTCCCGTTGATAGAGAGAGAGGTCCGGAGCTGTATTTTTTGCAGAAGGTTCTCGCAAATCGAGCGATAGGTGTCAATTTTGTCTGCTCGAAGCTGCTCCCAATTCTGAAACATACCAAAACTACTCTTTTTTCTCTGCAAAATCGCGTCCACGAATACTTTGTAAACGTTGACGTTCGGAGCAATGATTGATGGCTTAACTTGCTCAGAGTAATCCGCTCCACTATCTCTCTCATTCTCAGGTTCGCTGGATTTATCATCTTCTTTCTTTTCTTCTTCATCGTCAGAAGATGAAGATCGCTCTTCATCTTCAGGCTGAGTTTGAGGCTCTGACTCTTGTCTGTCATGGTTGGGATTTACATCTCCATGAGTTTTTTCGGTTCCAGCATGCTCATTGTTTTCTTTATCGGTATTATTCGATTCCTGAGGTTTGTCTTGTTGAGTGGTTGTAGATCCTTCCTGTGTAGGTTGGATATTTTCGTCTTTAGGTTCGATTTCGTTCATTATGATAATATGATATCGACTACTTTATAAATGATATTTGATTTTTTGATTCAAAAATATTGCTCTACTCGAGTGTTTGATACTGATGAGATTATTCCGATGCTGATGTAATAGAAATATATATTCCAAATTTTCATTTTTCAATCCAAGAGACGCTCTATCCAAACAATAGAAACAACCAATTCTGGAGAAATGTATCAAGTAGCTATTGATTGTTCTCTGGTCAACCCTTTGTAGAATTCATTGCATTTTTTCAGAACTCAAAGAAAGCCCGTACTTGGTTTATTTACAACTATTATTTTCTTCTTCTGTATGATGCTTGTCAAAGTTACAAAACAGAACAAAAAGGAAAAATATCAATTATGAAAAGCATTTACCTAAATATGGAAATGAGGATGCTTAATAAAAAAAAAGCGGCTTTCGCCTGAGCATCAATTAAATAAAAAAAAAAGAACTCATCATTGTTTCACACGAACCAAGAATGTTTTTAAGACTGGGGCTGTGATTTCTCAACAGGTTGATTCGTTATAATATCGAATGGGATCTTTGATTTCTCCTTCCGAGATAATGGTGAGGCTTGCCTCTCCAGATTCAGGTTTTTCGGCGTTCCGGATATAATGTTAAACCCACGTTTGTCAACTGAGATGTGTTTCTTTGTGAAGCATTCATCATCGATGTCAGTGGTATCTGAAGCAATATAATCGAATCTATCTACATTGATAGTTTTCCCAAATGCGACTTTAAAACTTGGCTCGGGGGTTCTACGAGATGCGCTTGTCTCTCTTGAGACGTTATTTGGACTCGTTTTCCGGATTGGAGATTTGCTCCTTGGAGACCTTGTGTCTAGCCGAGACATCCTCATATTTGATTCTTGGATGCTAGAATCATGGTTTTCTTCTTTAGTTTCTGTTGGAAATTCTCTGAAATTGTTAGATTTCAAACCTGAATTCGGACTCTTTGATCTATTCCTGCCTAAAAACATCTAATTAATGCCAATTTACAAGGATAGTGTTTACCATCATGATTTGATATTCTTGACTGTCCTTTCATTTCGAGAAGCTGCCTTAGCTTTGAGAAATCCAGCTCATTCCTGTGTTCTCCTTTGCTAGTGGTAGCATTATTCATTGTATTTTGAATCGTTGGATTTGAGGGTTTTGGCATTTCTTTCCCAAATCGAGCAGACTCCAGGTTGGACTCATGTGAATTGATTCTTATGAATAAATCTTGATCTAGTTGGAAGTCAGATGGAAGGGCTCTTTCTGATCTATCGTTTTTTGTATTTTGAGGGAAATAGTAATCAGAAGGGCTGTCTTGTTCTTGATTGGCTAGCTGTATGCCTGCTTTCTCAACTTTACTTTGAGAAATCATGTTTTGTTTGTCGGATCTGCTTGGAGTGAAATTGTTGCCATATTTATCAAGAGAATGATTTTTTTCGCCAGTCCTTTGGCTGAAATAAGCGTTTGAGACATCCTCTCTATGGGACTGCTGTGTTGGTACTTGATTCCTTGGAGTAATTTTATTTTGTGTCAAAATGTTTTGATCAGCCCAGCGCTGAGGTTTTTCTTGTTCAATCGAGTCCTTTTCAGAGAGACTGTTGTGAGGATTATAAATTCGGCTAGACTTGACAGGCGATTGAGCTCGGTCTGTTTGCTGAGGATCTCTCGGGACTTTGGGTCTCTCAGATGAAAGATGTCTTGAGCTACTAAAATTCGCGGCGGTTTCACGATCATCTGAGAATATCTTCTGATCTTGCACAAAACCAGAACTTTCATGTGGGTTCAATGGGAGTTTAGGTAATTGTTGATATGCACTTCGATCATTTGGATTTTTAATGTCCTTTTGTTTCATAATTTGATAAACTGCCCATTGAGGAAGCTCGCTCAGATTTTTCGAATTATAGAGTTGCTCTCGTTCTGACTGTGAATTCGGCTTAGAATGGAGGTCACTCTGGTGAATATCATGAGATTTGTTGACAGACTCGAGTGGAAGATAGCGGGTTTGTTGTTCATCTGCCATTCCAATGGGATTATGCTGTTCCTTGAATGTATTAACAGTCTTATTGTGCCTATTCTCAGAAAAACTCTTCGCCTGTGCGCTGTTTCCTGAAGTTAGATGGGTCTTACTCTGATCACCAACTGAGCCAACCTGATTTCTCGAGAATCCTTCAGAATAATACTCAGCACCTCTTAAGTCGTCCCTATCATTATCGAACTGAACGCTTTTCTGAAGAGAAGATTCTTTAGTTGCATATTTCGTTGGCGTCAAATTGAATGCGTTCTTTGAATTATTCTCAGACAATTTCTGCTGAAGCAGATTCTTCAAATTTTTCGCTGCTTTCCTTGAGCCATCATCATTTTCTTGCACAACTACGAAGCTAACGAATCAAACATAGTTAGATGATAAGAATCCCTGAGTAATTTCTCTATACTTTTTAGGAGTTTCTGTCAGTGTAGATAGCTTTGACCTTTGATGATAATACCTTGAAGCGTCGCTTTCATCTCCTTTATTACCCTTTTGAAGTTCAGATCCATCAGCTTGTGTATTCAAATAATCTTCAAAAGTCTTGGAGCTACTTAAATCTCTCAACTTTTGATTTGGAGACGTTAAATTATTTCCATTTCGTAACGAAATTGCAGAGTTTGTATGTTTTTCATTGTTAAGAAGACCCGTTTGATCAGATTTTCTGTAAGCGGACTCCTCCTTCGCGAT
>ENA-UOTX01002129-UOTX01002129.1-compost-metagenome-genome-assembly--contig:-NODE-2129-length-10688-cov-9.325794_pt1 | contig 10688 bp, 9 predicted proteins | sample MGYA00238143_ERZ746982 | MGnify/ENA primary metagenome ERZ746982 (study PRJEB28758, sample SAMN06268862) | compost metagenome | isolation source: single cell | place: USA: California, Emeryville, Joint... | reverse complement strand
TCATGTCACTATCAACTATAGATATTGTCTGCCGTGATTCCGTGGGGGTAGCGTTTGAGGAAACAAACTGAGTCAGCATATGCTTTTGAAGAGTCACAATTTATTTTTTCTGAAGAAATTTACAGTCATCCGAGGTAACATCTGTATGGAGTATTTTTCCAGAACTGTAGTCTATTACTTTGATCGATTTATCATTGGAGCTTGTTGCAATCATCTTATCATATGGGCCCATCGTACGCTGTTTATTATATCTAGAAATTTTCTTGAATGTAAGTACAAAGAATAACAACATTGAATTTAAACTTTCATGTAGATTCGGAAATGTCTTTACGACTCCACCAATGGTTTTGTCATAAATTAGAGCTGATCTAAAGTTGGATACAGCCAAAAGTCTTCCATCTTGGTTCCATTCTATCCATCTTGTTTCTAGTAATTATTATTCAAAATCGAGGTATTTAAGCAATTAGAGAGTTATCAAAAGTATTGTTACCGTTTCCCAAAGGGCCAAGGTAAAGAGGATTTTTTTCAATGAATGCTTTCTTCTCAGGATCAAAAATACTTAAAGAAGAGTTCCCATATCTCATCGCAATTTCAGGAACCATTGAAATCGGATTGCATTTGCTTCGGTCGCCCCATTCTCCTTCTAATGACCAAATAGACAATTTAAATTATCGCACCTCAAGCTCATTAACCTGAATCCTAGGTATTGGGCAAATTTTCATCAGGTTTTGCTCCTTCATCGATTAGAGAAATTCCAAATTGTCCTGTAACACTTAGGACGATGATTCTTTTTCCTTCAGGATCAATATCTAAACTTGAAATGCTTCCTTTACATAGAATTTAGATCTGGTGCTTTTAACAAATGATAATTTTTCACCATCTTGCAAGGGATTCCAAGCAACTTTCATGATCAAAGACAATTGATTCCAGGAAAATAAGTGATATGAGGTCTGCTTTTTGATCGAGGCTATGGCAATAAATTCCCGTCGCAAGTTGATTGAATAATCTGGGCGAGAGCTGATGTCTAAAGGTAAAATTTCATTTATATATTTTCATTGGAAAATAGCCACGTCCTGTAATATAGTGATTAGCTACAAGCTTATTTCGATTAGAGAGATCGAAAATAGAAAATTTTGGGCGGGTTCTTTTAGCTTTCGGCAAGAAAAACAGTAAATTGGTATTGGGAAATTGCTCGACATATGTGTAATTGAACCCTTCGTAATTTGTGAACTGCAATTCAAATAAAAGATTAGAATGTTTACCCAAATCTCTTTCATTGTATCCTGAGAACTCTGGTTCCTTCAAGTTGTTTGTTAAATCGTAAATGCTAACCAAACTTTTCATGTAGGAACTCCAAACAATCTTTATCTGGTCTCCGATACTGGCTGTTTCAAGGTGTAATTAATTTGAAAGGCATCCAGGAGTTACTGCTTAAATCATCCTGCAATGTTGTAGTTATGCTCTCAGACTTATCTACTATATCTAAACTAGTGGAAATAAAATATTATTTGTAATAATGAGATCAATAATTGAAAGCGAAGAAATAACTTCAGTCAGAATATTCACAAGAAGTTGCGAATATTATTCAGTAGTGAATTTTCCACTAGTATTGAGTGAGAGTGGAGTTTTTGTTTAGAATGATTAGCTAATCGAAAATGAAGGCCCTAAGGAATAATATAAAGTTAATTTCAAAGCCTGACTGGCAATTGGTCAACACGGCCGCTGGTACTTTTCTGGATACTTTTTTCACAGTTCAAACGAGAAGTAGAAAATTTATTGAAGTAAGATGAACCTCTCTAAGTTCTTAATCAGGCTCTCGGTTGTTTGTTATCAAGAAATCCTATACGATAATTATTTCGTTTTACTGGAAGAGGATCTACTCATTCAAATCTCGAGCAGTTTACTCCCGAGAGGATTTCAAAGTCTCATGATGAAATCTAGGCTAAGAACAAGTTTTTTTAAAGTTGTTATATGCTAACAAGAATTGTCTGAAAATGATGATCAATTCTTATCAGGTTGACGGGGCCTTTAGTCATCATTCTCCAAATAAAATCTTCTACATATAATTTCAGTCATCTCGCAAATTCATAAGATTTTGCGGCTTATTCATTTCTGAAATAGTGAGAAAAGATGTCCTGATCTCAATGGCAATTATGAAAAAGACAGATTTTTCTTCCATTTTAAGTAAATAATGCTATTATCGGTTTTTACGAAGAGGATATCATGGATCAAGTCTTTAATTATTCAACTGACTCTTGATAACCAAGATTTTGATTTGATTGAAGAGAATCTCATAAATATGATGAATCTTCCTTATTTAACACGGCTTATTGGACATCCTTCCATCTATCGACATTTCTAAACCATGAATAATGTCCTTTAAGCACTAAATCAGGCAGACCAAGCCCATTTTTTAATCAGATCTTAAGTTTCGAATTTTCTCTCGATTATCTTTTCGTTCATTCGTCATGGCAGCAAAAGTTTAATATTTCTTTTTTACTGACAGTGAGAGCAAGACTATCGATTCAAATTCTCCTTGCTTTATTACACTTTGCTGACAGTTTCCCCATTCAATTCTCATTATTTTACTTTTTTATCCGATACATCGAATCAAAATTTCAGGTTTCAAACTCTTTTAGTAGCGATTCCAGCTCGTTTGCTTGCCAAGGGGCTTTATTTCCAGCTCCATGACAAAACTATTTCCAAATTGATTCGAGGAAATGTCGGAATACTCGAGAATCCTTATTCAAATAATTCAAAGCAAAATCCTTGCTCTTGCAGTATCTGCTTATATTTTATTAGAGCATATCCTCAAAAGGAGGGTACTTAATTTGTTAATTCCTATATTAAAAAAAAAGCCTGAGTAAAAATTTCCCGCGATCCCGAATTTCAGGAACCCAATTAAATTTTATTTCTCAAAAATAATTTTTTTAAAACGAATCTACCCTCAAAACTCATTTACTTTAATTAGAACACTTAGAATACTTTAATTCTAATTAAAAACCCCTTTCTATTAGGATGTCTTAAGACCGACCTAAAAATAGCTAATAGATCCGTATCTTGAAAGATTCGTTACAAGCCTGAACCTTAACAGGCGCAATCCCACTTGCCTAAGGTGCTACAACCTGGAGCAAGGAAACAACGTTAGGCTTTTAACATAAACTTTTGAAAATATGGAGCATCTAAATTTAGATCTATGAGTTAATTTCCTTAAGTAAAAAGTCCATATCATGATTAGCCAGCTCTGTTCACTATGCTTAGCATTGGTGTTGAAAGAAATGCGGAAAAATTTGCACTTATTTGCATTAGAGCCTAATTAAGCTTCTTTATCTGAACTCAAAATGCCTATCTAACTCCACCATCTGCAGTTCTTTGAATAAAAACACCTTAACGCATAGACACAACAAAAACAAGCAACGAAATCCTGAACTACTGCCAGAAACAAGGAAGCGCTTTTTCATGAAACCGTTAAAGGTTAGAATTAAATTTTTTGCGATTGAATAGATTTATAAGAGAATACAATGGCTATAAAATTGGAAGGCGACTCAATACAAATACAATCATTACCTGTATATATAGCATTATCCTAAGAAAAACTAAAAGTTATGGAAGTTAAAGTTTTTATTCAATATGTGTTGACAAATCGCCGAGTGTATAAGAATTAAGACCATCAATCCATACAGGGTACACTTGGCACTTTTTCCCCTTCAAGATTGTTTCTTTGATTCTTTCAACCTCAACCAAGAGGAATTCCGTCAATCCAACGAACAAAGTCTGGAAATCAGCATCACTTAAAGTTTGCAAATTAAGTCCGCCGTCTCTCAGGACCAGTCTGAAGTGAACTCTGAAATAATCAAAGAAATCTCTGTAAAGATATGTCTTGTTCAGCTTCAGATCGAAGCTTGAGAACCAAAATTTAACTTGATTTCTAAGCTCTGGGTTCTTCTTTCTGAGCTCTTTCCACTTTTTAAAGAACAATGATAATTTTTTCGCGTTATCAAGAGAGATTGGGTTTTCCTGCGCTTGTTTAGATTTCTTTTGGAGAGATTTTGGCTGTTCGCGTCTCTTTTTAGAGATTTTCTTCGAAGGCTTTAACAATTTGTTTGCTGACTCCAAGACGCTCTCGTCTCTTGTGAGCTCTGGAATATTATCAGTTTCTTCGGACTTGATTTTGGGAGAGTCCATCGCTGAGCATTCAGGAGTTGACTCCATTCCAAAGAAATCGCGAGGGAGATTATTAAATTTGAAGGAGCCTCTTCGAGGGTCGAGGCCAATCAAGCTGCCGGTGAAATCTTCGTAGTAGTCTGGGATTTCGTAGCTGTTGAAGTCAATGCAGTCGAGCAAGTTCATGTTGGTGTTCATGGTCGTTTTGAAATTTTGTCGATTAAAGTTATTATGTATATAATTTCGTTGCAGCGTGTTTAAAAATGCACTCCGTAAAACTGATTAAGAAGTAGCTATATTTGGTCGCATTTAAAATAAATTGGTATTCAAATATAGGGATTTTATGGCTTAGTTGAGTCACCTTAAAATACCCTATTACAAATAATCAAATTGAAATCACGACTCAAGCAGAGATAATTTAAGACAAATTTTACGACAAGTATTACGGCTACTTTTATGGTCGATTTTGTGGGTGGGCCAGGTGGTTAATTATAGCGACCAAATGCAGCGTTTTTCTTCGCGAAAATCTCCGTGTCTCTTCCATGTATAAAGTGGGGAGAACCAAAATGCTTGAAATACCTGCAATTCCGTGACAGAAAGATGACTTTGATCCCAGTAAGAAGAAGGGATGACTTGAGAGAAGATAGGCTAAAATTCCGTTACTTGGAGTTGTGAGTAAAAATTGAAGAATAGGGTCATGCAAAGACTGGTATGAAGGGTGTTTTGGTGGATTATCTGATGTGGTTATGGTGTTGCAGTTAAACCAAGGCGGTGAAAGGGGGAGGTGCGTGTATCTGAGTGTGTATCTTTATGGATTTGCATACAAAATCGTTGAAACTTGACAAAACCTCTTCAAATATCGCTTTTGTTTCATATGGTTGATGGATGTAATTAATGTTGGAGAAGTCGCTATTTTTATTCACGCTTGCATTTGAATTGATGAAATTTGTTGAGGATATGTCAGAGTCCCTATTAATAGGTAAATTTTATGCTCGCGACTGCCTTAAAATTGGCCCTACCGAACTCTACGAATCTATTCTATAAGGCTATCCTCACTAAGCGCATAGGCTATGAAAAGCAGATCTGACAAAATAAACGCATAGAAATTTCATCGAACTAGCCATTTCATCGACCAACGGATTTATGACCCGTATGTGCAATCCGCTGACAGCTTTCAATTGAAGAAGGGAGCTATTTAACATATTTGAGGCAATCTCTTGTGGAGGACCCCGATTTTCACTTTCTAAATATCAAAGTAGTGGAGATGAGTTATTCCTATGATGAAGCAATTTGGCTTTCAAATATTCAAATACGGCATTAGGTCTGACTTATTTCAAAGATTAGAAGAGAGGATTAGCGCAGATATGATCTGACAGCAATTGAATCCTGGACCTAATGGATGAAATTATTTTAAATCTTGATCGTATAGATGTAACGCGCTAAGATTAAACAACTCTAAGGATGGCTAATTATTTTATTTGAAGAAGAACTTTCGATGGCCATGACCTATTTGGCACTTTTAAAAGGATCGGATGCGATTTCTGATGAAAATAAAAAAAAAAAGAATCGGAATAAAAACTGGAAATAAAACGCTTAAATCAATTCACCCATAATTTTATTTGTGGAAAAACTCTAATCAATAAGCACCCATACGTCGATTCTCCTGAAAAATTTTACAGCGAAATAGCCGTAGAAGATCTGTCTGCTATGCTGATGCGAAGAAGATAATTAATAGAGTTTGATGAATATGCATTTCAAAATAGATTGGATTCAACTGCTATCTAGTCCGTTTAAGGCTATGAAAGCTTCCGTTGGAGAAGATGATAGGTCTTTCAGATAGGCTGATGTCGCTTATCAGCCAAAAATCGTAAACTAATAGGTTTCAAGCAGAAACCTTATCTCCATTCATCATTATTCACTGAATGAGTCAGTAAGTTCTGGCCTGAATTTTTTTTTTTTCAAGGCATAACGGGCGAAATATATCCTAAAAATAGAAATGAAAAAGAAAAGGCAAGGATCCGTGACCTGATTCACTTGCTACGCAGCAGTATTCAGGGAAATTAGAGCAATATGTTTTTGATTCTAACTGATCCAACTCACATTTCTTCATAACAGAGGTAAAAATAAAGATCAATAATTTTAGATGGCTCGATTAAGCGAGGGGACTCTGAATTCAATGCAGTTTTCATGTAGTGGGATCATTACTATATTCGCAATTTAAAGAAAACAGTTCATTGGCTCCGAGAATAGCCAAAGAAAAGGACCAGATTGATCGGTTTCGCAAGAATCCTCTCTATTGACTTTACTTTGTTGCATCATTTGTTGGTGTTTATGTAAATTAATTTTTCCCTCTATTTTTCTCGAGCTGTTACTGCTAACTGTCAATTACAAACCCACCCAATTCGATACTAAATTTAAACTGTGTGTAGTTTGATGAAAAAGCTGTAAAGAAATTTTTTCCATGGAAGAAACCCATTGATCAAAAAAGATGAAATTTTGACTATATCATTTCGCCTAATACTAAAACTTTTATCCTCATCTCCATAATTCACGAAAATATGAAAGGAATTTTGTTAAGTAGGAAACCTTCCTGTCAATTCTTCGGCGCCCAAGTATTTCCTTTCCTCTGATCTTTTCCCTTATGATATCCAACAGAATGTAGTGAATTCAAAATAGTAGTCATCACAGCCACCTAGTTCAGAGTGTCTTTGCAATCAATACTTGGCATATCTGAAAACTTTCCTAAGAAGCTTGTATATATGAATAATTAAGAAGTAGACAGTCAAATAACGTCGAAAAAATGCTTGCTTTTCCTTTACACATTTTCATAATTTGGTTGAAAAGAGTCAATTCGATTCCAGGGATGAAAACATGGTTTTCATTCATATCATTGCACATACAGAGCGTGAATCTCGCAAACATCTTATAAAACTAAACGGGTCAGCGTTCATGAACGATTTTCTTTGAAGATTTGCTTGCTGAGGTTGGGAACTACCTTTAAGTCGCATTATTCATTTTGAGAATCCAATTAAATTCTCAAGTCAACTTAACGAATTAAATGTAACAAGCATAAGTTACAGTAAATAATGCGAGGAAAAAGCGGATATGGCGTGTTTATTACGAAGCCACGTCTCCTCCTTCGATCGCAGAAAGTTAAGAATTCTAACAACCTTTAAAATTTTCAATTCTATTTAGTTTTATGGTTCTGAAAGGTTTCAATAATTACCCACTATAGCACCTTCAGAATCTGGTTCTTGATTAGTTGATTAGGAATTCCAAGTTCCAGAGCGCTCCTTTAGAAATGGAAATCGAGCTCGAAGATGGAATAAAACTAAATTTGATTTTGAATGTTTCCATATATGTTATTTCTCTTTATGTAGGTAGGAACTATGTGCTGTCGGACTTCTACTTCTCAGAGTTTTATCCCTTGCGCTATTGTCGGATAAATCATGAGGATAATTTTATTCTTGTAATGATTTTCTTGATATTACGTGGCGAACTTTTTTCACAAATACCCTCAAAGCCTATTCCTCCATAAACATTAAGAACATGAAAGATTTGTTTTGGATATGCTTTGCTTTTTTTCATTTTCAGCATTTTTATACAAAAGTTTATCATATTTGGAATAAATGTATTGCTAACCGAGAGAGTGTTCAAACCAAGAGGGATCTTTACAGAATGAAAAACTACGAAGGAAGAGCTGGCTCCAAATGAAAGAGTTTCTCAAGAACTACTTCAATAGAATTTGAACAATACGAGGGACTAATTATGCGTTAGTGTGGATTTTATGTCTAACGATATCGAGTTACATTGAAATTTTTTTTTTTTTGAAAAATTGATCTAATAATATCAATTTATCATTTTACTTTTACGTAACTGTCATCTCCCTTTTAACAAAGCCTCTCATTCTATCAGCATTACTTTGCAAAGCACCCCCGAAGCATGTTGTTAGAATTATCATACTCGGCTAGCTAAAGCAGAGGATTACTAAATAAATACATTGATTTGAGCCTAAAGCTCAATAATTACCAATATCAGTTTTTTCTTCTTCGTTTTTTATTTGTTAAGCCTTCAACTGCTTTTCTAATGCAACTAATGTGAGTCTCTCTTGTGAATATCAAGATCAGTCCCAGATTAATTCATTAACATCTTCCAATTTCTATTGTAATTATCGTTGAATGGAACTCCAAAGGATAAATAAATACCCTGCCTTAAATTCCCAAGGCCAAAATCCTAATCACCAGCTTCCTGCTGCTCAACCAACGCACCCTCAGCTCCCACACTGCTGCAATCCAAGAAAGCCAACTCAAAATCTCTCACATCCCAACTATGCTCCCAGACAAGGGATAACTCCTTCAGTTGGAGCTCAAAGACCTCACTTTGAAGGTCCAATGACACATCCTCATCCCAATCACGTCCCGACATTCCCAGTCTACCACCTTGGAGGTTATCCTTACCAACAAATGCCGCCTTCATTCAATAATTATTCTCCAGAGGGCTACTACATCAGTTATCCAACTCAATACCTCATGCCGCAGCCATCTCCAACCTATTATCACTCAAATAATGAATACTACAATGAAAATGCCTACTTTACCCTACCTTCAGAGAACCAAAATCTGACTCTAAAATGCGAGCAACTTGAAAATGAAATTCAAAAATACAAATGCGCAACTTACATCCATTGGACGTTGATCTATCTGGCGGCGATCGGCGCGATATTGCTCGGTCTCTCCTTGATATTCATAAGTTTCCTACCCGCCCCCTCTTGTCACATCGTAACTGGAGCCTGGAAATGCACGGACGATTATGCCATCCTTAAGCAGCCGTGGGTTCTTCCTGTTATTCTCGGCATGATCTTCTACTGCTTATTGGTGGTCGCCTTCCATAGATACGGTCTCACAGTCTATTACTCCAAAAAGTTCAAACCTATGAACCGCATGTATTGTGTTTACTTCGGTCTTCTCATCGTGAACGTGGTCACCTTCCATGTTGTCTCGATCGCGATATTTGGCTACCTTACTTACGCTTCAGATAAACTCAGAAATATCTTTAGGGAGTTGGAGGAAACAAAGGCTCAAATGGTATCACAAACAATGGAGACTCAAAGAATGATGTAGCTGGCAGTTGAAATGAACCTTTATTGGTGGTAGGTGGCAGTGACTAGTTCACATATGTTGTGCTGATAATAAGAAAAAATTCAAATAATTTTGGTTGCTACTTGCATAATTACTCGCTGTTTTCTGCGTAAAATTGATAAATTGAAAATTAAATATTATGCCACCAACGAAATGAGATTTCCGACAATAATCTATAAAAAACGATAATAGATTTCGTTAATAACCCAGATTCAGCTAGCAGAGACTCAAAGATCGTCCATCAATCATTCTGAGAAGCCGCGATGAGAAAGATCGATGGAGATTTTAACTCCTTGACGTTACTATTCATTATTTGTTCAGCAAACCTTGACTGATTATTTGTTCGCTGATCTAAGATTTTTAATATACAACGATATATGAATTGATCAGATTATTAATGCGCTCGTTGCTACTATTGAAAATTTAATCATCACTTCATTCAGAAGTAAATTAAATGAAATAAATTTCTTTGGAATAATAAGAGGTGTTAATTCTTAAGGATTATTATTATCATTACTTGTGAAAATGCTCAATATAAATGTTGGTTCGAATCTAACCGATTTGGGGTAGATATGAGAGCCTGAACAAGAGAAGACAACGCCTATCTAAGAAAGTTATGAACTGATTTAGAAGTCAGTATTATAAAAAACTTTAACTCAGAAGCGTAATTTGTGACTTCTTTTGAAGATTCTATCGACTTTCTCTTGCGAGAAGTCTTGAAAATTAGTAACAGTAGGAAAGGCAAATGAATATTTCTTTACACAGCAAAGCTGATGCTATACACGAAAATTATCAAGATTTTGATTTTCTCGCTTTTAAATTCTGCATTCTCTGCAGTACTAACTCTATTGAAGCGTTCAGTTGATGAACGTCTCCATTTCCAGTTTTCCAGAAGCGATTAACCATTGAGTATCATGCATTTGCTTAACTCCCAGGTTTTAAAACTTCAATTTCCAAAGACTAACGAGGAGTTATCAACATATGAGATCGATTGTAAAACGTGATTAGCTTTTAAATCCCTGAGGAAAGAATTCGAGAGAACTCGAGATAGACTAAGCGCAATGCATCAGCATGTAGGCAGTTTAGATGAAGCTGATTTTCGTAAATTTTTAGTTCTCTACGATTACAATAGTTCTTTTGAGAATATGAAAACTCCATCTTGAGCTCACGAAAGAAAGAGAGAGGGGAAAAAAGCAGCTCATCAATGTTATTGCTTGCTTGCTAGCTTGCTCCTCAATTGGCTTATGCCTCATGAGTTAATTAATAAAATCAAACATTCCGTTTTAAGTCCAGGTGTGCTAATTGAGTAAAATAATAAAAGTTAATTTTGCTCTTTCAATTTCAAAGTTGCCCAATGGAACAACAAAAGCCTATTCAATATCCTCT
>ENA-UOTX01002127-UOTX01002127.1-compost-metagenome-genome-assembly--contig:-NODE-2127-length-10717-cov-15.075188_pt1 | contig 10717 bp, 1 predicted proteins | sample MGYA00238143_ERZ746982 | MGnify/ENA primary metagenome ERZ746982 (study PRJEB28758, sample SAMN06268862) | compost metagenome | isolation source: single cell | place: USA: California, Emeryville, Joint... | reverse complement strand
ACTGTTGGACTTCAAAACAGGAAAAGTGCTTTATACTGGAAACACTTCAGATCAGAGTAAATTACTTATTTCAGAATAAATGATCGTCATTCAAAAATTATATAGAGGAAGCCTGTTCAGTATGCTTCATCTAGATAAACATGAAACGAAAGGACCCTGAGAACAAGGATTATTCTCAAGAATGTTGGCCACGCAGCACAATTCAGATAATGACTCCGTGAACTAGGTTAAGTTATCCTAATCTTAGGACTTCTAATCATCCTTACGTCTGAATATTTTTGTTCTCATACGTGCTTATCGTAAGAAAGAAATCTCACTTTGCTAAAAGTTGGTGAACTATAAACAAATAGACAACAAAGTTAAATCATTAGCATAGGGCAATGTAACACAAATAATATCTCCAGATCATGATGAGTTCTGGATTGACAAAACGGGACAATAGGATTGTTGCATTATTTTTATTCATTCAAGCATTTGATATGTAGTTAGAATGCCAGCCGACCAGAGTTATCAGTAATAATAGCAACAATTCCTCTAAACAGCTTCGAAGTTGATACTTGGATTCAACACATTACACTATTAACCACAAAGGTGCTCTGACTTCTCCCATGGGTAGGGCATATTGTCATAGTTTCCAAATATCCACTGAAAAGTTAATGAATTTTAACCCATCAATGCAAAAAGATCCATTTCTTTCTTGCTCACGATATTCACAACTTCGATGGCTTTAATTGCGTTCGTGAAACGACCGGCGAATTATTACTTCAAAATAATATTATTCATGAAAGAAACAATTCGTGAAAGTAATTTCTTTCCAAAATTTAAGTTCCTTTAACTTAAAATTGTCTCAGAGTATTAATCTAACTCTCCAAAAAAAAAATAAAATAAAAAAATAAACAAATCTTAATTCAAGATTTTCCTATTGCTGTTTGTATCATCTTATTGGAGAAATGTAACATCAACACCAAAAAAACGTTGGTGCTTTTAAAGGGTATCATCTCCATGGACATCTCGATCCTAACACATTGGAACTCGTTCTTTTGTCTGAATTTTCTGGTTTAGTGGATATAATATGACCATACATCAGCAATTTCAGCTCTTGGATTTCCTTTGTTATCGGATTACAGTTTTGGCAGCTGAATATTGCATAATCTGTAATGAAAATGCCAGAGAAAGAGCGAACTTCCTATTTCTTGAGGACATTAGTCTCCTTAATCAAAGATAGGCCTCATAAGCATTTTCTTCACCGAGGCGCAAGCCATCAACACATTTTATGAATTTCTCTTCCGCTTAGCATTGTCTTTGGTCAAATTACGACTTCTGGTTGTTTTTCGAATTCTCATCTCAAGCAAACAAACTTCACTTCTTGGTAGGTACATTGAGAAAGTTCTCAAGTCATCTGCCAGGTTGTGATGAAATATAGGATCAATCGATCTTATTTTTTCTGCGATTATTACTAGTTGGATTAATCTCCCATCAGTCCTTCAATCCAAGATGTCTTAAGGAGTCTGAATTGGCTCAGCTAGCGATTCCTGGACTTTCTAATTCCCTCCAAGCATCAGATTTTTCTTTTATTTTCGGAATCAAAAAAGCTTGGTTATTAAAGCAATATCAAATGTAATACATCGAAAACTCTTATCAAAACTAACGACAGAAGATGCAAAAAGCTTCTGCTTCTTTTTCAAGGTTATCTTGAGGTTAAATTTTTCCGGTTTCGGCTGGGAGTAGATCCGAGGATTACGCAAATGGAGAGTAGCAAAGCAGAAGAGATTAAAATGAATTGAGAAAAATTATTTGAGCCAAACATATTCATTATTCACTTTAAAGGGTATATTTATATTATAAAGGCAAAAAGTAGCCAGAGCTTACAATAGGTAAATGCTTTTCCTTTTGCAAATCACACGTTTCTATGAGATTATTTTGAAACAGAGTCAATAAGATTAAAGAACGCCTTCATTCTATTTTTCTCATAACCTCTCAAGATAATCAAATTTTCACCTGTATCTGAAAGATTCCGCAGCATTTCTAAGCAATTAAAGCTGTCATGACCAAAAGCTCATGTTCTGAAAAAAGAATTCGGTTGATAGAGTTTTTATTTAAGGAGGAAATTAATCGAGCTGAAAGGAATTGATACTTGGCTTCTTTGAATTCACTTGAGTTCAGAATGCGAAAAGCACAATTCTCATCCATGAGCGAAATTTGACGGACTGAGATCCAAGACATCTTCTGCTTTATTCTGGACGAGTTTTTGGTTGGCACATCGGAACATTGAAACAAGAAATTATTTTGAAACCCATGCACTAATGTAACGAGCTCTTATTGGCCGAAATTCATTGAATTCCGTGCTCCAATCGTTGACGATCCCATCGGAGAGATGGAATGCCAAATACTACCTGCTTCAGGCCAGCTCGAGTCGTTTTGAGGAAGAGAAAACGATATTCATAAAGATTTTTCCCCAAATTTAAAGTGAAATTGATGGTACAACCGATTAAGAGCAGCACAAACTCATGCCAAAACCCATCTACTGTCAGGTTTCTTCAAGTCAATCTCAAAGCCCTATTTTTTCAGCATAATCTTTATCAAATATGGGAAAACATTCTGAAGTCAAAAACCTTTCTAAGGTCCTACTTTTTGAGTCTGAATGCTCACTTCGGGTTTAAAAGTAGATAAAGCTAATCATAACAGACAATAATTACAAGCATAAATGAAAAATGAATTTTCAATGGCATTATAGCTATCCAATTCGTACAGGATCAAATGGAAGTTTTAAATGCGAATTCATTCCAGTTCGAATCATTTCACTTGCAAAACTTCAGAAGCGTAGGAGATATCCTTAATTCAACATGGTTTCAGAATTGGATCAAAGTACAGTGATCAACAAAGATTTTAATCCACGAGACACAAGAAGCGTGCAACCCGAGATGAAGGAATTTCAGACAATGTCCCAAAGAAATTGCAGAACGGGAACTTTATAGAAGAAGAAATATTGAAAGCATAGATCACGTTCCATTAACAGGCATCGATAGAGAGAGGAAGCTAATCGCTGTTGATGATGATTAGCTCTTCTCGGGTTGAAATGAGCTAAAGCTTGGTGCAATAATTAGCCAATTGTTAATTTAGATCTTGGCCTTAGGAAACACAAGCAGTTTTCATCAAAATATAGCTTATTAACTTTTGCCTTTTCTATATACCCGCCATACTACTGTTAATATTCATTAATATATCTTAAATAATGTTTATCTGCAGAATTATTTCTGCTACTTCGTCATACTTCGATAGAAATAGACATTAGAAGAATAGAAACAGATGCTCTTCGATCAATTTGTTAAGATTAGAGTGGAAATTGATAAATCTAATATTATTTGGATGAAATATTAATCATTACAATCCTGAACCGGCAAAAAAAGCTTTGAACCTCCTATCTGGAGTGACAGTATCCAATTACAATACAAATCGAACTTTGAGTTTGTTTAAATAAGAGTCTTCGCATATTAAACGAGAAATTTCAAGTTTTTCAAAAAATGTAAAAAACTTAGAAGCTGTACTGTAGCAGCAATGAGAGCAAAGTTCTGTCGATAAACAACTAATGGGCTAATGACTACGAAGATAAAGGACCAATGGTTATTTACACAAGATTTAGAACAATGATTTCATAGTTGTTTTATTGAATCATTTTGTTAAGGAAACTGGTTGATAAATTACTCATTATCACATGTTAAGATTCATAATGATGAATTAATGTTTTTGCTCCTAACCCAAATGCTGCTCTCCAAATTTATATTAGATTCCGTTCACAGTAAAATAAATTGTATAGACACTTGACTCAGTTAGATGATTTCAAAGACATTTTAACATTACCGCACCGAAATAAAACATTTGATAACAATTTCAAAAACCAAATGATTAAATATTCATTTCCGAAATATACCAAGTGAGCAAAATCGTATTGAGAGTACCTTTAGTTTAGCATCATAGCACTAAAGAAAACATTAATGAATCAGAACAGATTACGAAATGGCTCCTTAATAAATGATTTATTAGGACTTGAGTAAATCAAAATTTGCATCTGATTTGCTATATGCTTTAATAAATAAGCGAAATCCAATTGAATTTTTTCCTTTCTTCTTCTTCAAAGTTGAGTCGGCTCAGCCAGACCCCATGAGAATAGAATAAGATGAGGAAAATTCCGAAAATGCCGTGACTTCCAGTAGATTTGATAGCGTGCCAATTCAAAACGTGGTAAATGAGGAATGATAGTTCGAACCTAACTTTCCTTATCTGGAGATAATTAATGAAGAGCATATCTCTTTGCCTTATTGATCCACATACTGTAGAAAAGCCTAATTGCATTTTAGAGGGTTAGAATACTTCATATTGCAGCCTACATGGGCTGACATTACTTTAGAGCATGCTTCCATTTTGAAAAATTTCTATCACTAATTGGAATATTATGGGAACGAGCCAATAAGAAAATCGCTTTTGATTTATAATTCATTTGGCTTTTATGAGGTTTGCGTTGCCAGAAAAGATATACTAAAGTTCTAAACAACTACTTAGCGTGGTCCAGATCATTAATTTGCTATTTGTTTCCTTGAAATAGAAAATTCACTCTGGTTACTTAAAATTATAATTAGCAATGGATGCCTTTCAAATATCGAAATTAAGTTCTTCCTCTAAATATAGACCCACTTGACAGGTTAAAAGCCAACAATATTTCAGATGCAATTCGAGGCTACTAAATCCCTTAAAGAAGCGAATTTTAACCAAATTTCAATTCACCTGCATTCACAAATCAGATATTTTCGAATCCATTTGATCTAAATATACTCAGGGACATCAAAACTCAAAGAGAGTTCGCCACAGAGTTACAAAAATATTATTTTAGAAGATTAACCTTTCAAATTAATTTTCTGCTTGTTTTCTTAAAATCTCAAATTTTCCGAAACTTTCTTGTGTTGTTTAAATTATGCAAAGCTTTGAGTCATTAAGATAATCTTTTTGTTATTTTTGTATGCCAGTTTCTTAACTGTCGATTTGTCAAACAAACTTTACGTTGAATTTACTTCTGGAATGCCGGCAAAAGATAAGGTTTGTCATTTGGTGGATTTTCTTCCATATTTTTGGCCTTAATACTGTCTTGAAAGAGCAGATGTTCAAAGGATTTATTTTTTCAAATTCTGCTTCAATTTTTCATATACCGGATGGTTTCTTGGATGGTTGAACTAGTGATACTCATTCCTAATTACAATAGAGGTCATCCTTTAGATGTCAGCTGATTCTTCAGAAAAACAAGGAACTACGTCTTTCAAATGATATTAACATTCACAACAGCTCTTAATTCAGCTATTTAAACTACCAGCACGTTGAGAACGTGGTAGCTGATTGGATTCTTTGTATCTCAAGAGCTAAGAATTCCCAGAGATTAATACATTTTATTGCTCTAATCACCCATTTTTACAATTTGATAAATTCTAAAGAATCACAGACAGTTAGTTCACTTTGAACTCAATTATCGTTAGCAATTGACCTTTATTAACATCATCACATGCGTATTACTTTATGAAATCAACAATATATTCATGAGACCTACTAAAGACACGTTTAAATTTCTCAAGACTTGATTCGTTCTCCAAACATAATTATCAGAGAGCTATTTCTCTTTTTGGATCCGTAAGTTGGATCTCTTGAGAATGACAATTGCTAGAAAAGGAATGACAAGAAGAGGAACAGGTTTACCTCACTTGGAATCATTTTAAACAATTCTTTTTTTTTATGTCCAAATTGAGGATTTGTCAAGTCCTAAATAATTTACAGGAATCTTAAAAAAAAAAATCGAAAGAATTTTAAATATCAAGACGGTTCTAAACCAATTATTAGGTATGCCTCGAAATTATTTATCTTCCATATTTTTTGATATTTACACAAATTCTAAAATCCTCATGCCTTCATAAGTTCGTTTCCTCCCAGAGCACCCACTATCAGACCTAAGCCCTTATTAAACTAAGTTTCGTGAGTAAGAAGACACACTAGATTGGAAAAAGAAATCTTTTTTTTGATTATCGGAGTCCAAATCCCTCTAAAAAACTAAGGAGTTGATCAAAGGTTCAATTAAACGCTGCGGCAACAAATTTGTTCTTTTCAGTCTGAGTATTCACATAATGCTGAAAAATTAGAGGTAGCTCAAAGCAGGACCCCTGTTATACCTTTAAGAAGCTCTTGAAATGATATCTATGTACGATTCATGACGCATTCTCTCTTTTACGGATACTTTGAAATTCAAATTTCCTTGCCATAGGTACATTTCTTTTCTGAAATCTAATCAAAATTATTAAATGCTTGAATACCTCGGGTTATTGGAGATCTTGAAGCAATTAAATACTTAAAATGAGATCAAAATCAACGTTCGAAAGGACTGAGAACGGTGCCATTGAATAAAAAAACCAAGAAAAGAGGCTAACCCAGACTCAGCAGGTTTGACAAAAAACTGTTTATGTTTATTATGTTGAAAATGATTAGTACTTAGTGATTATATCTCGAAAGTTGATTGGAGTTTTCAAGATAATAATTTATTAAACAGCTCGAATTTAAATAAATTTCTTAGAGGTATATGGTAATTAAATACGTGCTCCTGGCAGTCTTTGCTTCCACGCTCGTCTTTGCAGGTACTAACTCTACTATTTCGTTTTCTCACGACTCTTCTCATTCTGTTAGGGCAACTTTGTGGTGTTGGGAAGTATCTTCCTAGTGAATGTTCATCAGGAACATGGAATGAGAATCTTCCAACGGCTAGCCAAACCTGGCAGATTGACATCGATACAACCAATGGAAAAGTACTATGGTGGTATCCCGGTGGTGTATCGAATAAAGCGCGGCAAGCTACGATTAGTGATTTCTCAAACATGTATCACATTGTGATGGTTTTCGGAGGAGGATATTTCGATCTGAGTCTCAACAACTCCTTTCTGAAAACAAAATATAATCCTGCACACGTGTCCTATCCTACAAGTACCAGAGTTAAAGTCTCGAACGGCGCGACAACTCGAATAATTGGAGAAAAAATTACGACAACGAGTGTTACAAGCTACAAAATAACTTTTACAAATTATGGAACTAATATATGCTATGGGCTGATTTCAATTCCTGACATAAATACAGTTACACTTGATAATGGAGATTTTCAAGCACACTGGGGAGTTTGTGTTGGAAGCACATGGCCGACCGGTCAGATCGCAATTGTGTGTCAGTGCAAAGATTGTGCTGCTAATTGTGCGACCTGCACTGGAGCATCCTTCGGTGAATGTACTGCTTGCAAGGAATTATATTCTAATTATTCTGGAACATCTTGTTCTAGCTGCCATGCTTATTGTTCAGTTTGTACGGGTTCAACTAATTCTGCTTGTTCTGCCTGTAGAGCAGGGTACTACCTGCAGCCAGCTCCTTCAGCAACAACATGTCTTTCCACTTGTCCAACTGAATATTGGAAGGATACTACGATTCTTGTTTGCGCGCCTTGTGATGTTGCTTGCTCTACCTGTACAGGGCCAAACTACAATCAATGCTCTGCTTGCAAAACGGGATACTTTCTGCAGCCGTCATCAACAATATGTCTTAATTCTTGTCCAAATGGATACTATGGAACTTCCAGTAACACTTGTGCGATTTGCCATACTTATTGTTCAATTTGTACGGGTTCTTCTAATTCTGCTTGTTCTGCCTGTAAATCAGGGTACTTTTTTTCAGCACCTACATCTTGTGTGACCGCTTGTCCAAGTGGAACTTGGAAGGATACTACGAATCAGATTTGTGCACCTTGTGATGTTGCTTGCTCTACTTGTACAGGGCCAAACTACAATCAATGCTCTGCTTGCAAAACGGGATACTTTCTGCAGCCGTCATCAACAATATGTCTTAATTCTTGTCCAAATGGATACTATGGAACTTCCAGTAACACTTGTGCGATTTGCCATACTTATTGTTCAATTTGTACGGGTATTCTTATTAGTCATTGTTCCGCTTGTAAATCAGGGTATTTTCTGCAACCTTCGGCAACAACATGCCATACCAGTTGTCCAAGTGGATATTGGAAAGATACTACAAACAACATTTGCGCGACTTGCAATGCTGCTTGCGCAACTTGCTCGGATGGAACTCCCACTCAATGTACTACCTGCAACACGGGATATTTTCGACAACCGTCGTCGACAACTTGCCTTGATTCTTGTCCAAATGGATACTATGGAACTTCCAGTAACACTTGTTCTTCCTGTCATGCATATTGTTCAGTTTGTACGGGTATTCTCATTAGTCAATGTTCCGCTTGTAAATCAGGGTACTTCCTGCAGCCAGCTCCTTCAGCAACCACATGTACTAATACCTGTCCAAGTGGATATTGGAAGGACACTACAAACAATATTTGCGCACCTTGCGATATTGCTTGCGAAGCTTGCTCGGATGGAACCAACAGTCAATGCACTGCCTGCAAAGTGGGATACTTTCTACAACCGTCATCAACAATATGCTTTAGCTCTTGTCCCGCTGGCTATTGGGAGAACACTCCAAGTAAGACTTGTTCTCCTTGCAACACTTATTGCTCAGTTTGCACGGGTTCAAGCAATAATCAATGTTCTGCCTGTAAATCAGGATACTTTCTGCAGCCAGCTCCTTCAGCAACCACATGTACTAACACTTGTCCGAGTGGATATTGGAAGGACACTGCGAACAATATTTGCGCACCTTGCGATTCTGCTTGCTCTGTTTGTACGGGTTCAAGCAATACTCAATGCTCCGCTTGTAAATCAGGGTACTTCCTGCAGCCAGCTCCTTCAGCAACCACATGTGCTAATACCTGTCCAAGTGGATATTGGAAGGACACTACAAACAATATTTGCGCACCTTGCGATATCGCTTGCACGGTTTGTTTGGGCGGAACCAACACTCAATGTACTGAATGCAAACCAGGGTATAACCTGCAATCACTGACAACTTGTTATAGCAATTGTCCACCTGATTACGGTTGGGACTCTTCTATTCCTAGTTGTGTTATCTGTGATGTATCGTGCTCAGCTTGTACGGGCACAAGCAATACTCAATGTCTTGCCTGCAAGCCGGGGTATTTTCTGCAACCAGCACCGTCGGAAACAACATGTACTAATACTTGTCCAAGTGGATATTGGAAGGACACTACAAACAACATTTGCGCAGAATGCAATGTTGCTTGTGCAGTCTGCTCGGATGGGAACCATACTCAATGTACTTCCTGCAATTCAGGATACTTTCTGCAACCATCGTCGTCGACAATATGCCTTAACTCTTGTCCAGAAGGGTATTGGGGAGACTCTACAAATCATATTTGCGCTACTTGCGACCCTGCTTGCTCAGTTTGTACAGGTGCAAATAGTAATCAATGTTCCGCCTGCAAACCGGGATATTTTCTTCAACCGTCATCAACATCTTGCCTCAACACTTGTTCTACACCCGGATATTGGGAAGATGCCATAAATCACGTCTGCGCAGAATGCAACGTTGCCTGCGCAGCTTGCACGGATGTGAGTAATACTCAATGCTCTGATTGTAATTCAGGGTATTTTCTACAGCCAGCACCTTCGTCAACAACGTGCCTTAACACTTGTCCAACTGAATATTGGCAGGACACTGCCACTCGCAAATGCATGCCTTGCGATAATGCTTGCTCAGATTGCTTGGACGGAACCCATACTCAATGCTCATCTTGCAAACTAGGGTATTTTCTACAACCGTCATCAACGATCTGTCTTGACTCTTGTCCCACAATTGGGTATTGGCAGGATACCGCAAACCACCTTTGCGCGAACTGCAATATTTGGTGCTCGCAATGCACAGGTTCGCTCAATACTCAATGCTCCGCTTGTAGTGAAGGATATTTTTTGCAGCCTTCGTCAACAACATGCCTTAACACTTGTCCAACTGAATATTGGCAGGACACTGCCACTCGCAAATGCATGCCTTGCGATAATGCTTGCTCAGATTGCTTGGACGGAACCCATACTCAATGCTCATCTTGCAAACTAGGGTATTTTCTACAACCGTCATCAACGATCTGTCTTAACTCTTGTCCAGACGGGTCTTGGGAGGACACTACAAATCATATTTGCTCAAGCTGTGATATTTCTTGTTCTGTATGCACAGGTGCCAATAACGATGAATGTTCTTCCTGCAACTCAGGATATTTTCTGCAGCCTAGTTCAACAATTTGCCTTGATTCTTGTCCAGTTGGATATTGGAGGGATACTACAAGTAATATTTGCATGGAATGCGATATTTCATGCTCGGTTTGTTCGGATGGAACCAACACTCAATGCTCGTCTTGCAAGGCAGGATATTTTCTACAGGTAGGTTCAACGACCTGCCTCACCTCTTGCGCAAATGGAACCTGGCCTAATAGTACAAGCAACCTTTGCTTGAACTGTGATGTCTCGTGCGTTGCTTGTACGGGTCCAGAAAACACTCAATGTTCTGCTTGCAAACCTGGTTATTTTCTACAACCTTCCTCAACAAGCTGCCTATCAACCTGCCCACCCATCTACTTTTACCCGAACACTTCTCTACATGCTTGTCAGAGTAATTCATAATTTCATTTATCGTCACTAACTCATGATTTAGGCTGTCCGGTTAACTGTCCAAATTGTACAGGCCCTATTTGTGAAAAATTGGATTCTGAGACCTTAGCCACAATAGAAGG
>ENA-UOTX01002126-UOTX01002126.1-compost-metagenome-genome-assembly--contig:-NODE-2126-length-10723-cov-8.206087_pt1 | contig 10723 bp, 7 predicted proteins | sample MGYA00238143_ERZ746982 | MGnify/ENA primary metagenome ERZ746982 (study PRJEB28758, sample SAMN06268862) | compost metagenome | isolation source: single cell | place: USA: California, Emeryville, Joint... | reverse complement strand
TCGACAAATATGGAGTCTGTTTAATATCAGATGTGAACACCGACAGTTATCGCTTTCACCTGAACATGAACATGAAAAATTACGATGGTAAGTAATATTTTCGAATATCTATAATTTTCCAGTGTCTTCTTCCTTTACGGTAACTTAATATATTTGTTCTACTGTTTGTTATAATTTCTTGACAGCATTAAATTCGCTTATTCTTATAATTACTCCTCAGATGAATACGGCCACTGCAGATGGAGCACTAATCCTGATGAGCCATTATTATTCGTCAAGTATGATCGGAGACTCCTCAATATCCTAGATGCTGAGAAGAAATCTGTTCTTTTGAAGAGTCTGGTTGAAATTGAATCAGAATGTAAGAGAAGCAAAGTTTTATTTTTATTTTTCCTCCTCTTCTTCTTTCAATTGGAAAAGAAGATTAACCTAATAATTTTACGTTTTGAACTGTTCTGTTTTGCTTCTTCTTACTCTTGTTTGATTTGACATTCATAACTGGTAGTTTGGACGAGATGGATTGATGTATGTCAGAGCGATGGTAATATATTGGCTGCAGGTGGTATAGATAGCAATGTGAAAATATTTGACAAACGAAAGTCACAGGTTGTGCAAACTTTTGATGACATTCACACCAGTAATACTTTTTTGGTTTATTAAATTAATCCTTGACTTGTAATTGCTATTATATAGACGAGATCAATTGTGTGAGATGGAGTCCAAATGGTGACATGCTAGCGAGTGCTTCCACTGATGCGACAGTAGCACTTTTGGACTTCAAGACTGGAAAAAAGATTTATACTGGAAATACCTCAGAAGGGAGTAAATTTTCGTTTGATAATAAAGACTATTCGAATTCTACATAGACCTTGCCACGTCAGTCTGTTTCATTTGAGAAAGTATCAAAGCCAACAGTCATACAAGAGGAAAGCAGCTACAAGAAGAAGCAATTTGGGAGAATATTCCTTGGGCACAATAAATAATAAGTGTTTAGAACTAGTTATCTTAGCTATTATCATCTATTCTTCCTTATTTTTCAGCATCACATCATGCATTCTTCTTATCTGAAAAACAAAACCGAATTGATTAAAGAAAATTGCAGATTCACACAAAAACAGAAAATGGTATTTTCTTAAATTGCTTCATCACAAAAATGCGAATTCACTTTTCAATTATGGGAGAACTTTAACAACCTAATAGATTTTAATTTATTGCTTGAGTCACAAAATGCAATCTCTTGAAAAGGAATATATTGAGATCATGACTAATTTAAATGATAGCCAACCTTTGAAGAACATTTATTGATAGTGCTTTGAAGACCAGAGATTCCTATTCGTGGGTTATATAAGTCACATTTCCCTCTCCAGTGACTTGACGAAAATTGCTTGTCAGGAGTTAGATCGACTGCTTTTATTCGGGATATAAAGGAATCATAAGAATTGTCAAAACTATTGATGATTTCCGTACTGGTAATATTTCTGATTTGCTTAATAAATCATTACTGATTTCCAATCGTTAATTTATAGAGGTAATATATTGTGTGCGATGGAATCCAAGCGGTGATATGATCGCGAGTAGTTCATATGACAAAACAGCAGCATTATTGGACTTCAAGACTGGAAAAAAGCTTTATGCGGGAAAGACCTCGGATGAACGTAACTTTTTACTGGTTAATCAATAAAAATCATTTTCTTCAATTCGGAGAGCCTGCTATGTCTCTTTGCTTCATTTGAGTAAAGTTCAAGGTCAAAAATTACGAGAAGGAAAGGGGCATGAATATTAGGAAGAACAATTATTAGCTCAAATAAATAATAATGCCTTAGAGAGGAAAACAGAATACTAAAATCAAACCCTTGAAGTTACTCATAGAAATTCTCTTAAGTGAGTGAATGTCAGATTAATAAAAAAAAAGGCCATACTAAATTAGTCAACTTTCTCTTCATTTGTCTGAGTATATTGTATCCTTCTCCTTGTCATCAGCATAAACAAATTAACCAAAGTGTTTGTTTTTGTTTTCAATTAAAAGGGAAAACTTAGAATAGTCGGGATTCTCTGACGTTGTTCATTCGTTTAGGCTCAATACGATCCAGTAATCGACACAATTTTGAACAATTGCTTCTGCTTTAAAGTTAATTACGAAGAGGAAGTCTGTTGGTAGTTTAGCAGCTGTCCTTAATCGCAAGAAGCCGCAGTCAAGACTAAATAGAGTATTGACGATATAATAGTTGCTAAAATTACTAAATATATTTTTTTCAATATCTTGTTTTTCTCAAAAAAACACTATGCAGTTTGCCAATTGATTCTGTTGCATTTGCTCGGCACTAATACATCACATTTTTTTCTTCTCCGAGAAATTGAGCTTAATTCAAGAAATGATTGAGTAAATAATCCGATTCATGAATGAATGAAGAAATTTTATATCCTCTTTTCTCAAAACCAAGAGACATAGCATAAGAGAAAACGAATTCGAGGCGAAACCAGGAATTATTCGTCACTTTAAGTCTGCTTACCTGGCATACAGCAGATGAGTCAATGCAATTTTTGTCGATGTGGTAAGAAAGGACGAATCTCAACCAAATCAAGTGACAAAAATCTGCACTAAAGAAAACATATTTCCAAATTAATAACTAGAGTTGAATCCAAAACAGGTTCATGAAGTATCGACACAAGATTACTTTTCTTCTTCCAACACATTCATGCCATGATTTATCTTCAGTTCCAAGATTGAGTATTTGAGGTCTCAACAAAAGAAAAGCAACGCATTTCACTCTCATGTATCATGAAGGTAAATACTCAGATGATTTTCATTTCCAATAAAATTTCTAAATGTGAATGTTATCGAATCATAAAGTAATTAATGGGATCGTGTTCGGAACCTCCAATGTTGCTCAGCATAGATTATGCACTTAGAAAAATTGAATTGCGCGAATTGACAATCCACAGATGCATGATAGAATTAATGAAGTACTATTGTAAACGCAGAGTTATGAAAATATTATATTTTTTATTCAAAATACTATGTACCGAAATGTCGCATTTCTTGAAAGAAATTTCACTTTGAAATTGCGCTTTCAGCAATATTTGGTATTCTGAATAGAAAGTTAGCGTGTAAAGTGGAAGATCCATTCGATTCACTTATCCAAACTCCAAAGCAAAAAAGAGGATCAGCAAAAATAATCGCTTTGTGATGCACATTTGTCTCTTGAAAAAGCAGAACTTGCGAAAAATTCTACCTGTATTAATTTAAATGAATTCCTTTCTTACTCTGGTAGAGAACGGAAACATGGTTATTGAAGTTTTCTAGCAGCTATGAGCGCCTCAGACAGTCTTCTCCTTCAAACACAGCCAAAATCTCTTAGCTATCCAGAATCTACTTTCAACGAACTGAGGTTAAACTCACCTTGGAGCACCTTATACGGTTTTATTTCTAATACATCCAGTAATCCTCCTCTTAGTGTGTGATCTTAGAAATGAAAATTGACTATCATGCAGCAAATACCCATATATTGTATAAATTTGATCGTTTTCAATTTAGTGAACAAATGTTTTCTTAATACAATCAAGAGAGTGATGAAACAAACATTAAGCCTTGTCTTTTTGAGAAATTTTCTTCGCTTGACGATGATCTGCTCGTTTAACTCTTTGTACCAAATTATCAGCAGAACCTTTCGTATTTTCCTCTGGAGTCTTCTGGTTCAAATCATCAGCATCGATGTTTACAGTCGAACTATATGAATCCCACCACTCTTTCAAGTCTTCAAGAAGCTGCTTCTTTCTCGTTCCTTTTTCAAAATCTCCAAGAGACAGGTTCTTAAGACCTGCAAACATGTCATTGTATTTCGATAAATCTTCAATCTGAGCTAAGGGAGGGCTGCTGTTCCATAATGCCGCACTTGATCTGTCGGTGCTCTCTTCAATAAGTTTGCCTCTTATGGGTGTTGAGCAAATGCTGATAATCTGAGGTTCTGTGAGTGTGATTGGGTGGACACGATTCTGGTTTGCTCTTCTATCTTTCAAATATTGGTAGATGCCCTTTATTACAAATAGAATTTGAATCAAGCTGAGTAGGCCTCCTGCAAGTGTTGAAGCTATTGTCAATATTAGAAAAACAAATCCCATCTCATTTGAAGTCGTTGGGTCCACATCAGCAAACCGCTCAATGAGTCCAAAAATGAACGCGAGAGTGACACACCCGTATGTTAATAATTCAATGAGAAGTGTCATTATTCTCATCCATCTTACCTTGAGAGGCTGAGAAATGACCAAATAGAGAACAAATGCAGTTGATAAACCCCAAATCACTACTATTTGAGCCATTGGAGAAAAGGCCATCAGGGCAAGAACTGCGACAAACACGAAGCTTTTCAGCAATGAAATGGGGAGAAAGAGTATCTGTAATCGTTTTTTCCGATGAAAATCTTCAATTAAAACGTCATATTTCTTCAATCGCTCTTCTTGTTGTGGATTTGGGGAGATTCCTCCAGGTTGAATGAGAAATTTCATATTTTTCAGAAGCACGCTGGACACAAGCCCCAGTAAAGTGAGGAAAAAGAGGAAGAACATAATTCCCAAAGCTAAAGAAGCCTGTGTGGATGTCGTTGAAGGCTCGAGTAGCGCTGAGGCGTATTTCATATTGAGAAGAGACCATAAAAATCCTGGCTGATAAATAGAGAGAATAAACATCAGCAAGAAATTCCAAAGAGTGGAATCTTCAATTTGGCTAATGAGTTGGTTTAGCTTATGAAGTATTTTGATCAAATAAGAGCGATACTTCTTCTGTTCATATTTCTTTGGAATACTCATTTTGCTGGTCACCTTGTTGAGTACTTTCTTCAACAAGCTAATTAAAATTGAGCCTCCACCCAGAATAGAAGCCCAGAGTAATAAGTTCGACATTTCATTGCTATAATTCTGGCTGAAGAAGGGTGAGGTTTATATTCTTCGAAAACTCGAGGCATTGAATAGTTTCTGTCATCCAATGGGTCGTTTAATTTTCGCGTAAAGTCGACAGGAATGATAATTGAAGTAGGATCAATATGAGAGCTTGCGAAGTACTCTTTCACATTTGGGGGCCATCGGATATTGATAAATCTTAATAATTGAACTACTTCTCCAACAATCTGCATTCGTATCAGACTCATTGAGAGTGCTCCCTGTGCCACAGAGGTAACAGCCTGAATGGTTGCGACAGTGTTTCCACCAGCATTGGTAGCTGTTGAAGTACTTGAGATGAATTGTTTTTCTGCTGGTGAAAATGAATAGATTTCTTTAAGTCCTATGGTCGCTGTCTTTTCAATGATACGGAACTGTTGGTACGAATTGCTATTAAAATCATCAGAATCCAAATCGATTGTGACCTTGAGGAAAGAGTTCGGCGGAAAATATTGATCTCCTAAATACTCAAACTGTATTTTGGATTGCGTGAGTGGAGAGAGGACAAAAAGTATGTCGTCAATTTGGGTGTCTGCAATTTGAACTTGCATTTTTTGAGATATTGCCTGGATCATGTTGACAATACCGTAGTTGAAATTAACCCGAGCTTGAGTTGTAAGACTGAGATCAAACTTGAGGATCAATTTGGGTAGGCAAATTGGATGTTGGTATATTCCATCCTCCCCTGAGTAGAAGGTCTGATAGTAATCAACAGGGCAACTTGTTAAGCAAGTTCCATTCAACAAGAAATTTCCAGCAGGACAGCTAGTGCAGCTGTTGCTATTTGGTTTGGAACAAGTAACACACGGAGGTTGGCACTGCTCACAAACCCTCGTCAGAGGATTAGCATACTTATCAGTCGGGCATCCAGTGTTGCAAGCATTATCGAAGAAGAAGAATCCTTCTGAACAGCTTGAGCATCCTAAAAAAGTGCCATCTACACATGTATCGCATCCCACATAGCAAGATTTGCATTCGTATTGGTTCACGTAAGTATTGTAAACACGGAAAGTTTTTAGAGGGCAGCTACTAACGCAAGTATGGTTAAAATACAGCAGATTTGAATCGCTACATTTCCCACAACTTCCCGAATTTGTTTGGACGTAACCATCAGGACAGTCATCTACACATATGTTATTGTACCATACTTGCTGTCTTGCTGAACAGTGGATGCAAGCAGCTAAAGTATCGTTTTTCCCATATCCAAATGGACAGCTTGTCTCGCATGTGTTTGAATTGGGAGCCGGCTGTAGGTAGTGAGTTCCCTGAATGCAAGAAGTGCACTGATTGCTTGCTGTTCCTGTGCAACGGGCACATCCTGTGAAACATTGTATGCAGACACTGCTAGCAGAAAGGAAATACCCAACTGTGGTGCAGTCCATGCATAAGTTCGATATGTCCTAGTTGAAATGAATTAAGACGGATTTTAAAGATAAAATAAATCTTACATAGTGATATCCATATTGACATTCTATATTTTAGTTAAAAAATTATTACGATTAAAGAAATTCTTATTGATGATTTACTTTGGCAGGATTTAGTTCCTTCATGTGGAAGAGTGTCAAGTGGGCAGGTTAGATAGCATGCTGTATCATATAGATAATATCCATCTTTGCATAGCAAGCAAGCTTTCTGGTTCTCATTAAGAACGGCAGCCCATTGGCAATTAGGAACCACTACAGGATATTAAATATTGCAAGAGATGATGACGATTACCGGCTGTATTTTGGTAAACTCCACCAGGTCCAGCAAACCAGAGAAAGTTTAGTATGTCGAATTTCCCATCTTTTGTCGTCTGACGAGTCGTTGGTGTGGTGCCATCGATGACTTGGCTGCAGAAATCGAGAACCATATTACTCACACCGAAGAACAATGCTGGTGGTGAAGATGTTCCTGCTGAATCTGTAAAATAAATTCGACTTGTATTGCTTGATCCAATAAAAACTTTCAGAGAATAATAAGCTTCAGGGAGATCTAGTGGTTGGGCTTGTGAATATTCAATGATAAGTCGATTCCAGTTGTCTAATTTTTCAGAATTAAATTTCAATAAAAAAAAATAAAAAGAACAATACCTTTTGTCAGCGCAAGAGAAGGAGTTGCAACTGCTACTAACGATCCACTGATAGAATCTTTTCTATAGAAAGTAATTTCACCCGCAGAATCCGTTATTTCTGCAGCAAAAGACACCGAATTTGTTGAGCCGTCTCGAATGGAAAATAGTGTCTGAGTCGATGGGCCTCCAGAATACGGTTTAATATCCATGGCAAAGGTAGCACCATTCGGAGCAATTCCTCCAACAGGAAAGCTTAGAATGGAATCCGCTCGACAGCGCAGCAGATTGTTAACGCTAAGAACAGGATCACTCGTAGTATCAGACGTAGAGACTCCTACAAGAACGAAAATAGTTTTTTTTGTCATGATGCTGTTCCAATGTAGTTTTAATTTCTTACCTTTGTATGCAGTCTAAGTTCCTTGGGACGTCTCTTGGATATAATTCACTACAACTGTCTGATTATTATTCACACTTGGTAATGAACTAAAGTGAGCAATATAAAGTGTGCCTATTACCCATCAGATGAAAACGATCAGAGAAGGGTTGAAAAAAATATTGCTACCAATATCCATAATAGCAAGATTTATCATTTCATCCACTGAATTAGGAAAATAATTAATATATACTCTGAAATATTGAATCCAGAAGTTAGGTGGAGGTCTCCAAGGATCACCACCAACATAGACTCCGCCATTAATGTCCAAATCATAAAATTGCCCAGAGGAAATAGGGTTTCGAGTATCAAAAACCGCAGTTTGACTCGAAGTAGATGGAAGAGTGTATCGAAAGCCATTTTGTTTATGTGGTAATGCAATGGTAGTTATGGAAGAAGCTAAAAACACCCATTTCTCTATGGGTAATAAGGATTCTCCAGTAATATTCTATATGAAAATTGTCATCAAAATGAATTCTAAGTATTTCGGTATTACCTCTGTCCATGGCTCCCAAGGGCCATTGTTATAGGTGGTCATTCCAGAATGAAAGAGAAATTTTCCAGCTTTCTTTGATTGGAAAAGTATGAGTCTTCCATAGAATTTATTTCTATTCACCAAATGATTAGAAATCATGCTAATAGCAATTACTCAGATAGGTCGCTTGAAAGTCGGCCATATGTTTCATAATCGTCGATCCAAATCACTTTTTTAATCCATAAACTGGCAGCATATTCCTTGCAAAAATCCCATCCACTTGTCGTAGTGTTGAGCAAGTATGTGTCAAATGATTCAATAAATTGTTTTGGAGTTTCTTGAAATTTGAGAATCTCAACCGTTGAGGCTATCATACCATAGAAAAAGTCACCTTTCGGGCCGAATGAGAACACTTCTTACCACCAGCACTCAGAAAAACTGCATAAAGAAGCAATAGCATCGTTAAGGAGAGCATTAGATTTGAACTTGCTTATCGGTAACCTGCTTAATTGAGTTTTTGATTATTCCTTAATAGGAATCATTAAGATTCAGAATCTTTAAAAGATTCCGAAAAAATTTGAGAGTTATCTAAATCAAAAAGAGAATTTTAAAACTCCATAGGAAAACCCAATTGATTTCACCAGTAAATCAAATGAAAACTTATTTGTACTCATCACAGACACCATTGCAAGGACTTCGATAGCAAAAGAAAATGAAACTCCACTCCATTTTAAATCAGAAGTCATAACAGTACTGAACCTTTCCTGAGGCACCTTACTATTTCGGTGTTTTTTCAGATAAGAAGCAACAGTTCTGATTTTTGATATCGAGGCTCTCTGAGTGACAACGCACAAGTACTGGTATTAATTTATGCTTCTTAGGATAAAAAATATTTGGAAGCTTTAATAAAATTACGTCGGTTCGATTTCATTAATTCTTTCTAAATGAGGTGTTTTAGTCAAGAAAAAAATCTTAATCTGGATTCATAAAGTTGAATTTGATATTTGTCTGTGGGATACGTGTTGCAAAAGATCTATGAGGCATGGAGAATTCAATATTAAGTTCAATTTGCAGAAGGTACGGCAGATTTGGAACAAACTATCGTGTTATTAGCATTCAGCTTCAGCGAAAATTGTTGAACAAGCCCACGAAGGCTTGCTGATGCCTATATGTCTGCAGTTCAATCAATAGGAATTCCTGCTGTTAAGGCAATCTTGTGCATATGAATAGATAGATATGTTCAATTCCATACATTAAAACGTTAAATTATCATTTCTCAACCAACATAACTGGATTATTTTGGATTTTTCGGAATTTCTTCTTTGTAAAGAGTGACTCTCAAATTTATCTAACTACATATCGGCTTTGTTTAATAAAAATTAAAGGCATTGGAATAGTTTAACAAAAGACTCTTGCTTAATTCGTGCTCCAGCTCCTTGTGGAAAGGAGCTAATGAGCCTAGGTTAATAATGAATTGACGTCTTTTCGAGAGTATTGGAGGATCATATTCGAAAAAGAATTCAAATAGAAATTGATTTCCTCTGAGTTTTTTGCGAAGAATCTTGAAAGATCTATAGAGTATTAATTGAGATATTCAGTCTTAGCAAACTTTTCTCATAACTTGCTGTTGTACAACCCAAATGTGACTTAATTTTACCGTCTCCGGGCTCTTCTTTGCAAATGCAGAGTTCTTTCCTCTTAGACAAAATTGAGGTAAGTATTTCGTAAATCAATTCGCTTTTTTAGTGCTGATTCAACAACTCTCAAACTGAAAAAACTCTTGAAATCAAAATCAGAGGATATGTTTCGAAAGGTATGACAATATCGTTATCAATACCCCCAAAAATATCCCTCAATAATTATTATATTAATAGCCATTAATAGAAATAATAAGGGATATTTTGGATAGACTGGAGTTTGGAAACCTCAAAGGTTTTGCATTTCGGATTTAATTATCAGAATCGATTAATTTACTGAAAAGTATTTCCGGATTCCAACTCAATAGGAATCATTGAAAATGAGATCCTCTAAAGTTCTTCCAATTTGAGTTAGTTAAATAAATGGAATTCAAGATATCGATAGAAAAACAGTAGGTGCCACAGACAGAATGAAGAAAGGTCCTTAACTTCTATTTGTTATAGCGAAAGAAAAAGTAAGTCCCGAAAATCTCGATCGTGTCTCTTGTTATTTTGCAGTTCTTCAATCAAGATGTAGTGATCCTGACTTATCGCTCTCGAGGTCTGAGTCCGATATTAATCTGCTGCTCAAGATAAATTTTTTAGACCTGACTTCTAATTGCTATTTGATAGGATTTATCAATTGTGTGAGATGGAGTCCAAGCGGTGATATGATAGTGAGTACTTCGCGTGACAAGACTGTAGCATTATTAGACTTCAAGACTGGAAAGCAGCTTTATACTGGACGAAAGTAAACTTTCACTGCTTGATTAATTAATCAAGTTATTCCAATTTCTTCATAGGGGCTGAATCAGTCTGTTTCATCTGAGTGGGAATTAAAGTCGAACACCCCCAAAGAAGAAGCCATCACAAGAAGAAGCAATTTGGGAGAACACACATCAGCCACAATAGATAATAGACAATAGATAATAGGAGTATTGTAGAACTATTTATCACAGCGATTATCATCCATTCTTCGGTAATTTTTCAGTATAACATCATGCATTCTCCCAGTTTGAAAAACAAAAACAATTGGTTAAGGAAAACTGAACATTTATACAACAAACAGAAAATAATATTTTCTTAAGTTTGCTTCATTGCAGAAATACGAGCCTAGCTTTTCAATTATAAGCGAACTCTAACCACACGGTAGA
>ENA-UOTX01002125-UOTX01002125.1-compost-metagenome-genome-assembly--contig:-NODE-2125-length-10728-cov-28.671392_pt1 | contig 10728 bp, 6 predicted proteins | sample MGYA00238143_ERZ746982 | MGnify/ENA primary metagenome ERZ746982 (study PRJEB28758, sample SAMN06268862) | compost metagenome | isolation source: single cell | place: USA: California, Emeryville, Joint... | reverse complement strand
AGGGCTTGCAATGGTACTGATCAGATGGAGCATGCTTACTATGATGTAGTGTGCAAGGCAGATATCACTAACTACCTATTCAGTTTTTTTTGGATAATTGTTATTACAGTTGTTCAAATCATACTCTCAATTTTCTTCAGAGTGCGTGCTCACAGAAACGGAAGGCAATACCCATTGTTTCAGAATTTCAAGAAATCGATCTTTTACAAAATTCTACGAGAAGGAGAAGCTCCACAGAAGATATGGAAGTCCGAAGCATTCCAATATTTTTTGTATTTCACAATTTCTCTTGGATACTACTACTGGGTTCCGTTAGAAAACGTGTTTGAGGCAACGCTTTTCGAAACCACAGAGAATGGTAAGGGAACTTTCTGGAAATACTTCTTCATCAGCATAGTGGGAATGGTTTGCGAGTTTTTCTATTTCTGGATTACGTTTTTTATCATCCTGATGCTGGGAACTCGCTGGGAATACACCATCTACAATCGCGTTGAACACGTATCATCGACTGACAAAACGCCGATGCTAATATTCATGTTGAAGAAATCCGTGATCATGAGCTCATTGTTCACCGTTGTGAGATTGATGTTGCTCATTCTATTTAGAAAGCCAATGGTTAGCACATACAACCATCCCGTTGCAAACATCGCAGCTTTTCGACTCTATAGGATATTCAGATCAGTTTATATTTTCATATATGGCTGGCAGAGGCTGATAAGATATAAAGCGCGCTTGCAGAAACTGAAAATCCGTCGAAAGAATGAAACATTGGATCTAGAGATCAGACATTTAACGCAAAAGTATCAAAAAGATGTGATTTCAAGCATCGATAATCTACAATTGATCCTAAATAACACAGAAAAAGATGAACCTCAGCTCGTCCAAAGATTCGAAAACAACGTGCAGGAGTATTTTCACTCTCAAAAGGAAGAGTTGGAAGAGAAAATCAGGGTAATAAAGGCGCAGGATGTCAATACGTTACAGAGAAACCCGAAAGAAATACCATTTTTGGGAGGAATTTACTTGTTTGTAACAGTGGCTTCTTACTTTGCTTATGCTGTCGCATATATTTCGAATGAAATATGCCAGACGTTTAACGAAGATGATTGCAACTGCGCCAGTCCTCGTCATGCTGTCGAGATCATAAAGGTTATCATTCTGATTATCGACCTGGTGCCAACGTCAGTAATCATACAATTCTTGTTAAGGTATGACAGTCTTTTTGGAGATACTGTCGAATTGAATGTAAGACACGTTGGAGGGTAAACTCCTCGTTTAGAGTGTATTTTTTCTACAAATAAATGACTTATTTTCTAAGTGATAAAATAATTTAGAAATGGAATTTCTTCTTCATTCATATGTGCTGGGGATTTGTAAGAGGTTTGTAAGATAGTTTTTTGATAAATTCATCTCTTGAAAATCAAGAAACCAGCAAGTAAGAGAAAGGATTGATAATTATTCTATCCCACAATGGAAATTAGGCTTATATTTGAACTGTAATTAACTTATATTATAAAAATTGAGACCGCTTTTTAGGGGATTCTTTGGAAAATTTTATTTTCATTCGTAACATATTGAGTAATAAAACAACAAAACTCATCAATTTAGAATGCACAAACGGCACAATGTTCTTAGCTCAATTTTTTTGCAAAAGAAACAAAGAGAAATATTATTATATTGTACAAGTTAATTAAGGCTTAAATCAATTAGTTCTTGTACGTTTGCCTTGGGATTTTTGGTCACGATTTCTTTCGCTCTATTCTTATCAACACGTAAAACCGATTGCAGCATCGCAATTTTCTCTGTGAGATCAGGAGATTCATTCACATCTTGTTCTATAAGAAAAGTAATTAACCAAACTTGTGAAAAAGGACAGTTTACCTGGTTCATTAAGTTCAATCTGCACCGGTTTCTTTTCCTCAGGTTGACCTATCCTAGCTTCAATAGCGAACTTGGGCCCAAAGAATTCTTTCTTCTGTGTTTTAGAGTCAGTATAACCAAATCTCCAGAAGGATGTATAGGTTCCAGGTTCAGTAGGAGCTTCAAGCTGCAAGACCATATTCTCTTGTTTTCCACTTTGAATTACTCTGACAGGCTTTTTCTCGCCAAGATGAAAGCCGGTTAAACACTCTACAAAGACTGTCCCAGGCCATGCAATCGTTCCGGTATTCTGGGCTAAGAATGCGACTTCATAATATGGAGATGGGAATGAATGGCGGACTTTGACGTCTCCGAGAATGTTAACGTCAAAGGCTTTTTTCTCAATAGGAACAAACCCTTCGATTTTTACAACCCTGTGCGGATGTCCGGTGTTTTTGTAGCACATCTCGCATAATTTATATGAGGCGCATGTTAAGCATTCATATTTAATTCCATTTACAATGGAGTTTCTGCAGATACTGCATATTTCCGCTTGATGATTAGGCCTTTGCCCTGACAATTCATCTGCTTTTTTTTGCGGAATATTGTTTATTTTAGGCTCTTCCCCGATGTTCGGATCTTCCAACGGTTTATTAATCGGTTGCTTTTCAGGGATTTTTTGTTGATAAACTGCTGCTTGTAGGCCATCGAAGCGTCTTGTCCAATGCTCATTGAGTTGTGCGATTCTCATTTCCAACATCGTTTCATATTTCGCCTCAAGTCGTTTTTCGAATTCATGGAACCTTTGATCAAAGAATTCAATTACGCCCTCCTTTTGCTCCTTGGTAAGGTTCAGTCGATCTAAATTCAACTGTTGATCAGGACTCTTTATATCTTGAATCCCTTTCTGCTCTTCGAATACCTTTTGCTCCTTGTGTTGACCGACCACATTGGCAGGATTGTGCAGCGCGTTCTCATTTTTTTGCCCTATGATTGGATTGCTTTGATCATTTTTCCTAACAGCCGGCTCAAGGTTCAAATTTTCATTCCAATTCTTCTGAGGGATGATTGGCTGCTCTTTTTTGTTTGGGATATTCATTCCAGAGTTAATGTTAGTATTCATCCCTGGAATTCCCTGTGAACCGGTATTAGCTGTAGTTCTAGATGTTGGAAGTTGGTTTGTCATCACAGAGACTGTCATGTCTATATCCTCTAATTTTTTTAGTGGCTGCTTTTTGTCACTCTCTCCATAAGATGCCATACCTCCTAGTTGCTTTTCTAGCTCACTTAAAGAATCGCCGAGCTTTTCAAAAGCTTCGTGCACATGAAATCTAATGGTTCTAGATTTGTCTGCAGGATGCGCTCTCACCAGAGCTTTATAATCAGGCTCAGATGAAACCAGATGGAGGTTGTCGCTTAAATCTTCATAATAAATATCATATTTGGATGGAAGTCTTCCGAGACAAGTTTTTTGGATCCGCATATGTAGATCTGCGAGGGTGGCTGGGATTTCTCCAATCGCGAAGATCTCAGCTTCATTGTTGGGGTGGCTTTTCGCCAGGACAATCTTGCAGTTGAGACTTACTTGCTTATTCATTTTGATTTTTGCGTGTTCTACTTATTCTCAGAGAGTTTTTTTATTCAGCAATTTCATTCGTATCAGAAAATAATAGACGGGATGATGATTTAAAAACAACTTCACGATCAACTAAGTTTGACTGCATTCAACTACTTAATCACAGAAGATACTGACTACTGATTGTATAAAAGATTTTGTTGCTTTTCAAGTCATTTCGAGCAAAATTTAGCATTTATTAAATGATATTCAATCTTTTCGAAAGCCGTTTGATAAGAACCCTCTTCGAAATGAATGAAAAAGATATAATATTTCCTTTAAAATATAGGAGCTGGCGTTAAAAGGTAATTTTGATGTGTGGTTCTTGCTAGATTAGAAGTTTAATGCACATAAGAGACAAGGTTTAATATAGCGATGCAATACATGTAAAAAATGAATTTTTAATTCTTTTCATCAGATTTGCTGGCGTCCTGTGAGAAGGCTTCCTTTGAATAATACGATGCATCTAGTGAATCAAGATACTTAATGAGTTCTGCTTTAAAACGATTTTGTTGCATTCCTGTATCCATCGAAGTCGGTTGCCTGCCTTTGATCATATTTTCAATTTCTTCGATGCTGGTGCGAAGTCTTTCATTAGCTTTGATACTCTCCTCCTTTAAGCTACTGATATTGCTTTCAATACGGTTCAAGCGATTGGATAATTCTTTAGCTTTTTTATCGTTTGAGGCGGAGGTCGTGTACAATTCATAGAGCGGGAGACCGATTAATATCATGTAAACGAGTAATTCATAGAAAAATTCGATTCCCTTTTCCAAGGCCACGTCGTCGCTGAGGGGTTTGACAAAAAGTTCATCAGGAGTTTCGATTTTGAGGAATTTTCGATTGATAATTGTCTCCAATCTGTTATATTTGTTTCCCAGCCATATGAACCTGCGACGAAATATACCAGAAACAGTCGATTTGCTACCCATGTGATATTTTTTCGTGTAGTTGACGACTGGTTTGGTGAATACTCTGATTACCAGAGAGAAAATCTTGAAAAAGGGGATCATGTCTATATAATCAAATAATCAAAATTTATTGCTGTTTTATGTGAAGGTTGATATGATTTACTATATATGCGATGAGAATTTTAAAAAGTCAAATCAATTAATTAGACTATCTTTATGAGACACGATAATGATTTGATAAGCAGAGGTTATGAAGTATTAATGATCAAAAACTAACACCCGATGATATTTGTGTTGGTATTTGTTTGATTTCTTAATTTTCCTTGCTAACATTCGCTGAAATATTAAGTAATGAATGCGGATAAGCTCTCGAAAAAATAGAAGATTGATAAAATATAATTGACTCTGGTGCTACGTTGAGAGAACCTAACAGCACTAACAACAGAGAGATCAATGAAAGTTGGAATTAGTCTCTGAAAAACTAGTTCAACACATGACATTGATCTGAACCTGCTAAAGATTGATCTTAGTTTTCTTTTATCTATGAGTCAGCCAAGTGCGTTAGATCGTTCAGAGTGGAGTTCGGTTATTTTTTGGGCGTTTGTTTTTCCGAGTTCACTGACAGATAGCAAATTCACCTAACGCTTTTTCGGAAAAAATTGATCAAAATGATAATTTTCTCCTTCTTTGGCTCTCAAACAAGGTCTGCTATACTTTAAGCCATATTGAAAGACATACTATCTCTGCCATAAAGGCTGATCCTAAATTCCATTCGCTATTTGAATCTTAAATCGCAAACTGGAGAAATAAGTTTTTTGAACCCGATGACCCATTCTGTAATCTGCTAGGAGATGTTCCACAGCCCTCAAACTCTTATAACTGAGCGCTTTCTCAATTTTCTGATGCTGAGGATTGTTTGAAATTTTCATTGCTTACTCGGAGACTTCTTCTCAAGGAGAACTGGCTCGTTGCCTACGATATCGATTAATGAAGTACATTTGCACAAGCAAGCGTCTGATATCTAAATTTAGGACCGGAATTTCAAAATCTCGTTTTGAAAACTAATTACCTTTTATTGTCAACTCGGAGGATTAATATCGGATTTGATCAGATAGTCTAAATAAAGGACACTCGCCAAAATACACGAGTTTTACTCGTGTATTTCAAAACTACCAAACCAACCGGTTTTTTCGATTTTTTCGCTCCATTATAGACATCTCATATCGTTTCTCCACGATTTTGACTGATCTGCCGCTACAAGAGCATATTTGGCTCAAGTCGAATCACGTAACAGCTGAGAATTTAAACCAAAAGGTGCTCTTTAATTAAAATACTAATTTAACAAAGCTAAAAATTGTTCTTTCAAAAAATGATGTCCTACGGATTCCAGTACAAAATCCACTCTAACCTTGACTCATCTTCTTTGTCATTAGCTCTTACGGTTTCGGAATGTACGGTTCAGCTGCTGTTCAACAGCTCCTGGACAAGCCAGACCTCGAACTTGAAGAATTATTCGATGAGGATGGCATTCAATTTGAACTTAAAACCAACAACCAACGCCTTCTCAGCTTGTAAAACCGCATCTACCTACCCAATTTGCTAACGCAGCATCAAATATAGCCTCTTAAAGGATGAAGTCTTCAAGAAGTTAATCAGCTATGTGACTGTCGAGCCAAATCTTGAAGAAGAATTCGATCAGAAGAAAATTTATAAGTACACGCGTCCCTAAACTCAGCATAACCGTTTGTAGATATCCTTTCACAGCGGCTGAAATTCTCGCTTCAGATAGCATGGCCATTACCAACTTCTTCTTCAGATCCAAGGGTCAAAAAGACGACAAGTCTGATGATGAGGAATCTGAGGAAGTTATCATCGATACTGAAGGTATGAAGAGTATTTCTGTCGTTTTATCAATGTTTCGTAGAAGAAAAAGCTCCTGATGATACATATCTTGACGAACTCTTTAAGTTCTTGGAGAATGATAAGGGATTGAACGTGACATCCGCTGGTTACTTTGCCAAGGTTGTGAATTCGCTTCTGGGCAAAAGACCATCTGATGTAAGACCCTTTGAACCGAATGAAAGGGGCTAATTTGTTTGGAAAAATAGCTTTTCAAATATATTTACGAGCGTAGACCTGATTTGCTTGAAAGAATGGCGAGAAACTTAATTTGCAAATCAGTCTCCGAGCTTCTTGCCAGAGTGTTAATCGTTGAAGGAAATTCATCATCCAAGCCGCTTTATTTAGTAAGCAATGACACTATCCAAGACAGATGTTTTAATATTTCAATCAATATAGACTGAAAGAAGCAACACGATCAACTTACTCTGCGACCTCCTTACAAAGAGTGATGATATTGAGGTAGATTTTATTACTAAGACGCCGTCCGATTCACCAACTTCGCGCAGGAGCTGAATAACATCTCAGGAACAATCTGCGATATTCTAAGCAAGCAGAACTCAATCAATGGATCACAAGAGATTCTTTCTCAAATCTTCGACGCAAAGATCGTGGAGTCGCTTCTCAACGGCCTCAATTCAAAGAATTCTGCGAATGTCAGCAGTGCTGCGCTTATCCTCAGCAATATGATCGCTTATCTGATACTTAATGGCCAACGACTCAAAGAAGCTGAAGAAGGTAAAATAGTTTGTTATGGCCTCATCACTAAGTCTGCTGTCATATTTTAGAGGGACTCACAAGCGAAGAGACCAACGAACCAGAAGAAATCAGCGAAAATCTGAAAATCCTTGACTCCGCTCCAATAATTAAAGGCTTGATTTCCTATATCCCAAAAATTGCGGAATATTTGAAGAACTTCGAAGATCAAAATACTGTATCCAGCACTTATGGAGCCAAGATCAGACCTCTCGGCTTGGCCAGACTGAAGCTCATTGAACTCATCAGCTTGTCTTTGAAGCTGAACAGCGATTCTGTCTTCGAGGCGATTACCAACAGCGATGTCCTCGCTGCTATTCTTGACTTGTTCAAAGCCTACGAATGGAATAATATGCTTCACTGTCAAGTAGAAAAGATCGTATTAATCATCCTCAGCAGCAGCAATGACTCTATTAAAACCTACGTAAATCTACTTATACCTTTCCGGGTCGCCTAACTGTCCTTGGGAAATTAGCTCTTCGAGAAGGTCAAAATCTTGGACATGATCATGGAACTTTCAAAGACCGCTGATTTCTCTTTCTCTGGGTAACTCATCCCATTTTGGACATGGAAAATAATTCATTTATGCAGCAAGGAAGATAGAACTATCAAGAAAGGATACAATGGACAAATCGTAAGAATCGCGAATAAAATTAACGAGTCAATGGATAAATACATCGAGTCTCAAGCCAGCACAAGTAACGATTTTTCCCCTTGATAACAGCGGCTTATCTCAAATGACTAAAGATGAGGCATGGCAAGAGTACAGCAAGGACTATCTTGAACAATGCAACACAAGAGATCGTACTCGCATTGGAGATCCTATCAACAACGATGATGAAGAGGAAGAGGAGGAGAGAGAAGTCTCTGATAACAACAATCCCCACAAAATCGAGATATCTGTAACATCATCATTTACCTTTTGGAACTCATTGAATAATTAGGGCTTTATGCAAAAACTTTCTAAGATCTTCCAGATGAAGTCCAATTTGCTAGAAAGAGCCAAACAGTAAATCATTTTTGCTTTTTCGAGTTAATTGAAATCTTTCCTCAGAGATGAAGATGATGAAGATAACGATGAGCAAGTCGAAGAAGACATCTCGACTGAAGAGCGTGACAATGAGGACCAAGAAAGCGGCGAAAACCAAATTCATCATGACGATTCTACCGGAGAAGGAAGCGACTCTGATAAGCACACCTTGCATTTCCACTTCGAGCCAGATCGTCAGCGAGAGGAGGCTCCTATCGAGTAATGATTTTTTTTTTTAAAAAAATCTAAAGCCCATCCCTCTCAATTAGAATTGAATACAACATGACCAACTATTGGAAGCCGGCTGGCTGGTATAGCATCGAAGACATCCTAGCTGAAGCTAACTTGCAATAATTTCGAGAATAATAAAGCAACCTGATAGAGAGGTCCAAAGATGGATTTTTCCGTAGCAATAAATATAAATGCGCAAATCTATAAAATAATGTCCTAATTTTTCTAGACTCTCTGAAGCTTTGATTGCACTTTTGCACGCAAAGCATTTCTCAGAGGCATTTTCTTCGTGATGTCAATATTATTGAATTTGGTAATTTTTATTTTGCGTAGTTGCATCTTTGCGCCGTTTCAGTGTGAATATTTGATACGTTAGGGATTTCGGAATTATAATTTCTCAACACAAGGTTTGAATTTAAGCTAAGTATAAACGAGAACAAAAATCAACTCGCAAAGGAACCAAAAAAACAATAAAAGCATGTCAAACACACTCAATGGAAAGCTGGAAAAAATAAACGAAAAAATAATAATTTGTTAGAGCTCAAAAACCAAAATTTCGTCTTTCATATGAGAAAGAGACTTTGCTAAATCATCGAATTAGTTTTATATATACTTGTCTTCTGTACAAATGCGCTAGGGGTTTTCGTAAGGCTTTTTTGAACTGTAATTCCTAGCAGAGTACTATTGCTAGTCGTATTATTCACGTCATAATGAGTCCGTAATATGGAATTCTGTGAGGCGACGTTCAATGGTCTTTCAGGAGTTATTTTTCTGCTGTGTATTGTCGATTGAGCGTGCCTACTATCCATATATTTTTAACAAAATTAGTAAAGTGATGTTGGTTACGTGCTGGTGATGTCTTGGCTGTGCTGCTTGCCTTCGATCTTCAAGAAAGCTTTCTTGTAGAATTTCGGCTGGGTGGTGTTAGATGACTTGGAAAATTGCATTTCCTCTGGATTTTTTAGAGGAGAGATGATATGCAGAGCCCTCACACTACTCTGCTTTGGGATTCTAGTATCTCCATTGGGTCCACTCATTGTGGATAGGCGCTCGAGGGGGATCGGATTCGAAATTTGAAAATTAGCTAAAGCGTTCGGTTTCGCTCCAGTCTGGGGTGTTGCATCCCGTTTGAAAAACGCCTTTGAAACATTGGTTGCGGAATCCGCGTCCTGCGAGTTTTTGGATGTGTGAGCACTTACAACAAGCTTATTAGTTCCAACGATTCTGTTGGGTAATCTCAATTTGCTTTGTATGTCTTTCTGCGCTTTCTTATACAAGTTTTCTAAAGGATTGCTCCCTTTGGGTTGAGCATCGCGGATTTTGCCAGTAGAGGCATGCATTCTTCTCATACTCTCATTGTTATAGCTCTTAAACATCCCCTCACGAGAGAATATGTCATTAATGTTGGAGCTTCCAATAGCATACTGCGGGGTTCTTCCCTTCGGTGCGCCGACGTTCTGAGGAAAGAAAGGCTTGAGACCTGCATTGAAGTTCCTTCCGATGTCTAAACGGAGACTTTTTGGGCCATTTCTCGCTGAAGGCCCGTCAGAAGTTTCTGCTCTTAGTGAAATTCTCTCGGAGGAATTCGAATTTCTTGCTTTGGCTGTGTGTCTCTCTGGCATGAAATGGCCCGTGCGACAGCCTCCTTCAGCGTTGCTCATAGAAGCTTCAGTTGTAAAGTTAGAAAGTACATCTTGCTTGCGACTCATGCCACTGTTTTTCTTTGAATTGTGACTCATTATTTTCAAATTCATTGCACGCTCAACTAGCTCGGCATCAGGCTCAGCATGCTCATAATGAGCCTTATCGATTTGCTTGGCGTTGGTATTTGTGGAATTTTGACTGGACGTGCGCTGCTGCTCTAAGAGCTTCATCAATCTTCTATAAGTAGCGGAATCTTTGTCTTTGTTCCGAACTTCAGCAGGCTCTTCCGATCTACTATCCTCGTTCGCATACGAATCTGAATGTTTTTCTGCATGATGATCGGACTCTTTCTCAAAACCCTTTGATTCCAGCAACGCGTTAATGAAATCTTTACTTTTAAAGTTCTGAGTTGTTAGGTCATAAGTTGTGACATAACGAAGTGACTCTGCTGAATTTTCCCCTTCAGATTCTGAATCATTCAGATTTTTTCGAGGAAAAACGTAGTCCCGATTCATTTTGGAGCTCCGAAATCGCTTTTCGATTTCAACTCTAAAGTCTTCAGCTTTCTCTTCAGTTTTTTGAGGAGGGAGTTCAATATTTTGCATTGAGAACTCATGGCGTTTTGTATTACTGTTGTTTATTTTATTAAGAAATCTTTTCTGTGGCGGGCTTTGACTCTGAGCGCCCCGTTGGGGCTGAGGATTGTTGATTTTGTATAATCTGATATTATTGTCTCTGACTCCTCTCTTCATCTGCAATAATTTTTATATTGGTAACACTTA
>ENA-UOTX01002121-UOTX01002121.1-compost-metagenome-genome-assembly--contig:-NODE-2121-length-10763-cov-5.499064_pt1 | contig 10763 bp, 4 predicted proteins | sample MGYA00238143_ERZ746982 | MGnify/ENA primary metagenome ERZ746982 (study PRJEB28758, sample SAMN06268862) | compost metagenome | isolation source: single cell | place: USA: California, Emeryville, Joint... | reverse complement strand
CAGTGCAAAGTCTCTTCAGGGAACATTTTCAACGTGCAATAAGGGATGTCTCCATTATCCTCCTGAGGGTCCTGCTGAGAACCATAGGACTCAGTCTTAAATGGGATGATGACTTGGACATGGCCTTTAGGTCCCAGCGTTCCACTTTCCAGCAATGGCTTCTGAGCTCTTACACACCTCGAGTCAACATATTTCCTCGCATTCACATTGTCCAAGGCGTTAGCTACTACATCCAAGCTCTCGAAAAAGTTGTTGCTGAAAAGATACTCATTCTGTTCGGACACCTTCTCCACAAGAGGCTTGATATTTCCTTTGAGCTTGCTATTCATCGAAACAGCTACTGCAGCAGCAGTGGTGGATTTGGGCTTTCGGATATGTTTCTCTCTAAAAAGGAACTGTCTATTGAGATTGGAATTCTCAATAACATCAGGATCCGTAAGATAAATTCTCCCTTCTTTGCCTTTCTCTTTACTTGTGCCGAAACTAATCATCGCGAAGTTCTTCAACAATTCACAGCCGATTGCTCCTGCGCCTACCATAAAAAGTCGACCAGTCGCCAATTTAGCAAGTAAAGTGTCTCCGACACATATTTTCAGGGCAACATCACGGTCTTGCTGTAAATTCTTCATTTCGTTTTTAATCTGAGAGGAGCTAATGATACTTGAGATAACCTCACTGGTCTCGTAATAGAAGTATTGGTTGATCGGTATGTATTTCTTCGTGATAGCTTTAATTGCCTCCTGGGCAGCAACGCCTCCTACGAAAGCGGCCAAGGGAGGAAACACGCCTGAGCAAGTGTACGCAAAAGTTTGCAAGATTCTGGTCATCAGGTTTTTATTGGCATCGCTAGATTGGATCTCATTCCATTGATCCGGGAATTGAACGAATAGCTCATTTATCACTTCATCCACAAGAACGTTAGCTTCATTTTCTAGCCAAGCAGTTGGCAATCGATCATATCTATTCACAAAGAAGTCAAGTCTTTGAAATGCCACCACAGGAATTCGAAAAGGATGAGGATGAAAACTTCCATATTGATGTACTGTATGCGATGACAAACTGCAGAGCGATAAACTATAAACTCGCTCCAATGGATTGGATAACGGTGAAACTTAAAGCAGGTCGTATCATTCCTGCGCTTGCAACGACAACATCGGCTATCGCTGCCTTACAAACGATAGAGCTCGTCAAATTGATTGCCAATGTGGGTGTTGAAGATCATAAAAACTCTTTCCTGAATCTAAGTATTCCAATTCTCGCTCAAAGCGAACCCTCTGCTGCACCGGTTTATAAGCTGACTTCGAAACTCACGGTCAATCTCTGGGACAGATGGGAGATTGATCTTGCGCTCTATGAGGATATTACGAGTCTCGAAACTTTGTTTAATTATCTGAATGTCTTCACATCTCTGGAACCGCTGGATTGCTTGAGAGGAAATACGCCTGTTTACATTGCAACGTTGATGAATATGCCAAATAAGAAAAAAGAGCAGATGACTTTGTTAAAGCAGCCTCTCAAGGATACTTTGGGGATAAGAGTAAAACATTTTGCCTTCTGTAACCTTAATCTGAACCTTTTTTACTTATAGAATCAGAAATATGTTGATTTAACAATCACGTTCACATCTGAGGAAGCAAAACTCCAAAATCCGAAGGATATTACAATTAAGGGTGTTCCTATGATTCGAATTATCATTCCCAAAGGCAATCGAATCGAAAATAAAAAGCGTTAAAGTATTTAGCATTCATTTAAGAACTTGAAGGGGAATTTGTTGAGGCTAAAGCTTAATCTTTGAGATATCTGTTGTCAGAATTCGTAGTGTTTTTGTAACTTATGCGGCATGCTACAATTCTCATATAATATTTTGCAAAAAGGACTGTAATTGGTTCCTAATCACATTGAAATTTGCTATACCAGCTCATTTCAGTCAAATTAATTCTGAATAGATGCGTTTCTCATTTTTATAGTGTCTACATTCTCTTTTTTCATTTCAACGAGACAGTCGTAATTAACCATGATCAATCTTATTGAGCGAGAGAGAGAAGAGAGAATTTTAACAGAAGCAGCTGTTCCATTGTTTTACATTTGGTTTTTAGTTCACTACTCTCATTCAAACTATTTTGGCTTTTTGTTCGTTGTATGCACAGTTGCATCTAAAGCAGCAAATGAATATGTGCAATTAATCCTCAGTCTCTATGGAAAAAGATATTTGACAATGTTGATTGTTTTTTAATTGTTCGACGGCTTCATTTGCGACAGAACGAGATTTCTCTTTTTTCTTTAATGCTTCTCATTTATCCTATTTAATATAACACCTCTTCATCCAGCAGTCCTTCACACCCGCTTGTTATGTTAATTACACATCAAATCTTAAATAAAAACTAACCATTCAACAAGAGCATCATGTCTGGTTTCAAAAGAAAACAGTATCTTATTCTTGATCCCAGGCAAGCCCTTGCTGGTGAAATAACAGCCCAAAGTGTTCAATCCTCGGAAGCTTTGATGATTAAGAAAATCGAAGAAGGAATCCACCTTGTCCTTAAAGATGGAATACGAATTGTCAAACTACTTCAACGTCTGAATGAAGAACATCAATATGAACTTGTATTTCATACTCAGCTTACAGAAAATGAGCAGGTCGAACTTCTGGATAGCTTAAATCAGGCTTGTCTAGAACGAGAACTAGGAGAATTCCCTCGAATAGCTGCTATGACAGTCAGAGATAATATCACTTACGATGAAATCGATATTAGCAACCCAATCATCATTAAAAACAGAGAGCATGGAACTTTGATCGCAGGATACGGGCTTAGCTCTTATGATAATATCGAATCATTGGATATTCTCGATAAATTGCTTGAAATTGCAGATTCTGAGAAGCAAAAGTGCATTTATATCAGCAACTCGCCTTTACAAGCAAGGCTGGCGAAAAGAAAGGGTTGGAAAGTCTATGGAAGCTCTTCGATTTCCATATCAGACACACTCAAAAATATTTTAGAATGTTTTGAATCTCAAGAAAAGCCGACACTCCAGCAATCCACTTCCTCTCCTTCACCAACTTTAGTAGAAATACAGAAATTTGATTCTTCTTCCTCCAACCGATCTGAAAAGATTCCAACCCTTTATAACAGAATAGATGACTTCAAAAGCACACCAAGAGAAACTAAAAAGAAACTGCTCCCCACCTTGGCAGCAACCTATTATTCGCAGAGACCACGATTTTTGCAATACTGGGAAGAAAAGACTGGGAGGATCATCATTTAGCAGCGGCATTTTTGAAGAAATTGGCACCAAAACTGAATGGCTAGGAAAAGCGGCACAAGCTCCGAAGATGGCTAAGGCATTAGCTTGCAAGGAAAGAATAGCAAATGATATTTACTCATTTTATGGAGCATTCACTCCAAGGATCGAGCTTTCAAAGCAAAAGATGACAAACACCGGTTTTCCGAAATATGAAAACGCTGAATTAGTCCATACTATGGTTGAACTGATCCCAGGGTTCAAGACTTACAAAGATTTCTGCGGGCAGAGGTTCACTCCGTCCTGCCCGAATCCTAACCGACAACTTGTGAGTGCAGACGGCAAGGAGGTACTGCCTGAGCGAGGATTGGGTCAAATTCTGGCGGTTGCGGTGCTAATCAACGACATTGACGTGATTGGAGGGACTGGAGGCAATATCGGATTTCAAACAATGGTGGATACAGATGGTAGCAAATACGCAAGGACAATCAAAATCGATCCGGGCGAAGCATTTAATAAAGATGAAAGCTTGGGTTCAGAGAGGGCCATTAGGGTCGCAACGTCTGGTATTTCAGAAAGACTTAGGTTACATTATGACACTCTCCCTATTGAAACCCAGCATGAATTCCTCATAACCATGGACAAAATCCTCGATACAACAAGAGCGGCTTTTGAAGGATTTTTCTTGAGGCCTGGTGCTCATCATTTTATTACTCTTTTCAACTGGAATGTTGAGGACCTAGCAAATTTCTTAGTGAAACGCCAGGCGAAATTAAGGGCTGAATATTCAACTGCTATTGATACTCTTAGGAAGAATATGCCTGCTTTATTTGCGACTTCTGAAAAAGTAGAACACTTTGAGGACGCTTTCAATCAATCGAAAGCGCGTGAAAATGAAATTTTAGCCGCGCAGGAAGAACTTTATTTCTACGTGGACCCAGACGTGCTTGATGGTGACAGACTAACCGCGCTTTCGGTGAAAATTGATGAATTTATCGCCTTTGATAAGGGAGATTTTAATACCGTTATGCTAATAAAAGGAGAGTCTGGATCAGGGAAATCCCTCACTGTACGGTCACTTGAACAAAAACTTCTCAATAAGAAAAGAGAAGACAGAAATGCTCCAATGCCGATCTACATAGACCTGAAACAGTTTACGAATGCCAACGTAGCTCAAAGTTTCTGGAACACTCTCAAGGAGAAGTATAGCGACGAGTATGATCCAAAGAAAAACCGCTTAATCGTCCTAATGGACGGCTACGATGAGATTGCTGGGGGATGTCAACAAAATCTCTATGACATTCAGCAGCTCGAGCGGTATTCTCATAATATCAGAGTGATCATAACTTGCAGAAGCCAATATCTAACAGTTGGATACCACCGGTGGTTTAAACCTTCTGAAGGGCGCTTGAAAGAGCTTGAAATTCAGCCATTTAGCAATCGCCAGATCGAACAATACTTACAAAGATACTCAGCTGAGGCCGCGAAGGTACACAGAAGGAGTTACACGGTTGAAGAATACCAGCACAAAATCACAGCGTTGCCAAATCTAAAGGAAATCATTACGAATCCGTTCATTTTGAGACTTGTTGCAGAGTCGTTACCTCGTTTAGAGGATTATCTTAGTAGCAAGCAGAACCAATCCCCTCATAGAAGAAGTGAACCAGGACGAGTTATCCTGAATAGATATGCTATCTATAAATGCTTCATGGAGCATTGGTTCGCAAAGCAAGAACGGAAACTCATTGATAGCGGCATGATGTCGTCTAATTGGCAAGCTATTGAGGCATTTCTGGACTATTCAAGGAGAGTTGCGCTTAGGCTCCACTCGAAAAAGGAAATCCAAATAAAAGTCCGAGAGGATAGATTTTGGCAAATCTATTTTGATAACACGAGCCCAGAAATGACAAGAGCGAGAAGTGGGTGTCCTTTACGACGACAAGACGACTACCAATACTCGTTTATACATAAAAGTTTCTTGGAATATTTCGTGGCGAATGGGATATTAGACATGATAGCCAACGAAAACAGCCTTCTTTCTGGAGCGGTTAATTTGACGCCAGACATGATAATCCAAGATCAAGGCGTGCTTGAGTTTTTCCAAGACGCGTTTGAGTTGGATTCGAAATTGAAAGGAAAGTGCTTAGTAAGAATCTTTGAATCGAGGATTGTGACGCCAATGGACGATGAGCAAATTTTTCAGGACCAGACTGCAGCGACTGCGGCAATCGCATCTACGCTATTAAATGCTATCAATTACGATATTTTTAGCGGGATGGATCTGAGTAATATCCGAATACCCATGGCGAATTTAAGCCATGGAGTTTTTGAAGGAACTGATTTTACAGGTGCTGATCTAACCAAAGTGAATTTTGCAAGCACATGGCTCAAAGACGCGAACTTTACAAAAACGAATCTCACCGGCGCGAATTTTGGCGAGTGGCCTTTCCTGCAATTCGAGGCACCAATCAGTGATATCTCTTTTTCGCAGAATGGGAGTGTGCTGGCGGCAGCTATTGGAAAAGAGGTTGCTATTTTTGAAAGAGATCCGAAGCTAGGAAGGATAAGAGAACTCAAAAAGATCAAGGCTAACCATTCTGTTGAATGCTGTATTCTCAGCCCTGATGGGGAAAGAGTCTTACTTCATCTAGATAACCAGACTATTTGTATCTGGGATATCTGCTCTAATAAACTAATCCTTGAATTACAAGGAAGCAAGCACATAGAATCGGTTCATGTAAACGATTATGATTTTAGTCCGGACGGGAAAAAATTTGTCTCCAAAGGCCAAGCCGACGATAATTCTCTCTACGTCTGGGACGTCGCTACCACAGGGCTCCCTACTCATGTGTTTCGAGGCCATCATGATCGCATCACAACCTGTAAATTTAGTCCTGATGGAAAGCAAATTTTTTCCGGGAGTTTGGACAAGACGATGAGAGTTTGGGACGTTGCCAGCGGGCTCTCCACCCATAAAAACCCAAAGAAGAGCACAACGAAAGAAGGACTGAACTTATCTGGGGTTAATATCGTCGATGCGATTGGGCTATCAGATACAAATATCGCTCTCCTGTACCAAAGAGGCGGACAAGGCTTCACACAGAAAGAGGCGCAAACTTTCCTTAACAACATAAAGGATATTGTCGGAAGCCAAGATATTCATGGCGTTCGCCTCGATTTCAGCAGTAAAGCCATCAACGTAGAGATTGCTTGTGGAATGGCACAATACACAGCCTGGATTAACCTCCAAATCCTTGATTTATCGCGGAATTTGATAGGAAATAAAGGCGTGATTGGTCTCGGAACGAATCAAACATGGAGAAATTTAAGAGTGCTCATGCTGGCTGAAAACGAAATTGAAGATGAAGGGGCTAGAGGTTTGTCCAAAAACAGATCTTGGAAGAACCTTGAAGAGTTGAATCTTATGAATAATATGATTTCCGATGAAGGTGCTCGGGTGCTATCAGCAAACGTCGAGTGGAAAAAAATGAAAAAGATGAGTTTGAAAGGCAATAACTTAGCTAATATCTCCGAGATGCTGCAGGCTTACAATAAAAAATACTCCCTAGAGCTGATCGAATTTGCTAGATCATATTCAGGAATGGATAAGGAAAGCGATATTAGATCGTGGATACAGGAAATGCATAGCCAATTCGAAGAAGTGTTTTCTCAATATAATGATGAACGACATCAGGAGCTTAAAAAACTGTGGAAAAGTCGCAGACAAGGAATTCTAACCAGAGGAAACCTGCGTAAGGAAGGATTTTTTAATCGGTCTGGAGAAAATGATGAGCATCTCATTTGGATGGCGAATATCAAGACGCTGAATTTGACCAAACTGCATTTAGGAGACCAGGAAGTTGAGTCGCTTTGTCGAAATATGCTCTTGAGTGAGATAATGGAGTTAATTTTAGCGGAAAACCCTATAGGAAGTGAAGGGGCTCAGTGTCTAAGCAATGTCGAAAATTGGAAAAATCTACAAATTCTTGATCTGCATGAAACTAGCATTGGTGACAAAGGAGTCGCAGAGTTAAGCAAGAACGCAAGTTGGATCAACTTGCAAACGCTTAATTTGGCTCAGAGCAAAATTGGCACCCAAGGAGCTGCAGAACTTAGTAGGAATACAGCGTGGACGAACCTAAAAGAACTTTTGCTACAGCATAACAAAATTGGGGGAGAAGGAGCTGCAGCGCTAAGTAAAAATGCAAGTTGGATCAACCTGCATTTTCTTGATTTATCAGATACAAATATCGACGAACACGGAGCTGTAGAATTAGGCAAGAACTTGTCTTGGACTCAATTACAAACACTGAACTTATCACGGAACAAAATCGGAGATAAAGGAGCTCAAGAGTTAAGTAAAAACACTGCATGGACCAAGCTACAAGCGCTTTATCTATCTGAAAACAGTATTGGCTACTTCGGAGGGGTGGAACTATGCAAGAACATCGCCTGGACAAACTTACAGGTACTTGATTTAAATTTAAATAAGATCGATGTTGGAGGAGCCAGGGAATTAGCTCGAAACTCTTGCTTGACTCAGCTTAGAGAGCTTAATCTATTGCGAAACGATATTGGTGCTGAAGGTGCCTCCGAATTGAGTTCGAGTTCGTCATTGGCTGACCTGCAGACGCTTGCTCTATCTGAAAATGACCTCGGTAACAAAGGGGTAGCGGTATTAAGTAAGAACTCAACCTGGAAGAACCTGCAAGCTCTGAATTTAACATTAAATAAGATCAGCTCCGAAGGAGCTGAAGAATTAAGCAAAAACACGGCTTGGGTGAATCTGCGAGTCCTCAACCTGACATGTAATAGCATTAGAGATAAAGGAGCCTTGAGACTGAGCGAAAACACTACATGGGTAAATCTCCAAACACTCATATTGACAAGAATTGAGATTGGCGTCGAAGGAGTCCGAGGGCTAAGCAAGAACACGACTTGGAGGAACTTGCAGACGCTTACCCTACTCCACAACAGAATTGATAATGAAGGAGCTGCGGAATTAAGTAAAAACACAGCATGGGTCAATCTACAAGAACTTAATGTAGCTGAGAATTACATTGGTGACAAAGGAGCCGCGGAACTCGGGGGGAATACGACATGGGTCGATCTTCAAACGCTCAATTTAACTTCAAATAAGATTGGCGGGGATGGCGCTGCGGAGCTGGGTAAAAACTCAGCTTGGACCAACCTGCAAGTACTTCTTTTAGGGCAAAATAAGATCGATGCCAAAGGCGCAATCGAATTGGGGAAGAATACAGCGTGGGCCAATCTGGAAGAGCTTAATTTATCTAAGAATGACATCCGGGACAAAGGCGCTTCGGGACTAGCTAAGAATGAGGCCTGGGTAAATCTTCAAACACTTGATTTGGCTGGGAATAAGATCGAGGGTGAAGGAGCTGTAGAATTAGGCAAAAATAAAGCTTGGAGCAATTTACAGACGCTTAATTTATCAAAGAATGACATTCGTGACCGAGGAGCCGTTGGACTAGCTAGGAGCATGGTGTGGGAAAATTTACAGGTGCTTGATTTGAATACGAACAAGATCGGAGCCGAAGGAGCTTCGGAGCTTAGCAAAAACAAAACATGGATGAATTTGCAGACGCTCAATTTATCGTACAATGTGATCGAGGACAAAGGAGCCGCGGAGTTGGCTAGGAATACAGTATGGACTGAGCTAGAGACTCTTGATTTATCTAGTAATGGCATTAGTGATCAAGGCGCCTTGGAATTAAGTCAGAACACAACCTGGACTAACCTGCATACGTTTAAATTAGAAAAAAACAATGTTAAAGCTCAATCGTTGAAAAATGCGGGCAAATTCATTTCATACATTACCGGAGGTATCCCACTCTTGATTGCTTCTCTGCCATCTAAGTGAGTTCGATCTGTTCATTTGACTTTCATAGAAATCTCAACTAATGCAAAGTATTACCGATTGGAGGAAGTTGGAACGCTTCCAGACGTATCTTTCAGGGCCTTGGTCGTTCACTCAAATATTGTCTGTCTGAGTCAACTGAACATTTACACCGAATTCGATCCTTGAGTGTTATTATAATATGCGAAAAAAGTAAAAACTGAACGAAAGAGTGCCAGTAGAATCTTTTATTAAATTTCCTCTTTGCTCATGAGAGTCTGATAGTTGCTTTTGTGAAGGGAGGAATGACAATAGAGAGCTTCCTTTGTAAGATCTGATTAAATAGGAGTTTCATAATAAATGTGTTTGCATTCATATAGAGTTTCATGATGATGTCATCTCTTTACTATGGAACTTCGAAGGGTTGACACGTCAAATCATCGCTCACGTGTTAAACTCTTGACCTTTTCACCTTGTCAATGATTATCATCATAATGTCTGTGTTTAATATCTTGAAACCACGCAACTTTTATAATACTTCATCATTACTATTGCTGTTGTTACAAGTCCAATCTCAGCTGAAAAATTCAATAAAAACAATCAAAAGCGGGAGACTCTAAAATCTTTATCTTTTAAGAACAAGAGATTGGTCTTTAAATTAACCGATCTCAGAAAAATCCAACCAATCAATTTAAAATTGTCGATACTTGCATCAGAAATTTCTCACGCTTGCTTGCTCTCATATCCAAAGCAAAGAATTACGCGTATCCGAACCGAATTCCCTTTGGATCTATCTACTACACAAGTTATTCTCTGAATCATTGTCTTCATTTAGAATAATTTGCTCTCTGATCATAATTGTTGGCATATCCGCGACAGTTTGAAATTAACGATCAAATGAACTCATTTGAAATTAAAAGTTATAGCAGTTAGATTCGAATTAGGCTTTAAATGCTTTGCAATTTTTCAATTAAATATTCAAAATTTATCAAATTTCAAAAAACAAAAATCCCCTTCAGCCTTCTTCCTCAAAATGCTTCAAACAAACGACAACAAAGGCTATGGCTTCGTTAAGGAAAGATACGAAAAACTTGAAAAGATCGGAGAGGGTACCTACGGTGTCGTCTACAAAGCTAGAGACTCCGTCACCAAGGAAATTGTCGCTCTTAAGAAAATTCGCCTTGAAAACGAAGACGAAGGCATGCCATCAACCGCCATGAGAGAAATCTCACTCCTCAACGAACTCAACCACGTTAATATCGTCAGGTAACGTCCACTCTCCCAACGTCTCACCTAAAATCGCTTTCTTTAGTCTTAAAGACGTTGTTTATTCTCCAGGCGAGAAGAAACTGTACCTGATCTTCGAATTCGCAGACCAGGACCTTAAGCGTTGGCTCGATAAAAACAAAGCCACTTTAACAACCTATACCATCAAGGTATACCTCTCAGAATGACCTCACCAACTGACCCTAATGCTTTTCATAGTCTTTCCTCTGGCAAATTTTAAAAGGCCTTGACTACTGCCACTCTCGCAGAATCATTCATAGAGATTTGAAGCCACAAAACCTCCTCGTCGAGAAAAACGGTGTGATCAAACTCGCTGATTTTGGTCTTGCTAGAGCTTTCAGCGTCCCTATCAAGACTCTCACTCATGAGGTCGAGACTC